>OGXQ01001382.1_pt1 | contig 18374 bp, 14 predicted proteins | sample 1576291 | NCBI WGS metagenome assembly OGXQ01 (sample SAMEA3541575, study PRJEB24748) | human gut metagenome | biome: human gut; feature: human-associated habitat; material: faeces | place: China | collected 2012 | reverse complement strand
GGCCGCGCCCGGCCAGACGCCGCGCGCCGCAGCGCCGCGGCCCGAGCCAGTCAACGCTGGTGTTCGCGGCCGTGCTGGTCGTGATCGTGCTGGTGGCCGTGCTGGTGCTCGTGCTCGTGAGCCGGCATGACCGCGTGCCCAAAAACGATCCCGCCGCACAGACCACGCCCACCGCGCAGGTCACGGAGCAGGACACCGTGCTCGCGGAGGCGAAGCACCTCGCCGCGCAGTATGACTATGACAAGGCCATCGCCGCCGTGACGGGCTTTGCCGGGTGGGAGAGCGTGCCGGAGCTGCAGCAGGCCAAGGCCGATTTTGAGGCGCAGAAGGCGCAGGCCGTGCGCTACGCCGACCCCACGACCATTCCGCACATCTTTTTCCACACGCTCATCGCGGACACTGCCCGCGCCTTTGACGGCGACCCCGAGCAGGGCGGCTACAACCAGTTCATGGCCACGATCAAGGAGTTCAACGCCGTGCTGCAGAGCCTGTATGAGCGGGGCTTCGTGCTCGTGGACATCCACGACGTCGCCGGGCCGCAGCAGCAGGCCGACGGCTCGACGAAATACGTCGCGGGCGACATCTACCTCCCCGCCGGGAAAAAGCCCATCGTCCTATCGCAGGACGACGTGTGCTACTACGAATATATGACCGACAGCGACAGCGACGGCAAGCCCGACAAAGGCGGCGACGGCTTTGCCTCGCGCCTGCTGGTGAAAGACGGCAAGCTCACGTGCGAATACGTGGACGCCGACGGCCAGACGCTCTACGGCAGCTACGACCTCGTGCCGCTGCTGGATGATTTCCTGGACCAGCACCCGGACTTTTCCTATCGCGGCGCGCGCGCGACCATCGCCGTGACCGGGTATCAGGGCGCGTTCGGCTACCGCATCAGCAATGATTATAAGGAAAAGCTCGGCGACGAGGCCTTTGCGCAGGCGTGCACGGACGCGCGCGCCGTGGCCGACGCCCTGCGCGCCGAGGGCTACACGATCGCCAGCCACAGCTACGGCCACCTGACCTACGGCGACATTTCGCCCGAGCGTCTGGCCAGCGACGCGCAGAAGTGGAACGACCAGATCGCGGCCGTCATCGGCGAGACCGACGTGCTGCTCTACCCCTTCGGCAGCGACATTTCCGGCGTGGAGGCCTACAAGGGCGCGAAGTTTGACACGCTCTACGGCCTGGGCTTCCGCTATTTCTGCAACGTGGACTCGGCCGAGCACTGGGTGCAGATCCACGACGGGTATGTCCGTCAGGGCCGGCGCAACATCGACGGCTACCGGATGTACTACCAGTCGAATCTGCTCGACGACCTGTTCGATACCAAGACCGTCTGGGACGACGCCCGCCCGACGCCCGTGCCGAAGATCTGACCGGCAGTGCCGCAAGCTCCAGCCCAAACACGACAAAATCCCCTGACCAAAGGGCTCCATCTCATAGGGAAACAAACTGAATCCCCAGGGGCACTACCGGTACGGAACAAACGGAATAGCCGCAAGCTATCGTGTGATGGCTTGCGGCTATTCATATTATAGGCTGTCTAAAATCGTTTTTAATGCATAGGGTTTAGCATATTTCAAATGCGCATCACTCACAAAAATGGTGTTTTCTTCTAATGGCTTTGTCCACATAGCCGGATATACTACTACTTTCTTTTTGCTATAGCGCCCCTCTGCCCAAACTGATTCGTGATTAACATCGATATGTATGCCGGAAATCTGGAGAATTTGTTCCAAGGATTTCAAAAGATACTGCTGTTTTTCGTATGGGATTGCAGATACTCTTGCCCCTGTTTCTCCCCAGTTCAATAAATCAAGTGCAGCCTTACGATCGAGAACGCTGTGGATGTATTGATTTCGATAGTGCTTTAGACACCTGTGGCAAGCACTGTCACAGGTACAGCTTTCGAGAAGTTCTCGAGTTTTGGTAAGTAGCTGTCGAATAGAGGATTCAATGCTAACAGCATAACCTGCACCACTTGAAAGGCTATCATACAAGTAGATATCAACGAAATCTCCATTGCGATTTTGTCGAACACGAAAACCAGTCACAAGCTCTGTAAATTCAATGTCCAATTCCTGACATGCTGCCAAGCGCAGGCCTTCCGCAAGAGACTGTCCAGCACGGTTAAGCCAAGAATTCCTGGTGGGATTAATATCGATCTGCTGTCGATCCAAAGCAAATTCCAGAACAAGCATATCTGTAACAAAGTCATATCCAAGATTCACATTGATTGTATCGCTATGCTTGCAACGTGTTTTGATGAATTTGGATCTATACGGACGCAAAACATCCTTAAGAACCGCGGGGTCATCTCCGGGCATTGCAGCACCGCAGTCGCAGCAGATTGTGAATCCCTTACCACTAACACCATTGTTAAGCATGATGATTCGCTGATTGGGACGAACAGCCATTCGGATGTTGGCACATCCATTAACCGCCGTAACATCATCTGCATCGGGTAGTGTGGAATATAGAGGTTGCTGAGTTGCTGAGTATTCTTCATTCAATTGTGCCGTTTCAATGGATGTGGCATTTCGTGGTGCGAATCCCCATGGGCGTAGCATTGGCAACATATTTGTCAATGCTTTATTGCCGCAGAAAGGACAAGTATCAGGGTTATCCTCTTCTAAGCCAAACCAACCACACTGACTGCAGGTACGAATGCTTTTTCGGTAGCTTGCATCCTGAATAAATGCTTTGGCTGGAGATGCAGCAGTTCTTTCGCTCCGCTCTCCTCCGGGATAATACAAACCACCAATCTGGTAGGTCGTCTTATCAACAACAATCGCTCTGCCAGGCGCATATTCACCAATTGCAACATCCAACCCTCGTTCAACCTGATATTTTACCTTCCCGCTGACATCGGAAATATATGTGCTAACAACATTTTTGGGGAAAGAATAGGTAGGTATAACACCCTCTTCATAAAGCGCATCCAAAAGCGATTTTTTCCCAGAATCACTGCTATCATCTGTTTCAAACAATTCAGGATGATCATCTCGTTTTTGCTTCAGCGCCGACAGAGATTTTTCAAGTTCATCTTTGTAGCTACCTAATGCACCTTTGGATCCAACGGGCACAAGAATATCATCTTTGCTAATTTCAAAGATTGCCAAAAAGCTGCTGAAAGGCTGTAGGTGTTCATCCAGAAATTCAATGGCGGGAATAGCATCCAAACTGTTAGATTTCTCTCTCAGATAGGTTTGAAGTGCAACCATACCAAGATGTCGCTGGGTGATTTTCTCGCTGCTGATATCAATCCACGGTTTTCTGGGATCGCCTCTGAACATAGGTACTGGGTTGGAAAAGTACAGTGAATCATGTGGTCCATCTTCGCAAAAAGTAACAATGGTAGACAGACTTGAGCCGCGACGGCCTGCACGACCAGCACGCTGCTGATAATTCTCACGCATAGGAGGAATATTCCGCAAACCGACAGCAACCAACGATCCGATATCGATACCTACTTCCATTGTAGTCGTGCTGCTTAGAATATCGACAGGCGCTTCGCCGTTCTGCAAAAAATCCTGAAACCGTAGCTCATACTGCTCTGTTCTGGACCAGAGTTCATCCCGCTGATCTTTATGGGAAAGTTGTGCAGTATGTTCTTCGGTATCAATTACACGAATGGTGTCACCTTGAAGCGCATCCTCAATGGGCTTACGCCAAAAATCCAATGCATCAATTTCTTCCGTTGTCATGGGATGAATCTTTTCACACTGACAACTTGGGCATTTCCCTTTCAGTAAATACGGCGTGAGCTCTGAACAGCGTTCACAACGGAACCACGTGTGTTCTAAATCAAAGCGCGGTTTTATACGAGAAAGGTCAATATAATACTTTCCGTTGGAAGATGAACCTTCATCCATAAATGTTTCCCGCAAAATTTGGCTCCACTTTGCAGCAACAGAATCATTATCGCTCCATCCCATTATTTCGCGGATATCGGTAGAAAACTTTTTGTTCTTATCAATGCCATATCCCACATAGTTTGGACGCACTTTTTCACGAATCACATCCGGGATGGTATGTCCAAGGATCACCGAAGTGTCACAAGTTGAAAGAATCCATGCGTTAAAGAATTCCATGAATTCTTCCTCACTTACTTCGACCCCTGCTTCCTCTAACGCATCAAGTGCATCCCATTTTGCAGCATCCGTAGGCTCTATCCAACTGAGGGCTGAATCAACCAGCGTATTATATCCCCCACAATAAAAACGAATGAGCTGTTCCTTCATTTGGGTAGGCGCATTATCAATGGTGAAGCGAGGAGTGTACTGTTGCCCACGTTTCTTTGCACGTGTGTAATTCTTCAGTGCCTGTGTTCCATGCTCAATTAACCGTTCTCGTTGTTTTTCTGTCTCGCTATCATGGAAAATTTGAACATGATGCTCCACAGCTACCATTGCAAAGTAGTCATAGAAATAGTTCATGGACTGCTCTGCAACTTCGTGTTCCATTCGATCAATGGCAAGCACCGCAAGCTGTCGGGCCGCAGTCATATCAGATGCGTCAGACATATCTCTTGCCAGCTTAGCTGCACGTTGGCGGCTATCTGAGAAAAGCAGAACTTTCCGCCCCTCGTTTGGAAGTCGATCGGGATTGCCTGTTTTCCCTGGAACCGCAGGTTGAGCTTGGAATTGCGCTTTAATCAGATTGAAGAAGGACTGGTTGCCTCTTGTATTAAAAGAGGTCAGTTGCATCTTAGATAGTTCATGCCGACAATGCGGACAGGTAGAAAATGTCAGAATGTCCGGTCGGGCCTTTGCTGTGAAGCCGCTATAATACAGCTTTCTGATGCCCTGCTTTCCATCCAAGGAATCATCAGAAAAGTCGATGAAGCCGCTTTGAACATCTAAGTAGCAAGGCGAAATTTTATTCTGTCCTTGACGTTCCGGCAATCGATAACCTGCAGACGGAATGAAAAGATGTATTTCTTTAACCTCATCTTCATTTATCATACCAGGTTGATGCCAGAGGTATGTACGTCTTCTGGCTTCAAAATCTTGCTTCAGCACAAAACCTCTGAAGAAAATACTACCGCACCGGCGATCATTGTATAACTCATAAATCGTACTTCCGCATTCTTTGCAAGTAAGATTACCATCCGAAAAATAGACCTCACCCAATGTTAATCCGTTTTCCGTGTGCGAATGAGGGCATTCTGGATTAGTACAAGCGTAAACGCCCTTGATTCCACGAAAAAGCATATGCATTCTTGCGGGAAACAGAACACTTCCACTTTCGCTTCGCGCCAAAGGTGCGATTGAAAGCATAACACTGACAGCGTGCAGGGCATCTTCTAAACTATTATCAGGAAAAATAGACTCCGCTAATTCTTGCAAAGAGACTGCTGTTCCGCGGCAAAGCATGAACATTTGGCAGAATGGTACATAGTCTACCAAATGGTCGTATAGCCATTGGTATGCATCTTCAGAAGAAACAAATGGAGCAGGACTATTGGCAATACCTGTCCAAAATCCATTGAGTGCCATAAGGCGTTCCGGATCATCGCCCTCAAACGCATCCGGAAGAAATTCCTTAAATTTACTGAAGGGAATATGAACTGCACTTCCGCTGCCTATTTCCTCTCGTTCGCCAGTGAGATAACAGAACGGATGCATGTCGTCAGATGCAGTCAATTCATTTGCAAATGTCCTGACGGCCTTCCTGTCATTCTCGTCATTGTCGGGCATACTTGCAGTAGTCAATATAAATTGAACTCTACTGCGATCAATGCCCAAACGGTGGAATAAACGCCGGATGAGCAATGATACCTCGCCGCCTGCAGAACCGCGATACATATGCGCTTCATCAATGACAAATAGAAGCTTATTATTCGGATCTGCATTTAGCCATGCCTGAGTATCTGACCATATTTTATGCTCTCTTGGCCGAAGAAGCATATATTCAAGCATGGAGTAGTTTGTAATCAAAATATCGGGGCAGAATTGCTGCATTTCAAAACGAGTTACCAGTTCTGCATCCTCATCGTTCGGAATATGTTTTCCGTTATAGAGTTTTTCAAGGAATTCATCAAAATTTTCTTTGGCCGGTAGTTTTCCGTCCTTAATGAGTTTCTCTAAAAAAGCTTTTTCTTCATCGTTTTCAGGATTGACCATACGGGAATATGTTGCCGCAAGTGAACGGTCCTCATTACGTCGGGGCTCCTTACCTGCATAAGGAGTTCTTCCGGTATACATGCCGAATTGAGGGCGGCGGGAATTATTTCCACATGCGGTGCGGAATATATTTATAAATCGGTGGTCTGGATCACCAATCAAACGACGCAAACGACTAATCTGGTCAGAAACCAGGGCGTTCATAGGATACATGATAATCGTTCGGACGCCACGCATAGCCCAGCTATCCGGGCTATTTCTTGCTTCTGAAGCAAGTTTTGCCATCAAGGGCCACATAAAACATTCCGTCTTACCAGAGCCTGTACCTGTTGACACAAACAGATCCTGACCCTCAAATGCCGCTTCCAAAGCGGAAATTTGGTGACAAAAAGGTGATGGGTATACGCCAAGATTGGCATCTGATAGCGCCTTAAAATAGTCTTTCAGCCAATCAGGTAACTTGGGAGATGACTGGATTCCGTTTGTCGTACTTTTGTAAGCAGGTGATGATTCAACATACGGTTTTTGATAAAGAACACCTTCTTGATTCAGTTTATTTTGTGCAGCGGACAGCAAGATAGGCGACTTCCCAAAATATTGCGACTTTATATAGTTTTCCAGAGCTTCACGCAGTTGCAAGTGAACTCCGTTTGCACCATTGGACATAATCATTCCTCCACAAAGCAGTAACCCATTGATTCCAACTCATGTTTGAACATAGGATAGATTTGCCTTGCCATCATTCTTGTAAAGACTTGGGGCGTTTTTGATGTAAAATCATATCGCACAGGCCAGCTATAGAGTTTGAAGAAGTTTTCTTCCGAAGGTGGCAGACGATAGCCAAGTTTGATTTCTATCAGACTTCCCTTTGCCTTCGTTTTGATTTCTGGAAGTGTTCCATGTTTTTTTAGAAGTGATATTGCAATCCTTCTATATTCGCCGTGGTTGCCTGGAACATTTGAAAAATAGTCCCGCATTCTCCATTCTGGAATCGGTGTATTCAGAAATACCCCATTACTGTATCGATAAAATACAAAAATTTTATTTGGTTCACCATATCTTGCAAGGGATATATGGTCATTTTTTTCGGGAATCTGTTGCCAATACCCCCATTTAAATGGAGGATCAAGCCGCAGAAACTCTGAGTTATCTGGCCATTCTATTTGTTCCCATTCGCAATGCGCCAACAGTTCTTCGAGATAGCTTTCAAACGACTGCTTCTGCAAACCAAACATTGATGATATTGTCCTGTCGGAAGTTGAAGTTTGAACGGAATAGAAACCCAATCCGCTCATAAATAACTTCAAGTCAGGTGAAATACCTCTGTGAAGAACAAGATCCCCATTTCCTCCAGTTGCAAGAGCGGCTGGGGATATTCGATAAGCGGAATGATAAAAGAACCCATTTCGCAGATAGATAGAGTACATTTCCTCAATCAAATCCGTCTTGTCATGCGGGAGGAGAAATCCAATCTTCGGATAAATGCCTTCATAAGCATCAAAAATCTGGCCAATTCTGCTTTTGAAGTGCTGAATAGAAACTGAACCTCCATCCTCGGTGTGATCCCAAAGCGAAGCGAGAGCCATTTGCCCAGCAACACTATAAACGACCCGACAAACCCATTCGTTGTCATCTGACTGCGGAATATTTAATTGCCTTCCAATTGAAACAATTAGGTCGTTTATCATATCGTTCACTCTTCCTCAATATATCTTGCAACTTCAGCTTTTACCGAACTGGAGATTCCGCTCTCGCCTTCAATAACATCCTTTAAGACATCCAATCTCCCGGTAAGTACGCAGAGAGGAAGCACACCAAAGAGCAGTTCCAAGTCCTTATCTTTTGCGGGATTCTCCAAAATGCATTTTGCATCGGACAGGACACGGGTTAACTGGCCCAATAGGAGTTTGCTAAGGCCCAAACGCTTAAATGCAGATATCCGGAGAGACTGTTTTTCCTCAGAAACATATGGTTGGAACTTCTCAGCGCGTTTACTTGGCCATGTCTCGAGAGCAGGTAAACTTCCTATAAAACATTCACTCAGGACGGGGAGCATGTAATTATAAAGGCCTTTCGGCTCAATAAGCATATCCTCGACATATGGATGGGTCCAGATTATCTGCTTTTTGAGTCTTGTAAACTTCTGCGGTAATGCATCCGTCCACCCTTTTCCGAACATATTTTGAACCGACACAATAGAATCGTCAGCCTCGCTGATTCTTTCCACTATAGAAAGGTCACATTCATCTCCTAAAGTCAATTGTCCTGCTCCGTTTGCGTACATCGAAACAGACAGCACCTCAGCAATATCCTGTCCCCCAGGGCCTGCAATCAAAGTTGGCACATTGTTGATATGGGTTGCATACAGAAAAGCAGTGAGCATTGAGCAGAAGTCTGGTTCAATGCCCAACGCACATGACAAATTCTGATAGATTGCATCATATTCATTGCGCCAGCTTTCTGCGAGTTCAATATCCTCATCAGAATATTGGCCACTGGTACTGCTGTATTGCCATGAGGCAGGGGGATTCCCATACGGCAAGGTTGCATTTGACTGAGGCAGAAAAACAGACATATCAGCAATGAATCCTGCCATATCTTTTTGTGCATCCGCAATTTTCTGGCGCACTGCGACCAGCGTTTCTTTTCCAATCGATTCGTATTGCTCTATCTCTGCAAGCAACCGATCCAGTTCACCTTGTTTTGTGGCAATTTCTGCAAGTAGTTCACTATGCTGCTTTTTTGCAATGGATATTGTTTCTTCCATTTCTGAAACTTCTGCCTCAGCTTTGGCAATTTCAGCAGCATGAGAATTATGCCATTCCACGGATACGGCTTTTTCGCATAATTCTCTTAATCCATCGTGATTCTTTGCGATTTCAGCCAATACACTAATGTCGATATCGCCGACTTTAATCAATGCATCTGCTCGATTAACAAAATCATCAACTGTCTGTTTTGCTTGGTCCAGAGTACAATTTAATTTTTGAACAATCGCGTCGTACAAAGATTCTCCGCAAATCTTCTCAAGAAGAAGTTTGCAATATTTCCATTCCGCCTTGGTGGCACCAATACACTCCTTAAACAAAGGCCATGTGATGCGTTCAAGAATGAGCGTGCGAATAACCTCGTCTGTATTTCCTATTGAAACATATCCAGAAGGCTCTCCCACCTGAAGTGTTTTTAAAAATCTTAGGTTACGATCATCCCAATTATAGATATCCCCGGAGGAAATTGTGTAGCTTGGCAGGGAGTAGACAGTTTCCGAAAGTTTTGCACATCGATCCAAAATGTTGAACTCATTTGTACGACACAGTACGCCTACAAACTGCCCCCATTTAGGTTCATAGCAAAAGAGTGTATCGCAAAAGTAAGCTTGTGTACGAGCAGTTCCATTCTGAAGTTGTTCAACCACTTCGTCTAAAGACTTTGCCATAAGGACTACTACACGTACCGGCGAGTAGTCTTTGACATAGTACGACTGGACATAGTCAATTGCTGGGTTATCCCTATTAGGAATTGCTGTCCACTCCCAAACACCGACCGTTCCAAGCGCAGTAGGCCCATCGTTGCGGTACAGTCTATCTCTGTTTTCAAAATAGTTATCCGTCCGTTCCGACTTGAATGGTGTATGTAAAATATCATCTTCCACATCTGCTAAACGGTTCAGCCATATACGCCCTTCGTAATCTACTGTAATGTAGCACAGTGATGTGAAGGAAACTTCATTGTCAATCATCATTATCCCTCCCAGGATTATTTTGAATGGTTTTCCTGAGCAAATTTAAAGCTGTACGGGAAATTTCGCCTCGCCGCAAAGCCATGCAGAGCCATTTTTGCGTTTGGGGATATTTCGAGAATTTACTGACAAAACTTCCAACTGCATGCGTTACAGGAATCATCGGGCCAGAGCAAGAGCTCAATTTTTTGACAAGTACAGCATCCAGCGCCATAACATCCATGTTGACGGTTTCCTGCTCAAAACGAATGGAGCGGATGTAGTCGCAGCCTTGATAAAAATGTATCTCTGTGCCAAATGATAGTCCGTCGATTGTTAAATGCTCCTCGCCAGAAAGCTTGTAGATATATTCGGTCTTACCATTTCTTTGAACCACAGCCTTCCCATCATACGGGCAAGAAACTGATATGCACTTTAATTTGGGGAGTTTTGCATAGCTCTCTTCATTCAGCGTGTTGCCAGAATGGTCAGATACGATTATTGGTGGTAACGGTGCCTTTTTGCGCAGGGGTTGCTTTACCAAATAGGAGAATCCCAATGCTCCAGATTTTCCAAGTGAGATTAACTGTTCTCTTTCCCTGGTATAGAGCTTGTATAATTTTCCGTCTTGAGTACCCAGCACATTCGCAGTTGCAGGGTATGATTTCAGTTCGGCATCATCACCGCATAAATAGAAGTAAAATTCCGCTGAGTTGTGGTATATAAAATACGGATCCTGGATGTATGCTGGCCATATAGGATAGAATTTGGTTGGTTTTTCAGTTAAGAAAATAGCATATTTAAGGAAGAACTTTGCGGAGCGTTCTGAAAACTTTTTAATGCGAATTTTATATAAATACCAACTATTGAAAGAGTTTGCGCGCGTTTTGGCTATTTCTATTGCTTCGATATCTGCAGGGAAAGTATATATTGGATGTCGTTGCAATAAATAATAGAAATTTCCGGCATACGCCTTTCCGCCAGATTGTAGAATCTGGCCAGTTCGTCCGTCAAAGAAGGAGCCAGTCTGGTTGATTCCCGGTATATTGTTGGACCAAAATCTTCTTAATTCGGGATTAGCATTTATATATTCAACACAGTAAATCTGGCTTGGAATAGAGCCAACACTCAAGTAGGTGGTTCCAATCCGCTCAATTCGCTCAAACGAGTACTCATAAACTTGGTGTGAATCTCCGGCTATCTTAATTTTGTCGCAGTGTGCCTTGTTGTCTGGAGGGTAGAAGAACCCTAATTGCAGAGAAAATATCGATCCCGTTACAACAAGGCGCAAAGGCATTATATGGCTGTTAAGTGCTCGTAGCGATCGACCGTAGTTTGGATCAAAAGAGGCTTGGCGTTCATCGCATTCTTTATTGGGAGAGGCCGGATCATGACGGAAGTGTTGAACATTCATACCAGGGGCGGTAAGTAAAACATTTTGTGCGCATAATTCACACACAAAATGGCCGCTTCGTGCTGACGCACCATAGGGATACATCTTGCAAGCCTCTTCTACCGTGATACGACGATATCCAATTTTAGAATCCCACACGCATACATGAGTTAATGGCATCCCTCGTCACCCTCGTTCTTGTTACAACGACTCGGAATTGTAAGCCGATGTGTCATCTCTGATAAAATCCATCATTTCTCCTGCATTACAATTCATAACATCTGCAATTTTAAGGAGAACCGATAGATTTACTTCTTGATTTTTGCGAAGTTTAGTGAAAGTAGCAGAAGAAAGTCCTGCACGCTTGCGTAGCTCAGCTTTGCTCATCTCTCGTTCAGCGCAAAGGACCCATAATTTTTTGTAAGTTACTTTCATGGTTTCACCCCGAATAAGAAGGATTTATAAAATTATACTACTACGAACCACATCTGTTTTCAACATATTTCGCTTTTTTGCGAGTTGTTTCGATTGTATGAATTAAAGTTATCGCGAATCTAAACGTTTTTTGCTTTACGAGTGATTTTTAAAATATTTTGGTGGCTATTCCCCTCGTCCTGTGGTATTGTGTGTTGCTACCAGGAGGTGCAAAACATGAAAACACGACTCAAGAACCTGTACGACTGCTTCTATACCCCGCCTGAGTTTTCGGAGCAGAAGCAGGAAGTGGAAGAATGCCACCAGGCACTGATTCAAGTGCTGGAGAAGCCGGAACGGCGGCTGGTGCTGCGAATCATGGATGCCCAGAGTCTGATGGCGGAGGAACGCTCCATCGACAGCTTTATCTCTGGATTTGAGCTGGCGTGGCAGCTCTTCATGGAACTGAATCAATTTGAAAAAGAGCGCTCAGTCTCTCGCTGTACGGCGAAGAGATCGGGCGCTCTTTCCATGTCCGGAAAGGAGGAAGCAACATGAGAAAAGGAATCATCACTGTCGCAGTGGTCACCGCCTGTCTGGCCCTGTGTGCCGCTGTGTGGCCGCAGGACGAGCCAGCCGGGGAAACACCCGCACTGCCCACACCAGCCGCTGTAATCGCCACACAGCCCGAAGTTCCGGAGATAGCAGAGATGGAAGAAGTTATATCACCAGAGGATGAAAAGGCGGAAGCAACACTGCCGAAACTGGGTGAGGAAGCTGACATTGCCCCGGAACCACCGCCTGCTCAAATGCCCCCAGCGAGTGAAGTACCAGTCCCACCGGAACAGGATGCTACACCCCCACAAGAACCAGAACCTGCCCCGATACCTGACAGCGAACCAGACAACATGGTTCATGTGCCGGGCTTCGGCTGGATAGAAAGCCAAGGACCCAACCATGCGGAATACGCCGAGGACATGTACGAGAACGGCAATAAAATCGGGATCATGGGATAAATGAAAAGCAGTGTGGTATCAGGACAAAGCCTGGTGCCGCACTGCTTATTCTGTTTCCTGCTCCAATACGTCGCTGAAGATCTCATGGACGTGGATCAGCGAAACGACTTCACAGAGAAACCGCTCCGCCAGTTCCTTTTCGTCCAGCCAGGTGGTCTGCGGCGGCACATAGTAGCTGGAATCAGCCTCTGCTTCCGCTCTGGCCTTGCGAATGGCTTTCTGGATGGAGAGCCACTGACCGTAAGCACCATCGTTAAACTGTTTTCTCAGTTTCCGGATGGCGCTCTTATACATTTTCTCCGCACCACTGGGGCCGTTGTAGTTGAGCCGGATGGCCAGTTCCTGAAAGGTCATACCCTGATCGTTGGGCTGGCCGATCCCCAGATAACAGCGCACCAGATTCAGCTCTCTGGGGCTCAGCACTTCCTCCATACGCTGGAGGATCAGTGTCCGGCGCATGAAGCGGTCATAGGCCCTGGCAGGGTCACCGCCACTCCCAAGGTCAAAGACACGCTCGCCCAGAGACTCGATCTGAAATACGGTACGGTATTCTTCCAGCAGACGCTTGGCTACTTTAGCGGAGACTTCCAACTTCTCTTGGATGGCCGGCAGAAGATCTGTTTCGATGTCCCGCTCATGCGTGGCATAGAGAAATGCCACCTGGCGCAGCTGGTGGTAACGGTCCAGCGGGAGGGACAGAGAAAAAGAACTTTGGGCAGCGCAGTCCCGCATGGCCGTCTCAATGGCAGGGGTCGCGTAGGTCAGCAGCTTTGTTCCATAGGAGGGATCAAACCGCCGTGCTGCGTCCAGCAGTGCCAGCGCCCCCTCTTGCTTGAGGTCGTCCACCAGAAAGTCCTGAGAAAATTGCTCGCAGTAGCTTGTGGCCAGCATGGTCAGGTATCCTTCGTTCTGGGAGAGCAAGAGTGGAGCGGCCTGCGGATCGCCGTCCTGTATCCGCAGGGCAAGCTCCTCGTTACTCAGGCAAAGATCGTCACAGCGGTACATGCTCATGACCGATCCTCCCGGGCAAGGCGTACTTTCGCCTGGGCATAGATCGCTTCCTGCTCCATGTCGTGTGCATAACCGTTGGCGGCATAGTCGTTGTCCATGAGCGCCTTATCACGCAGACTCTCCGCCACATACAGCGCTTCATTGCGCAGCTCGTCAGAGATCTTTCCTCTCTGGTGATGCTTGCGGATGGTGTTGGTGCGGGTGGTGAACAGGCGGTAGACCGGATGCTGTTTGTTTTGCTCCTTCTGCCGCATCATGGCGCCGTACTGCCGGCAGGTCATGCGGGGATCCTGGGGAGCAATGCCATCGCAGTATTTCGGCATGTGGCCGTTGGTGGTGAGAAAGTATGTTCCACAGCCACAGCACCGGCTGGGCGCATGGCCGTGCTGCAGTCCGTTCATCAGATCAAAGATGTAGAAGCTGATGGCATGGTCAAAGAAATACCGATTCACAAATACGGTTTCCTTTTCCTGTTTCGGGTGTCGGGCAAAGACATAGGAGGATCTCAGATCCGGCGTGATGGTGAATGGCTCAACATCCGGTACCGGCAAATCACGCATCATATCCCAGAACCATTCACTGTTGAAGCAGTCGTGGGCGGCCATGGCAAAGAAGGTCTCTGTCCGTTTCTTCAGCCGCCGCAGATAGCCCTCCTCAAAATATCGTGCCGCCACGGTAAAGTGCTGGATGCCCAGGGGGATACTGAAGGCAGCGACCAGATAGCGGAAGAAAAATTCCCGGACGGGCGAAGCTGGCTTCAGCAGGTCGTTGTGGGATTCCGGGGAAAACATCACCTCCAGTGTGTGCTGCTCCTTTGCTTTGTCCATCAGGCTGTACGGTGGACATTGCCACAGGGCATCCAGCAGCTTCTCCAGAGAGGCGCGGGTCCCGTCCAGCAGGTTGATAAATTCACCTCGCCCGGCCAAGGCCAGGGCCTCCACCTGATGGCTGATGGCGCCGCCGTGGGTGACCAGTTCCCATATGGTCTCATCGGGAACATTCAACAGTTCGGCGGCAAAGTGGCCGGCCGGGTAGACGGCCTCTTGGAAAAAGATTTGATCCTGCCAGACATCCATTGTCAGGTGAAGGAAATTGTTGTTCTGTTGGGTACCCAGCGGCATAGGGTCACCTCCTCTGTCCTATATCTGTTTTCTGCCTGTCTTGCGATATTCTCATTTTATCAAAATCCCCCCAATAATCAAGTGAAAGGACAAGAGCCACGGTGGCCGCGTGGTCTCTGTCCTTATCTTTTTACATGGGGATGATCCTATGAGTAAAACAATACGACTGCAAACCATCGACGGCGAGAGCCTGATGAGCCTGCCGCTGACGCCGCTCAACTTCGTGGTGGACACGCTGCTGTCTCAGGGGCTGCACATCCTTGCCGGCTCGCCCAAGGTGGGAAAGTCCTGGTTAGCCCTGTGGCTGTCCGTCATGGTGGCCAAGGGCGAACCCGTCTGGGGGATGTCCGTGCAGCAAGGTACCACCCTCTATCTCTGCCTGGAGGATTCCGTTCTGCGTATCCAGAACCGGCTCTTTGAGATCACCGAGGACGCACCAAGCAGCGTCCACTTCTGCACGGAGTGCGCCCTCATCGGTCAGGGGCTGGAGGAGCAGGTGGAAACATTCCTCACTGCCCACCCGGATACGGTACTGGTTATCATCGACACGCTGCAGATGGTTCGTCCGGCTCGCGACGCAACCTACGCAAACGACTACCGGGATCTGTCTGTGTTGAAACGGATCGCAGATACCAACGGCATTGCCATCTTGCTGATTCATCATCTGCGCAAGGAAACCGCTGACGATGTGTTCAACCGCATCTCCGGTACCACCGCCATCAGCGGTGCTGTGGATTCCAGCTTCACGCTGGTGGAGGAACGGCGGGGCAGCGGTAGAGCGAAACTCTCCTGCGTCGGCCGCGACATTGAATACCGGGAGCTGACACTGGAGCGCAACGGTGAAAATGTATGGGAGCTGGTGTCGGACAGTCGGACACAGCCAGAGCTGCTGGGCGATCGCATCGTCTATCTTCTCTCTGAACTGATGCGTGACCGAAGCGAATTTATCGGCACTCCCACAGAGCTGTCTGAACGAATCGACCCTGTGCTGCCCCTTGCCGGTCACGATGGAATAAACATGCTCGCCGGATTCCGTGGTATAAAGCTTCTGGCGTGTTAATTCGCCGGTTTCGTCGTCAAACCACGAACCTCCGGCGAAGGGACGCCCGGAAAACTGCATCTCTGCTCCGTTGTCCAGATGCAGGACAACATTTGCTCTGGAAGTGAGCGCGTCATCGGTCATCGTTTTTTACCTGCCCGGTAGTTGTTGATTTATAAGCGAGAATGGTAGCACTGCCGATCCTGCGGTGTCAACGAAAGGACAGGGTTCGCTTATGAGAGAATGCAAAAAAGCGATCTATGCGGACGTGAGAGGATTCCCTCTCTCACGTCGCGGAGCGTCAATTGGTGTCGAATCCCGTTCCTGTAAGCGTGATGAGGGTGATTTCCGAGGGCACGAACAGGCGCAGGGGAAAGCCCGTCCACAGGCCGCTGCCGGGGCTCACATACAGCAAAGTGCGTCCCGCATGATAGGTTCCCGCGAGAAAGCCGTCGTTGAACCAGCCGACAATTTGGTTGACCCCGAATAACTGCCCGCCGTGGGTATGGCCGGAAAGCTGAAGATCCACGTTTTCCTGAGCGCTCTGCTCCACCAGGCGGGGCCGGTGGGCCAGCATGATGCGCGCGGCGTTTCGGGGCGCGCCTTCCAGGGCCCGCCGCATGTCCGGGCCGGGGAGGCCGAAGGCCGGGGCGGCCTGGTCGGTGACGCCCGCCAGCACCAACTTTTGGCCCCGAGTTTCCAGAACCACATGGGCATTCTCCAGGGGCCTGATGCCCTGCTCGCGGCTTTTCGTCATCCAGCCTTGGTAGCCCCAGTAATATTCATGATTGCCCGTACAGGAAAACACGCCCAGCGGCGCGCGCAAGTCCGCCAGCGGTGCGAGATCACCGCTTCGCCAGGCGGGCGGGCCGTCGGCCAGATCGCCGGTGATCACGATCAGATCCGGCTTGAGCGCGTTGGTTTTGTCCACCACGGCTTGGACCCAGTCCCGTGGAAATCCGGAACTGATGTGCGGATCCGAAAGCTGGACGATACGAAGGCCGTTCAGGGTTTGCGGCAGCCGGGGCAGGGTCAGGCTGAGCTTGTGGATGTCCGGCACGCGCAATGCCTGCCAGACGGCCACGGCGCTCAGAAGCAGGGAAAGCGCCAGCAGAGCCGAGGCCCATTCACCGTTGGAAAACGGCAGCGTCGGCACATGCGGCAGAGCTTTGCGCGCCATCCACAGGGCCAGCAGCAGGGCGTCGCGCAATGCGCAGAGGATGATCAGCAGGATCAGCGAGCCGTGCAGCACGCCCGTGGCGGCCGTCAGCCAGCGCGGCAGCTCCGGCATCATGGTGCCGAAGGCCATGCGGAAAAAGTAGAGCTTCAGCGCGACAAGCACCACCAGCAGGCTGAGAACGAGCTTGAGCCAGAGCGGCAGGCGCAGCGGCAGAATCAGGCGGACAATGACGTAAAGCGAGAGGCTGGTGGCGAGGATATGCAGCATGGGAAAGAAGCGGGCATGAGGGAAGAGGTGAGGGCCGCGTCGGCGTAAATGTATCCGATTTCAACGCGAAGCCGCGCTGGCACGGAGCGGGCGGAAAAGCGCAACGGCTCTTCCGCCCGCTGGAAAACCGGGTTTGAGGTCAGTCGGCTGGGCGGAATTTACGCCACGGCGATGGCTTCAATTTCCACCTGCACGCCCAGAGGCAGGGCGCTGACTTCCACGCAGGAACGGGCCGGGCAGGGAGCCTTGAAGTGTTGCTTGTAGACTTCGTTGACCAGCGGGAATTTGCTGATGTCGGTGAGGAAGACCGTGGTTTTGACCACATTGTCCAGGCTGAGGCCCTGGGATTCCAGGACGGCGGCCAGATTTTTGCAGGCCCGCGCGGCCTGTTCCTCGATGCCGCCTTCCACCAGCTTGCCCGTGGCCGGATCAAGAGGCACCTGGCCGGAAAGGAAAAGCATGTCCCCCGCGCGAATGGCCTGGCTGTAGGGGCCAACGGCGGCGGGCGCTTTATCGGTGCTGACGACTTCCTTTTTCATGACCTTCTCCTTTACTGATACATGGGTAAGAGTTTGAAGACAAAAAGCGTATGACAGACGGCCACAAGAATGCCGTACAACAGCAGCAGAGGCACAAGCAGCGCGCCGCCCGGCGCGGCATAGCCGTGCGCGGCGAACCGTCGTCTCCCGGCCCTCAGGAGCAGGGCGGGCACGATTACGGACCAGATGGAGGCCGCCAGCCCGGCCCAGCCGATGGCCGGCAAAAAGCCGTCCGGCCAGATCAGGCCGCAGAGCATGGGCGGCGCAAAGGTGATCAACAGGGTTTTGGTGCGTCCCAGGCGGCTGTCGTCAAAATTGCACAGATCCGCCATGTAGTCAAAAAGGCCCAGGCCCGCGCCCAGAAAGGACGTGGCCACGGCCAACAGGGAAAAGGCTTCCAGCAGGCGCAGGACGACGCTGTTCAGATTGTTCCCGGCGGCGGCCACCAGATCGCCCACATTGCCCCCGGCGGCGATGACGGCCTTGAAGTGCTCGCGGGGGATGGTGCCGTCCGCCGCCACGATCCAGGAATGATTTTGATGCCGTAC
>OGXQ01001381.1_pt1 | contig 18386 bp, 20 predicted proteins | sample 1576291 | NCBI WGS metagenome assembly OGXQ01 (sample SAMEA3541575, study PRJEB24748) | human gut metagenome | biome: human gut; feature: human-associated habitat; material: faeces | place: China | collected 2012 | reverse complement strand
GCTGGCTAGGAAAACGACCCTTTTATGAAGGGAGCGTACTCTTACGGTACGTGACCGGAATAAAAGGTGAAGTTCGACGACGCCAGCGGGCGAAAGAACGTAGTGTTAACACGCCCTAGAGCAGTTCATGCCTTACATGTTCCGGTAAACGGTTAACGCCCCTCTACGTGTGCGATTCCTTCCCGCGCACAAACATAAGGCCGTCCCACGGGGGGACGGCCTTATGCGTTGGAAGATATCTACCAAGGGCACGGCCTGCAGTGTCCACCCTCCGAGCAGTTTTGAAGCTGGAGATTTTCTGCCAAAAGCCATGTGCCGGCGCATGAAGTTGTAGTGATGGGGAGCTTCAACTTGACCTGACAGCAATCTATTGAAATGAAATCGTAGTTTTGAAGGAAGTGTAAACGCACCATCAACCGGCACCACGCCCGCGGAAACTCCTTACTGGAAAATTTCAATCAAAACGTGATCAAACACAAAACTGGCCTTCCGAATCTCGCCGCAGAGCTTGACAATATCTCCAAGGCCTGCAAGATGATGGGAGTTTCATGGGATACATTTTATAGGTATCAGGCTACCAGATATGCGGGGGATGTTGAGACTTCTTTCAAGGTGAACCGGAGAAAGTCAGCGAGGCGGCAGTTACGGCCTTCGCTATTGGTTCCTCAGCTCATGGATAGATTCGGGACAACGATGGACTGCGTAAAAAAGACATTCTGTGTCTGCATTAGGAGTGAATTTCACCTGGATACGACATGACTTGGTGTCTTGGTGACGCCGGAAAAAAGTCCACCCAAGAGAGGGGCCTATAATTTTATTTTAAATGGAACTGAACAGCTAGTCAATAATCACAGGGAGTAGCCCAAGAACACTATGAAAGATTTATATATTCTTGGTGCCGGCGGATGCGGGCGGGAAGTATTGAGCATGATGCTCGACGCTCAGGCTATTCAAGGGCAACGTTGGAATATCAAGGGTTTTCTGGATGATACAGAGGCTCCCTTGCACGGCAAGGACTGTGCGCTGCCGGTAGTCGGGACTATCATGGATTATTCTCCAAAACCCAACGATGTTTTGCTGATGGGCATTGCCGAACCTCACGCCAAGGAACGGTTGGTAAATATGCTCAAAGCTCGTGGGGCGGCTTTTGCATCCTTCATCCACCCTTATGTCACCATGGGCCGCTACAGTCAGCTTGGCGAAGGCGCCGTTGTCTATGGCGGCTTCGGTATGACGGTAAATGTCAAGGTTGGCACATTTGCCACGTTGCAGGCATGTTACTTGGGCCATGATGTGACTGTGGGGGACTACTGCACCATCTCCTCATTCTGCAATATTATGGGTTACGTCGCCGTAGGAAAGCGCGTCTTCATAGGCAGCAATGCGGCTATAGCCCCCCATGCCATTATTGAAGATGACGCCTATATCTGCGTCGGCAGCGTAGTGATCAAAAACGTCAAAGCTGGGGCAAAAGTTTTGGGAAATCCGGCGCGGGAAATTGACGTTCAGCCCGCGCCAACTTCTATGTGACTTACCTGGATGTTAAGCTGCATCCAGCAGTGCTTTCAGGATATCATGAGCACAAAATATACATCGCAGACGGCATCCATCCAGGCTTTCGGCCTCGTGCTGAAAGCCTTGCAATATGAAGATCTGCCGTCTTTTTTCTACTGGAGAAACAAACAGAATGTCAGAAATGCCATGCCAATTACAGATAAAATATCGTATAGCAGTCTGCATTTCTGGTACAAAAAGCAGGAACATTCCTCGCATAGTTATTCTTACCTCGCCTATCTGGATAACACCCCCATAGCATTTACGGATTTAATAAATATTGATTATGAGGGCAGCCGGGGCGAAGGGGGTCTGTTTATCTTTGATGACCGATATTTGGCGACAGGCATAGCATACCACATCGTTTTATGTAAAGAAATCTTGATGCACTATTTAAATATTAGAACGCTAATCAGTAAAATGAAGTTGGATAATACCGAGAGCATAAAATTTTGCGAAAGCTACGGCGGCAGACTTGTCCGGCAAGAAGGCGATATGCTAATCTACGCCAGCGAATACAATGAGCGCCGGAGCGCTCTGAAACGCATTGCCTCACTTATCAGGAGGGAACAAGATTTTCAAACATACTTGGGCGATAGCGAGGTATGATGCCATCCCCTCCTTCCCTTGCTAATACACAAACTTTTACTGTGTGAGAGATTCTCTTCGGCTTTACCAAGACTGAATATCCTTGGAGACTCAAAATTCGAAGCTTTTTTCGAACCATGCATATGCGCCTATTGAGAAGGAGAAGGGAATCGTGATCCTGCGTGGAGTGGCGTCCGCTTTGCCCCCGCACAAGTTCGACAGCAAGACAGTGGCTGGCTGGTGCGAATCTGACAACACATTTTTATGCCAAAAAGTTGGAATACACAGCCGCTATCTTCTGAGTATGGAAGAAAGCGAACTGGACTTGGCCCATCTGGCATGTCGTAACCTTTTCTTGCAGAATCCTGACCTGGATCGAAATGCAATCGGTCTATGTATATATGTAGGTCAGATCAAAACGCGACTCATCCCGCACGCCTCCGCTTTACTTCAAGCCCATTTAGGGTTGCCTGTGACCTGCGCCTGCTTTGACGTGGGATTGGCCTGCTCCGGCTATACATATGCTTTAATTATAGCTCAGTCTCTTATGACCACCCAGAACATCAAGCATGCCCTTATTGTGACGTGTGAACCGTATTCCCAAATTATTAACAGGCGGGATAAAAATACTGCCCCTTTATTCGGTGATGCGGCAAGCGCGACATGGCTTTCAAGCTCCGGGCGGGGTTTGTTGCTGAATTCTTGTAGTGATTTCGGTACGGACGGCTCCAAAGCGGACTATCTGGAATATACCCCATCTTCTCTTCCTGACTCCGCGTATTTGTCCATGGATGGCCGCGGTATTTTTAATTTTGTCATGCACAACGTACCAATTTCTCTTTCCAGATGCCTTCAAAAGGCCAATCTAACCTTGGACGACATAGATTGTTTCCTCTTCCACCAAGCCAATCGCTTTATTTTGGAAACCCTGTGCGACATCCTGCAGATTCCCGAGAAGAAATGCCCGATAGAGGTCGCTGAGGTGGCAAATACCGTTTCCTCTTCTATTCCTCTGTTGCTGGCTAAATTTTTACCGCTTTTCAATCCCGGCCAACGCGTTGTATTATGCGGATTTGGCGGAGGATTGTCGTGGGCGACCACCTTGGCGAAATTTAGTGAGGTGCCTAATGAATGAAAAAGAAGCGTTGATATTACTCAATGAGCTTGTGAACTATGCTGCTAAAAAACCAATAACCCTAAACAAGGATAACGATTTGCGCCGTGATAAGATATTAGATTCACTCTCTATGCTTATTTTTTTTATGGAATTGGAAAACAGAACGGGCATCGTCATGCCCGATACGGATGTTTTGGTTTCAGAAGGTTGGTATAATGTGGAATATCTTTGTGCCCAAATTGTGACACGTAGTTGACGTGTCGATCTGCTTCCTAGGGATAAACGTCTCGAGGGGCTATTTTCAAATAGCTTCAGCCAAATGAGGTAGCGTGGTGACGTGGAAGAACAATTGTGATTTTGTTATACCGTGTGCAATCAGCATAGCTCGTCGGATATTTTGTCTTATATCCCTTGCTCGTAAACGTATTTCAAAATTGTGGCTTCATACAGCAGCTAGCCGTCTTGGCTTTATCTGCTTCAACAAGGCGCCCTCATGTCAATGTAGATTAGAACTAGAAAGGTCCGCATAATCGAGGGGAAAATCCTCTGGGGGCAAGTTGCCTCGCGTTCCATGAGGTCTTTACTTGTTATGCCTCCTGATCTTGTTGTTCTTATGGACTTTGCTTACCTGCTGTAACCATAAAAATTCAATGCCCCTTCAGAAAGATGTAGTTAAGCCGCACCGATACACGAATTCTGTGTGGAACTGTCAGGCTGAATAAACCTCAATTCCACATCGTGCGGCTCGCCCAGACTGTAAGCTGCACAGAACACAACTTCGGGCAGTGAGACTTGGCAACATCAGCAAAATCAATTATAAAACAAAAATTGTTCAAATTTTTGATCAATGAGGGATTAGCTGTGCTGCCGAGAAAAAGCGCTCACGAAAGGCGTTTGACTCCTTTTCTGCTTTTTCATTTTTCTCTGTAGGTTGCAGCTGAATTAACCTATTTTTTACTTTTCCGGAATTTTTTATCATATCTATCTTTACTTTCAAAGTAGAATATCTTTTTTCGAATCCGGCTATTTCACTTTTGGCATACTTATAATGTCTGCGATATGAATATGCCATTATATCATAAAAACTTAGAGTACCTTGTGAGAATAGCTTTTCCAGCGAATCCGTGTCATGCAAAAAACAGCTTTGGTATATATTAAAATATGAAAAATAAAATTTTCACCGAACACCATGTGTATAGGTGTGTCATGTGGACTCCCATTTATCGCAATAGAATTGAACAAATAATGCGTGAACTATTCTGGTCACATTATCTGCGTGGCCTTGCACAACTTGGCAACGGGCTTTACTGACTTTCTGGCCCTGCATTTGCAGGAAGGGGACAATACGCAACGGAACCGCACTGTTAATACCGCCCCAGATTTTGCCAAGATTTTTTATGGATTCTGCACAGACTACTTGAAATAACCAGCATTGCTGCGAAGCATTTGTCAGGAAATGCAACCCAACTACCAACTATTAAAAATATAATTATACGTTGCCACTTTGCAATCACGGAAGGTTAAACTATGGAAGCAAAAATTCTTGCCATATTGAAAGAGCTACAGCCCGACTATGATTTTGAAGAGGATGTGGATTTTATCGAGCGAAGTTATCTCGATAGTTTCGATGTAGTCACTCTTGTGACAGAATTGGAAAGAGAATTTTCCATTATCATATCCGCCTTGGATATAGTTCCGGAAAACTTTGTCTCTATTTCAGCTATATGTACCCTGGTGCGGCATAGTAAAAAAGTCAACAGAGGGACTTGAAGTCATGCGGGCAACCATAGCAGGGGTAAAAATACGCGGCATCTGCGCAGTTGTGCCAGAGAGCGTTTACAGCTTTGAAGATGAACTGAAAAATTTCCCCTTTCCGGAAAAATCTTCACGTCGTCTCGCTAAAGTCATGGGCTTTAAGGAGCACAGAATAAGCGATTCGCATACCACGCCCTGCGATTTAGCCTCTTACGCGATGAACTACTTGTTCCATCGTGACCTGTTGAATAAAACGTCGCTGTCCGCTTTGGTTGTTGTCGCCCAAATGGCTGATCATCCCATCCCTGGTAACAGCAAGGTTATACATGGACAACTGAACTTGCCGCGAGAGCTTTTTTGTTTGGATATCTATGAAAATTGCATTGGTTTTATTTCCGGGCTTTATACGGCCTGTAACCTTATCGCAGGCTCTGATATCGAGGAAGTCATACTGATAACAACCGATGCTGCTGCCTGTTGCGCCAACAAAAAAGACAGGAGCACTTATCCTTTATGTGGTGATGCGGCTGCTATTACGGTAGTAAGCAAGAGTAATGATCCTGATGACGTAATTTCATTTATTTTTAACTTTGATGGTAGTAGGCGTGAAGCATTGCTAACTCCAGCAGGCGGACGCCGTATGCCTTATTCAGCAGCAACGGCAAAAATGTTCAAAGACGAAATGGGAAACTACCGCAACCTCAATAATCTTTATATGGACGGCACTGCTGTTTTTCAATTTGTTATGCAGGAAGTGCCGCCACTCATCGAGGAGCTCTGCCGGTACGCCGAAATAAATAAAGATAAAATTCAATATCATCTCGCGCATCAGCCCAACCGTTTCATGTTGCAAAAACTGGCAGATATACTAGGAGTGCCGCGTGAAATACTTTTCAATAATATTGTCGAAAATTTCGGCAATTCATCTTGTGCCACGATCCCGCTCAATATAGCCTTTAATCTTGGGCAGCGCCTACTTACGGAACGTCTTCAAGTCTGTTATTCCGCCTTTGGAGCGGGGCTTTCCCTGGCAGCCGGCCTAGATCGCCTTGGAGAATTGGATTTTTGCGAACTTATCGAACATCCCGGTGATGGAGCTATAAATTATAAACCCACAGACGTGATTGAGAGACAGAAATGAACTTACAGGAAAAACTAGCAGCTTTGGAAGATATCATGGAGTTGGAGGCCGGAACATTGGCACCTGAAATGGAGCTTGAAGGCATAGAGGAGTGGGATTCTTTGGCCTCACTTTCCTATGTGGTTCTTATGGGCGACGAATTCGGCAAAACAGTGCGAGGTGCGCAGATACGAAATTTCAAAACCGTGCAGGACATCCTGGACACCATGGAACCTGACTCCTAGACCGAGGAGATGCTATGGCTTATCTTGAATTCGACAATATTTCCATAGCGGCCTTGGCTGGCGCCGTCCCCGCGCATGTGCAAACCCTTGAGGAAGCTGCTCGCCGCAATCCGGCTCAAGTGTGCTCCTTTCAAAAACATACCGGAGTCTTGCAACGCCACATCTCTGTTACAAGGCAAACCAGCGTAGATCTGGGCTATGCAGCCGCCCTCAAAGCGCTGGGAAAAGCCGGGTGGGAGGCACAAAGTCTAGATGCACTGATTTTCATGTCACAAACGCCGGACTTCAATGCCGGCACCGGCAATGCCTTCATCGCTCACTATATGTTAGGTTTGCGAGAGGATGTATTGGCCTTTGATATTCCTCTGGCCTGTTCTTCTTTTCCTTATGGCCTCTCTGTATGCTCTGCCCTGCTTCAACAGCCGTCCATCAAAAGGGTCCTGATGCTTTCCGGCGATACGCAATGGCATTTTTATGAAAACGGCATTCCCATCGCTGCGGCTAACGGCACATTTATGTTTGGAGAAGCTTCCACAGCATTATTGCTGGAAAGGCACTCTGACAACAGTCCACTACGCATTGCACTCTATACTGATGGTTCTGGCTACAAGTATTTGTTTAACCCATTGGGCGGCGCACGTAATGCCTGGGAGGATGATAAAAAAATTTTGCTCCCAAATGGGGATACGCATACTCCGTTCGGCAAGTTCGGTTATATGGATGGACTTGAAATCACAGCCTTTTCCACTACGAAAGTAGTCAAGCATATTCACAATTTTTTGGACACACAAAATAAATCCCTAGCTGATTATGATGGGCTGATTTTGCATCAAGCCAATTTGCAGATCGTCAAAACCATAGCCAAACGTCTGAAAATCAGCATGGAAAAGGTGCCTGTCTCGCTTGACCGTTACGGCAACACCAGTGGGGCTTCGGCTTCGTTGACCATAGCTGATGCTTATGCCGCCACAAAAAAGGATAAACTGTCCCTGTTGATTTGCGCTTTCGGCACAGGTCTCTCGTGGGGCATTGTCTCTTTGGGTATACGTCCGACAGTAATTGAGCCTGTCTTTACTTATGAAGGACGTTTTGAGGAAGGCTACGTCCAACCGGCTCCCTGACAAAACGTGTAACCCGTGGAGAAAATATAAATGTGCGGTGAGCATACGGGAAAAACCTACCTCGTGGCAGGTGCTTCTGGTGGTATTGGACTCTGCTTGAGCCGCAAGCTGGCCGCTTCGGGTGCGACTGTCCTATTGCTGGCTAGAAACAGGGAGAGATTGGAGCAGGCTCTGCGCACCCTCCCCCCCGGTAATCATGCAATAATCCCCTTTGATGTGGCCAAACTGGCCGATATTGCGGGACTTATTGATTCTCTGCTTGTAAGCTATAACAAAATTGACGGATGCGTATATTGTGTGGGTAATGGTGATATCGTCCGCTTGCGTGACTTAAGTTATGAAAGACTTCACGCAATCATGCTGACTAATTTTTATGCTTTCATTGAATTTGTCCGTTCCTTAACCCAGAAGAAACCAAAAAAACAATGCATGAGCATTGTCGGCATTTCTTCTCTTGCCAGTATGGCTCCAGAAAAATATTTTACAATCTATGCAGCCTCAAAGGCTGCTATGGAAACGGCAGTCCGCTGTCTGGCCCTGGAACTTGCTATAAAAAATACTACGATCAATACTATAAGGCCCGGTGTCGTCGCTACGTCCAGATTAGCTCACTTGAATGAATTCACGGGAGATATTGGTACGAAAATAAAAGAAAGCGGCTTTCAGCCCCTGGGACTCATCCCACCGGAGGATGTTGCCGATATGACTCTCTATCTGCTCAGTGACACGGCAAAATTCATCACCGGCGCGGCTATACCCATCAATGGCGGCGCGTTATGCTGAATGTGAATGGACAAAAACCTTCCTCCCATCCCCCATTCAGCGATGGGGAGAAGAGTATGCGGCCTGCAACTATGGAGTTATTTGCTTATTGTGCAGACACACTTAAAGCATCACATGTTTCTCTTATGCATAATATTTTTCAAGATAGCAATAAATTAAACGAGCTTTTGAAAAATAAAAATTGTCTTTTATACAACACGACAGAAATTATTTTTTTGCTGATACCACTACATAACATATATTATGATTTTCTTTATATGGCTGCGGATTTGGGAGCCCTTCATCATAATCTGCTTTTGTTTCTGCGTGAAAATGGAGTTCCGCTTCCGCTTCGAGCTTCCATTATCGGCAAGGAGCCCTATGCGGGGGAAGTAGCGAAAATTTTTGAGCAGGCTGGCTTTTCACTCGGTCGGCGAATTGCCAGAATGCGTAATTTGAATGATGCGAAGAATATGGCAAGGAACGTTAGATACATGCGGGAGGATTCTTCACAGGACGAAAGTAACGTTGAGTTTGCTGTGCATGGCGATGAGCAAGATATTCTTGATCTCCTTTTGTCCGAATTTGACATACGCTCTGATAATTTGCCTGAATTATCAGAGATCGCAGCTAATATCAGTCGCAAGCAAGTTCTTGTTATTCGAAAAAATGCTCGCATCGTCGCACTGCATTATTTTACACGGCAAAATGCCAGCGTTTACGGTTGGTATGATGTCACACGCAAAGAATTTCGCAAAAATTATTTGTATCAGGATATGATGTTATTTTTATACAAATATTGGGCAAAACAAGATGTAGTCCTCCGCTCTTATTCTTGGCGTGATGTCGCCAACAAGCGACTCATGGCGCTGGCTCACCAATGCAACCAAATACAAGATGGAGTTTACATCTATAATATGATTTTTAATAATACATTTGATAATGGATAACATAAATTTATAATGTCTATTGATCTATAATAAATTATCATCATGATTAAATTACATATAATATTAAATTCTACTATCCTTTATCGTCCGGTGGAGATATTTGCGGCCCTGCCGTATGGATTCACTTTTTCCTCAAAGCCTCACAGGATCATTTATGCTCTACATTGCGCCATGAAAAACGGCGACATGTTTTTTGATGATCTCAATCTGGCATCATATGTTGATCGAGAAAACATAACGCTTATTGCGCCCAGTTTGGGCAACGGTTTCTTTGTTAATTCCGCATTTGAACATCAGGCTGATTTTCTCCGAGAGGAACTTGTGCCCGCTCTGCAGGAAAAACTGAATCTGAGAGCCGATCCGCAACATACTTTTTTACTTGGCATTTCCATGGGGGCTTATGGCGCAATGCGGCTCACTCTGGACGCGTCAGACTGTTTCGGGGCAGTGGCTGCGATTTCTGGCATCTATGATCCCCTTATGTCTCCGGATGAGCACATCGGCAAAAACAAAAATTTATGGCCGTTACGCATGATTTTTGGCGGTGCGATGCAAAAACTTGTTCTGAACCAGAACGGAGAGTTACAAGCAGATGCCGACATTAAAAATTTGCTGGCCTCCCGTACACGCGACGGCCAAGCTCTGCCGCGGTTTGCTCTCTTTTGCGGTGACAAAGATTACTTAAGCTTGAACCAGACCAAGGCTCTGGCGACAGCTTTCAGTCTTCATGATGTTACCCATGAAATTACTGTGACCCCAGGCGGACATGACTTGGAGTACTGGCAAAGAATTATCCCTCGAGTCTTGGCTTGGTTGTTGGCAGATACACACAACTGACTTGGAACATAGCATGTATCACATCAATTTGACTGAATATTTTGACGATCTTGTCAAGCGGTCACCAAATCGTACCGCAGTTATTGAAGGCGACAGCTCCATTACCGCCGCTGTTCTGCGGCAACGGTGCCTTGCTATTGGAAAAACTATTTCCGATCATTTGCAGGGAAATATCAGGCAAATTATTGCCGTCTATCTTCCCAAAAGCATCGACTCCATCGCAGTGGACATCGCTATCATCTATAGCGGCAACGCTTATATGAATTTGGACCTCAAGCAACCGGCTCAGCGCACCATAAACATTTTCGCCCTCATTCAACCGGCGTTGATCATCACAAGAAGAGCTTTAGCCGAACAGCTGGAACATCTTCCAGGCTGTCCCCCACTGTTGCTGCTTGAAGATATGGCAAGGCATGGCAGCCTGACACTTGAAGATGAACAGGCTTTGTTGACAAAACGTGACAGAATCATTGACACTGATCCCTTATGCATCATCAATACTTCCGGCTCTACCGGCACCCCCAAGGGGGTGGTTCTCAACCATAAGAGTTTTATTGATTTCACGGAAAGCGCGACTGCCGCCGGACTACTGCGCGAGGAAGAAGTAGCTGCCAGCCTTTCCCCTCTGATTTTTGATATTTACAGCTTTGAATTGTGCATGCTTATGGCCAAGGGTTGCACGCTGTTATTGTTGCCAGAAACCTTGGCGGCCTTTCCGGCCCGCATGCTGGAATTAATGGTCACCCACCGAGTTTCTTTCATTTTTTGGGTGCCGACTATCATGGTTAATATTGCCAACTTGAACTTGCTGGACCAAATCCCCCTGCCGGATTTGCAGATGATCTGGTTTGCCGGCGAGGTTTTTCCCACAGCCAAATGTAATTACTGGCGCGGTAAACTCCCCTGGGCCACCTTCGTCAATCTATATGGTCCCATAGAAATTACGCTGGACTGCCTCTACCATGTGTTACAACGGGAATTGGCCGACGATGACCCTATCCCTATCGGCAAACCCTTTCGTAACACTGATATCATCATTTTAAACGATGAGGATGAGCCTGTACGGCAAGGGGAGGAAGGTGAGTTGTGTATTCGCGGCACTTCACTTGCTTTGGGATATTACAACAATCCTGATAAAACTGCTTTGGCTTTTACCCAAAATCCGTTGAACAAAGCCTACCCGGAATACATTTACCGCACCGGCGATATGGTCTGCGCCAATGAGTACGGCGAGCTTGTTTTCAAAGGCAGAAAAGATACGCTAATTAAGCATCTGGGATACCGCATCGAACTGGCGGAAATTGAACATGTGCTTGTGAATAAATTGAAAATTGTTAAAAATTGCTGTGCTGTCTATAATTCAGAAGAAAAAAGAATAATACTCTTTTATGAATCTGAAATGCAGCTGGAAATTAAACGGCTACGAGCTAGTATTGGCGGAATATTGCCTAAATATATGATTCCAGCTGTCTACATTTGGCTTTCAGCCATGCCGCTTAACGCCAACGGCAAAATTGACCGGCTTAAATTGAAAGGGATGCTCAAAGATTAGCGTAAAAATGCCATGGACAAAAAATATACACTCATCACCGGAGCATCATCCGGCATAGGCGCCGCCACCGCAATCTTGCTTGGTCGAGAGCGCAATCTGATATTGAATGGGCGTGACCGGGAACGTCTTGCCGCTGTTGGCTCGGCCTGTGCCGGGCATGACCGCAATATCCTCCTTTTCCATTATGATCTCGAAAACGCGGAAAACTTGTCAACGGCTTTGACGACTTTTCTCCTGGAGCACAAGGCTGGAGTGGAGGCCTTTGTCCATTGTGCCGGAATGACCGAAGTGCTGCCCATAGGCAAAACCAAATACCACATTGGTCTGCGCGTCATGAACGTCAATTATTTTTCAGCAACAGAAATCATAAGCACTTTACTTAAACGCAAAGTGAATGCCGACACACTGAAAAAAATTATCTTGGTCACCAGTATCGCCGCCTCTGTGGGCGCTCCGCACCAACCGCATTATTGCGCAAGCAAGGGCGCTCTGGAAGCCCTGCGCATTACTCTCGCCAGGGATTTGGCTCCCAGAGTTCAGGTAAATGCCATTGCCCCAGGTTCCTTCCGTACTCGAATGTGGTCTACCCCGCTTGCGGACACCCCGTCTGAAGAGGACTGGAAACCGCCCACGCTGTTGCCCCCCGGTACTGTGGAAGAAGTGGCACATGTCGCGCATTTCTTGCTGTCCGAAGCCGCCGGCTACCTAACCGGAGTGCTGTTGCCCGTCAACGGCGGCGAACATCTCCACAAATAACCTTTTCGAGGCCTTACATGGGCAAAAATTCAGACACCAATGCGCACAACACAGCCACGTCGTCGCCTGAAACGACGGACGCCTTCGCTGATGTGCAGAGTGTCTTCATCGAATTGACATCAAGATGTAATATGAACTGTCGCTTCTGTCCGTATCCGGTGCTCAAAAGAGAAAAGAAGGACATGCCGCATGAATATGTATTGAAAATTCTTGAAGAACTGAAAGGCCGTAAAAAAGATGTAACATTTCATGTTCTGGGCGAGCCTTTGCTCAACAGGCATTTTTTTGAATATGCGCAGTTGTGTGATAAAAATGGCATCAATTATTGGCTGGTGACAAATGGCCTCGGGTTGACGCCGATGGTTCTAGAAAAATTGTTTTCCTTGAAAAATCTCCAAAATGTAGAAATCTCTTTTCACACCATGACTGAAGAAACATTTGCTCTGCGTGGCTGTGATATCTCATTTGACAAATACCTGGGAAGAATTCACGACGCTGTTTTTTGCCAAAAACGCCTGGAATCCGATGTCAAAATCAATATCGATGTGATGTATGACACGCACTTGCTTCATGGAACATTATGGAAAAATTTCAGTCTTGAGAGGTGGCGCGGTTTTACGCAGTTGATGGCAAGTTGGAATGAAGAATTACAGACCGTATACCCGCTAGCTCGCTCGCGATGGCCTCGATTTTACGAGGGCAAAAAAAAGATTTTCTGCCGACATGATCATTATCTCTATCGAAGATTCAGCGATATCCCCGGCGATCTCTTTGACGCGCTGCCCCCCAACATCACATGGATACGCTGGGAAATTTTTCCCAACGTGTTTATTACACTAAAAAAATTCTTTTTTTTCACCAAGAACAAAGACTACCTCCGTCATGCACTTGACGGAGGTCTGGCAGGCGTTACGCCTGCGCATGCATTTAACTGCGGTTGGCCCTGCCATCTGGTCATCTTATCCAATGGCGACATAAGTTTCTGCTGCCTGGACTATGAAGGTGAGTTATCTTGCGGCAATATTGAGAGCATGACGTTGGCCGAAGCGGTTCAGTCCGACAAACGACGTTTGCTGATGTCCAAACCAGATGCTTTTGCCCTTTGCCGTGAATGCAAGGGAGAAATATCTCTGGAAGACTTTTCCGAAACCAAATTCCAAGCGCTTGACGGACCAAGTTCAACAATTACACATAAATAATGGAGCATGCTGCAATGCGCGTAACCCTTTTGAAACATACAATTAAAGCTCCAACTGAATATTCGTATGCTTATATATTGATTACACATCAGTTCAATATAGATGACATTCTTACTGCCAGAGCGAATGGAAAAAAAATAGTTTTCTTCGGTTCTACTCCCGAAAGCTATATGCAATGGACCATATTACAAGAACACGGCATAACACCTGATTACGTTTGTGATACTTATTGTGAATATTCATTTTCAAATCATGGCGTTCAGATGCGTCCATATTGGGAACTACTGGAAGAACCTAATAAATATTATTTTATTATTACCATAGCAAAACGTATTAATATTCCAGGCGTAATGAAAATGCTATTTTATGCCGGCATTGATGAGTTTGGAATAGTATATTCAGAATGGTCCAAAGACTTCAAATCTTCATATACAGAAATACTGCAAAATGCATTCTATGACTCCATTAATGAAGTTTTCATCAACGAACCACTCTTCTGCAATTTCGCCAAGCTTGAAAATTTGCGCCGCACTGCCTTGGAAGGCGCGGGATTCTGGGATGTTTTGTATATGTCCATATACAAATTATGTAGAAAAAAACAGAATGTACGATATTTGGAAATAGGAGCCGGGACAGGCATTATGAGCTTTTCGCTAGCGAAACTGCTTGGCGACAAGATTAAACTGGAGTGGATTGATGTGCCTGCGACAGAACATTACTGGTCGGAAAACAGTACGCCTCATTTCAAATCACTCATGGAGAAATATGCGGTAAAGCAGCATCTTGGTTATATTGAGCAGGATGATTTTCCATCATTTGTAAGAGAGAAGTATGATTGTATTGTCCTAGCACAAGTCATGGAACACTTTATATATAATCCTGTTCCAACTTTCAAAAAATTGTCAATGATGCTGAAAGAACAAGGCTGCATATATGTAGCCGTTCCTTTTGACCATCGTTTTTATAATGTACGTAGTTGGAAAGAAATGCCTTCCCCCGAGGATCTCACCGAAAAACAAAGAATACGCCGTAATAGGATTAATGGTTATGGCCATTTTCATGAATACAGCTATGAGCAAGCAACTGAAGTATTTGAGGCCAGCGGCCTTGAAGTGCTTTATTATCGCTGGAATAGCCCGATTCATTTTTTTATTTTGCGGAAAAAATTACTACCGGAGAATTAATATAGTAGTCATTTATAATAATCTTTAGTAGAAATTGAAGAGAATTTTTTCACGGCGAAAATCATCTATGCAAGATGATCATATCATCTCACCATCAAAGCGACGCAAAGGTCATACAGAACTCCCCTGCGGGAGTTATGTCTGCGAACATTTGCAGGATAACACTAGAAGAAAAATATGAATAAGGAAGGCTATTTCATGGAACAAATTAACTATCTATACGCGCAATATGAAAAATCCCGGCCTTGCGCGTCGCTTTTTACCAGCGCAAAGTATGGCTTTGAGTGGTCTGTTGATGATGGCGTCATTTTTTATCCCTCTGGATATTTGTCGAGATCTCGTGCCGCATTGCTTCGTTGCGTTATTCCTTCTGTCCCTGTCTGCTTTTGTGGCAGAGAGAGAGAGAGAGAGAGAGAGAGAGAGAGAGAAGAAAACGTCATTATGCCAGAACTGCCGACTGAAAGCCTCAAAAATGCCGTCGCCAAACTGCCGAGGGCTCTTCTTGTTCTTGCCGGTGATTCCGAATGGGTGGCCCGGACTATTCCCCATTTGGCCAATAGAGTACCGGTTGACATGCTTGGCAGATGCATCACCCACCGTCAGTTAGGTGATTTTTTGCCGTATGGGGATAGAAAAACGAGATGGTGGGATGTTGCGCGGAAGAGTTCTTTACCTGGGAATCCCAAGGTTAAGGATAAAGTAATAGCGGCCTATCAACTTTTTAATGAACCGTTATCAAAAGCCTTATTTTTAGCCATTCTTCGCCGATATCTTTTCAGCAGCGATGCCATAATACCGTATATGGAGCCAAATCTTCAATATTTCGCGGATGTTTATACCTTCCTCGAAAACGAGGTATTCATTGATTGTGGAGGTTTTATTGGAGATACACTGGAACAATATTTGCGAATAAAGGATAGAAATACATTCGATGAATACATTATATTTGAACCTGACGCAAAAAATTACTCTATTTTACAAAACTACATTGGGTCTCTCGGACAGGACATCAGAAAAAAAGTGACGTCATACCAGTGCGCAGTGGGACAGGAAAAGGAAACTCTCAGATTCTCAGGAGGAGAGGACTCAAATTCATATATAGATCCCGAAGGAGGAGAAGAAGTCAGTTGTGTTACGCTCGATGAGGCATTAAAAGACAAGATGCCGACTTTTCTCAAGATGGATCTTCAGGGGCATGAAGCTTTTGCTCTTTATGGTGCAAAAAATCTAATAGCTCAATACCATCCTGTATTAGCCATTTCTGTATATCATTACGTCCATGACTTGTGGGAATTGCCACTGCTAATGCAGCGTTTTTATCCCGATTATCAGTATTTTTTAAGAGCTTATCGTCATGAAGAAGAATATATCTGCTATGCAGTTCCCAAAGAAAGACTACGTTAGCAGATAGCTGAATAGTTTTTATATTACTGAGCGCTCTGTATTTCTTGTAGTGTTCGTGATATAATACTGCGCGGAATAGCCTTTGCACGATTTGTTGCGAAACAAAGCTTAAGAATCGTACCGTGCTATTAAGATTACCAGAGCAGACGCCATGCCCACCCAACTGTTTAAAAGGCAAGTTGAGATATCGTATGGCAAAAGTTGCATTATTTGTCGTCGAAGATCTTGCGGGTCCGGGCATTCGGTCACTAGGCTCTGTTCTACTAAAAGATGGGGGGCATGATCCTTGATTCTGTCTTATACTGTGCAGAAAACTCTCAGTGGATGGCAAAAAGTCTAGTTTGCGCGTTTTGCAAACAGAACCGGCTCGGCTTCGCAGCGGAACCAAAACGTGTAGGCAGGGCACAATTCCTGCAATTTTTGCGGGATTTGCCAGAAATCATCACGTTTGTGGTAAAGGCATATGGCGCATGTGGGCGCGTGGCGAGAGATGATGTTTGCCCCCCCCTTCAACATTGCCAGTTCTGAGCCTTCAATATCAGCCTTGATAAACGTTGGCGTTATTTTTTCGCACCATGCATCAAGGGTCACCGTCTGAATTTCTATCGGCTCCGTATGCTTGCTGTTCTGCTCATGTACGATGGCGCTTGCTGACGCCGCATATTTGTGCACATTTATTGCTATGTTTCCTGTTGTATCGGAAAGCGCATAGGGAACAACTGTCACATTGTCGCATGAGTTGAGCCTCATATTGTGCTCAGCAAAAGATGCCGATTGGGGAACAATCTCAAAAGCAAAAACTCTGCCGCTTGCCCCGACCTTTCTACTAAAATAACATGCCGTATCTCCGATAAAAGCTCCCGCATCAATAATAATGTCACCTTGTTCGGCTTGAACGATTCCTGGGATGCCGTATTGTTCATACACAAAAGTATCTCTGTAGAACAACTCCAAAGCAGTTTTGCTGGCCCCTTTGAGTATTGGAAAGTCATATTTGATTTTTTCTCTTTGTTGACGCCATGATAATGTAGCGGCTGGAGGAGTATATGGATAGAGTGTGGGGCTATTATAAAATATTGAGACTAATATTCGTTGCCGCAAAAATGCGGCGAATGAATCGCGTGAGATATCATCACCCAAGTTAGTCATAAAATTCATGATCCATTCACCATGAGATTTCACATAAAAATCATATGTACTTTCTATATACCCATGCAATTTTGAATAACAATCATCATTCGACTCCTCAGTAATTTCTAGTTCAATTCCAAACGTCTTTATAAAAAGTGAATTGAGTTGACTATAGTCATTCCTGAGGTCCGCACCACTTTTTAGTAATGTACTTATATATATACCATCATCAGCTGCAAATGCAAAATATCCTAAATCTTTTGCTATGAGCATCAAGATATGCTTTCTGATTTCGCTTTCAGATTCATAAAAATTAACATGGATGCTGTCTATTGCTTTATAAAATATTCGCTCAAGTTCCGTAGTTGCTGATGATATATTTGAATATATGTATGTGTCAGTTAAAAAAACATCTTGTGATGCAATAAAGCATTTATATATTTTACTGGATCTCATTGAGGTGATTGTTTTTTTCGCTGATTTGAAAATTTTATCTAAATATTTCATTTCCTGCCTCCATCATGTGTTTTTTATTGATATGGCCCGTGCTGATAATTGCATTAAATGGGTTGTGAGGAGCATTCAGCTCAAGCGTATTTCACCTTGGCACTGACGGCAAAGCGCAAAACTATCCGGTTTTGACATAACCAGATGCCGGTGTAGTAGTTCAGATTTGTCTGACACAGAGCTCCATTTTGATGGTGCCTGTTGTCAGGTTAGTTGAGCTGTCCGACCTTTTCCTTCCAAAGCTCTTTTCCGTCAAGGAGCATTTGCTTAAGCGCGCTGCCGCAGCACATTTTTCCTTCGTGCGTCCTTTGCGTATTATGATGCTCCAGCCATGCCTCCAAGTATGTCTGTAGCATTTCTCAGAGAATGATACAATTTCCGCCTGAAGGCAACTTGGTAAAACTCGTGCAGTATGGTTTTGTGGAAGCGTTGGCAGATGCCGTTTGTTTGCGGATGACGTGCACGGGTCTTGGTGTGCTCTATTCCGTTTATGCCCAGATAGAAGATAAAACTGATAGTCATGCGTTTCCAGCTTGCCGCAGTATTCCGTGCCCCTGTCCGTCAACATCGCCCCCAAATGAAAGAATCTCCTCCTGATTATAGT
>OGXQ01001377.1_pt1 | contig 18401 bp, 16 predicted proteins | sample 1576291 | NCBI WGS metagenome assembly OGXQ01 (sample SAMEA3541575, study PRJEB24748) | human gut metagenome | biome: human gut; feature: human-associated habitat; material: faeces | place: China | collected 2012 | reverse complement strand
TTACAGGCTTAGGGCTTATCAGAACAATACACACACTTGTAACAAATAGAATTGATATTATTAAACAGTATGTCTATATAAGACATAGAAAGGAAGATAATTATGAGCAAGATTATTGGTATAGATTTAGGTACAACTAATTCATGCGTAGCTGTTATGGAAGGTGGTAAGCCAGTTGTTATTACTAACACAGAAGGTATCAGAACTACTCCATCAATAGTTGCATTTACAAAGAACGGAGAAAGATTAGTAGGTGATCCTGCTAAGCGTCAGGCAGTTACTAATGCTGATAAGACAATTTCTTCAATCAAGAGACATATGGGTACAGATTACAAGGTTGATATTGATGGTAAGAAGTACACACCACAGGAAATATCAGCTATGATTCTTCAGAAGTTAAAGGCTGATGCTGAGAGTTATCTTGGTGAGACAGTTTCAGAAGCTGTTATCACAGTTCCAGCTTACTTCAATGATGCACAGAGACAGGCAACTAAGGATGCTGGTAAGATTGCAGGTCTTGATGTTAAGAGAATCATCAACGAGCCTACAGCAGCCGCTCTTTCATACGGTGTAGATAAGGAAAAAGACCAGAAGGTTATGGTATATGACCTCGGCGGCGGTACATTCGATGTATCTATCATCGAAATGGGCGACGGTGTTCAGGAAGTACTTGCAACAGCAGGTAACAACCGTCTCGGCGGTGATGACTTCGATAAGAGAATCATCGACTGGATGGTTGCATCATTCAAGACAGAAACAGGCATTGACCTTTCACAGGATAAGGTTGCAATGCAGAGATTAAAAGAGGCTGCCGAGAAGTCAAAGATTGAACTTTCAGGTGTTACAACTTCTAACATCAACCTCCCGTTTATCACAGCAGACCAGACAGGTCCTAAGCACCTTGACCTTACTCTTACAAGAGCAAAGTTTGACGAACTTACATCAGACCTCGTAGAAGCTACAATGGGTCCTGTAAGATCGGCTCTTCAGGATTCAGGTCTTCAGATTGGTCAGATTGACAAGGTTCTTATGGTCGGCGGTTCTTCCAGAATCCCTGCTGTTCAGGACGCTGTTAAGAAGCTCATCGGCAAAGAGCCGTTCAAGGGCATCAACCCTGATGAATGTGTTGCTATCGGCGCCGCTATTCAGGCAGGCGTACTCGGCGGTGAAGTTGAAGGACTTCTCCTTCTCGATGTAACTCCGCTTTCACTCGGTGTTGAAACAATGGGCGGTGTTATGACAAAGATTATCGACAGAAACACAACAATCCCAACAAAGAAGAGCCAGATTTTCTCAACTGCCGCTGATAATCAGACACAGGTTGAAATCAATGTTCTTCAGGGTGAGCGTGAATTTGCCCGTGACAACAAGCAGCTCGGTCTTTTCGCTCTCACAGGCATTGCTCCTGCAATGCGTGGTATTCCGCAGATTGAAGTTACATTTGATATTGATGCCAACGGTATCGTTAATGTATCTGCAAAAGACCTCGGTACAGGCAAAGAGCAGAAGATTACAATCAGTAACTCAACTTCAATGAGCAAGGAAGATATCGACAAGGCTGTTAAGGAAGCTGAACAGTTTGCCGCAGAGGACAAAAAGCGCCGTGAGGCAGTTGACGCTAAGAACGAGGCTGAAAACATTGTTTATCAGGCAGAAAAGCTCGTCAGCGAAAGCGGTGACAAGATTCCTGAGAATGACAAGAACGCAATCAACACAAAGGTTGCAGCTCTTAAAGAGGCTATCTCAAAGGACGATGCCGCACTCATCGGCACAGCTAAGGAAGACCTCCAGAAGACTCTTAACGATGCTGCCGCTAAGCTTTATCAGCAGGCTGCTCCGCAGGGCGGTGCTCCCGATATGAACGGTGCTCAGCCAAACGGCGGTAATCCTACAGGCAACAACGGCGGAGATCCTAATGTATATGACGCTGATTTCACCGATGTTGACGATAACAAGTAATTTATGTTAGAATAACATATAGTCAAAGGAGCTGTTCTATGGCGGCTCCTTTTGGCTGTATAAGACGATAACCGGCTTGCAATATTGCGTGATTTCGGTATTTTGACAAAGGTGAGAGTAATATGGCAGACAAAAGAGACTACTACGAGGTGCTTGGCGTTCAAAAGGGCGCAAGCGACGATGAAATAAAGAAGGCATACAGAGCCTGTGCCAAAAAATATCACCCGGATTTGCATCCCGGCGATAAAGAATGTGAGGAAAAATTCAAGGAAGTAAACGAGGCTTATGAAGTTCTTTCCGACTCCGATAAAAAGGCTCGTTACGATCAGTTCGGTCACGCAGGAGTTGATCCCAACTACGGTGCAGGTGCAGGCGGAGCAGGAAGTCCGTTCGGTCAGGGCATTGATATTGACGATATCTTCTCCAGCTTTTTCGGCGGATTCGGCGGCAGACGCTCCAACAATGCAAATGCTCCTATGCGTGGCAGTGATATTGAAACTACGGTTTACATTTCATTTGAAGAGGCCGCAAAGGGTTGCAAGCAGACCATCAACTATTCATGCGTAACAACCTGTGACGACTGTCACGGAACAGGCGCTCAGCCCGGCACAAGCCCCAAGACCTGTTCGTCATGCGGCGGTTCGGGCAGGGTAACAATCAACCAGAGAACACCTTTCGGTGTTGTCCAGACTCAGCGTACCTGTGATGCCTGTCACGGCAGGGGCAAGATTGTTGACAATCCCTGTAAAAAGTGCGGCGGTTCGGGCAAACAGCGCAAGAACAAGACTGTTGATGTAACGATTCCGGCAGGTATCAAGGATCAGCAGATTCTTAATGTAAGCGGCAGAGGTAATGCAGGTACAAACGGCGGTCCTGCAGGCGACCTTCATGTTTATATAAATGTTCGTCCGCACCCTGTTTTTGAACGCAGAGGTGACGATGTGTGGTGCGAGGTTCCGATAACCTTTACACAGGCGGCTCTCGGAGCAGATGTTGTTGTTCCTACTCTTGACGGCAAGGTTTCCTACACGGTTCGTGAGGGTACACAGCCGGGTGATGTTTTCAGACTCAAGGGCAAGGGTATTCAGCGACTCGGCGGCAGAGGCAGAGGCGACCAGTATGTAAGAGTTACCGTTGAAGTTCCGAAGAATCTTAACGGCAAGCAGAAAGAGCTTATCAAACAGCTTGACGGCGCAACAGGCGACAAGAACTACGCAAAACGCAGAAACTTCTTTGATAAAATCAAGAAGATGTTCAACGAGTAACACAGAATAAATAAGATTTGTGGGGCATTTGTTCCCACAAATTTTTTATACGGCGTGTCGCCGTTCCCAATTCGAGCAGATAATTTGTTGTGAAAAAAACATATTATGCCCGAGTGTACAATTGTTATTGTCTGAACAATTTATCCGCCACTACATTACAAACAAAAATATCGGCATAAAATGCCCGTGAATCAGAGGTTAAAATGGAATCCTGGACAGAAATAAAAATATCCGTTGACGCAAAGGATATTGACAGAGCAAGTGATATTGCAAATGTCGTAGTTCCCTACGGCATCTATATTGAAGATTACACAAACCTTGAGCAAGAGGTTGAGGACATTGCCCATATTGACCTTATTGACGAGGATTTGCTTGCAAAGGACAGAAACAAGGCTTTTGTTCACATTTATCTTGAACCCGATGTTTCGCCGTCAGAGGCGGTTGCATTCCTTTCGGAACGCTACAATGCGGAGGGTATAAAGCATTCAATTGAACTTCTTGACTGCCTTGAAGAGGATTGGAGAAACAACTGGAAGAAATATTTCAACCCGATTGAAGTCGGCGAAAAACTTCTTATCCGTCCGAGCTGGCGAGATGATTACGATGCAGGCAACCGCAAGGTTCTCAACATTGATCCGGGCCTTGCGTTCGGCACGGGCGGTCATGAAACCACAAGGCTTTGCCTTGAAATGTGCGAAAAGTACCTTAAAGAGGGCGATTCTGTGCTTGATGTGGGTTGCGGCAGCGGTATTCTCGGTATTGCAACATTGCTTTTGGGTGCAGACCGTGCCGTCGGTGTAGATATTGACGAAACTGCTGTGAGAACTGCGGCTGAAAACGCAGAAATCAACGGCGTTGCTGACCGCTTTACAGCTATCTGCGGCAGCTTTACCGACAAGGTTGAGGGCAAGTATGACATTGTTCTTGCCAATATTGTTGCCGATGCGATTATGTTTCTCTCAAAAGGCATTAAGGACTTTATGAAGGACGATGCCGTTTACATTATGAGCGGTATCATCGACACTCGTGCTGAGGAAGTCAAGGTATCCGTAAGTCAGTATTTTGACATCATCGAAGAACATCTTGACAACGGATGGGCTTGTTTTGCCGCACGGCGTGCCGCCGTTCCCCGTTCGTGAAGATAGTATGATATAGAGAAAATTATTATGCCCGAGCGTAGCATAGTGATTGTTTGTACAAATATTTACAAAAACAAAACAGCTTTCCGATTTTGAGTTCGGAAAGCTGTTTTTAATTTACATTAACTTTTTACTTGATTATCTCATATGACAAATTGTTTTCTTTTGCATATGCTTCGGCAGCTGAACCTTTTTTGCAATACATTTTAAAGCCCTTGAGCGGAACGCTGTCACAATTGTCATCAACATCCATACCAAGACCGCAATTATCCATTTCCTTTACGGAATCGGGAACCGTAACACTTTTAAGGTTCGTCATAGATATGAACGCATCGCTTTCAAGAACCTTTACACCGTCGGCAATTTCAAGCTCGTATATATTGTCATTGAAGCTGAATGCAAACGAATCCACAACCTTAACGGTTTTCGGGATAACCACTTTAACCTTTACATAGGATAGAAAGACCCCGAAGCTTGAAATTTCAACAACATCCACACCGTCAATCTGTTCGGGAATATTGATTGTAATTTCTGTGACTTCCTTATCGGAGTGGGACAGATTATTGTAGAAGTAATCATCGTCCACGCCCATGATTTTCCATCCCTCATAATCATAACTTTCACAATATGTAACATGAGATTTGGTATCCGTAAGGTAATCGTCCTCGTCAATGTCGGAGGTTGCACTGTCCGAATCAAATGCCGGCACAGTTGTTTCTTTGTCAAAGTCCTTTGAAATATAGCTTGAAGCATCGTCAATTGCTTTGTCGACGTGTTTGTCTGCATAATCAATCACCTTTGGCAGTACATTGCACGCAACAACGGCGAAAATAACAATTAAAAGAACGATTATTCCGCCGACAATGCTCGTAATGATTATGGCTGTTTTACTGCTGTTATTCTTCTGACCGTTCGGTACATTTGTAAACTGCTGACTGCCGTTGTAACCACCGTTTTGGTTCGTAAACTGCTGACCGTAGCTTGTGCCGTTTTGATTCGGATTACCGTACCCGTTGTTGTATCCATGATCGTATTGCTGATTATTATTTTGGTTCGCCTGATTGTAGCTCTGATTCTCTGTGTTATAGTCATAATTCGGCTGTTCGGGTGTCGGATTTTGATTAAACGAATCAACGCTGTTTGTTGCATTTTCCTGTGTGTTGTTCTGAGTGAGAGGTGATCCGCAGTTTTCGCAGAACTTACCGTCAGACTCATGACCGCATACGGGACATTTCATATTGTTTACTCCTCCGGTTTGTAATTGTGAAATTGTGTCTGCTTATTATAGCAGAAAAAGCAAAATATTGCAAATACTCATTTGCTAAGTTTTTTTTCGATTATTTCTGCCGCTTCGTCAAGATAGTTTCCTTCAAAAAATTCAATCTTTCCCTCGTCAACACATTTTGCAAGTTCGGGATCAATCGGGAGCTTTGCAAGCACCTGTGTGTCATATTCCTTTGCAACTTCCTCAATGCGGCTGTCGCCGAAGATGCTGTGCTTCTTTCCGCAATCGGGACACATGAACCAGCTCATATTTTCAACAAGACCTAAAATCGGCACATTCATCATCTTTGCCATTTTAACGGCCTTTTGAACTATCATTGAAACCAGCTCCTGCGGTGACGCAACAATAACAATGCCGTCAATCGGCAGGCTCTGAAATACCGTAAGCGGAACATCGCCTGTTCCGGGAGGCATATCAACAAACATATAGTCAACATTTTCCCAGATTACATCTTTCCAAAACTGCTTTACTGTGCCTGTGATAACCGGCGAACGCCACACCACGGGATCGGTTTCATGTTCAAGAAGAAGGTTTATGGAAATCATCTTGATTCCCGTTTCGGTAACAACAGGGAAAATTCCCTCATCGTTGCCTCTGCATCTCTCATGTATTCCGAATGCCTTTGGAATTGACGGACCTGTGATATCTGCGTCAAGAACAGCCGTGCTTTTACCGAGTCGGTTAAATGTTACTGCGAGCATTGAGGTTACAAGGCTCTTGCCTACTCCGCCCTTGCCCGACACAATGCCGATTACCTTTTTTACGCTGCTGTATTTATTAAGTTCTTCGTGCAAATTCTGTTCCTTGCTTTTGCAATCCGAAGAACAGCTTGAACAATCGTGGGTGCAACCCATTTAAAACATCTCCAATTTCATAAATTCATTTTATCAAAAGAAAACTATCAGTTTTCTTCAACATACGGTTCATCGCCGCCGCTCTCGTATGACTGTGTCGGCTGAGTGTCATCCGAAGTCTGTGACGATTCGGTAACACTGATATCACTGCTCTGCTGCGGCTCTGTTTCAGGCTGATACTCTGTCTGCGGTTCAGTCTGAACAGGAGCTTCTGTTTCAGGCTGGTATTCAGTCGGCGGTTCATATGTCGGTTCTTCCGTGTAAACGGGAACATAGTTGTCATCGCCGTATTCCGTTGTAGGCTGTACCGTTGTCACCTGTTCCGTTGACGGTGCCGTGGAAGTGGAAGCCTTTTTATCATTTTTCTGTGAGCTGCATTGTGTGAATGCAAAAACAACGGCAACAATAAGGCAGATTACCGCCGCAATTGTTAAGATAACCGCCACATTACGGCTCGTTCTCTTTTTCTTTTTAACAACCTTTTTACGCTTTGGGTGTATCGTTGATTTTGTGTAGTAGTTACCAATATCGTCAGATGAAAGGTCATACTGAAAATCCTTTGTAGCCTTTGACACCTGCTCCCCTGTCTGAGAATCAAAATTGTCGCCATAGTCGGGAGTCTGTGTGCGGTCATCTCTTTCCGACGGCATTTTTACGGGAGTTTCCATATCGTCCTCAAAGTCGATTTCCGGCATCTGAACGGCGTCTTCGTCATAATCGCCGACAAATTTTACATCATTGTCAAAGTTATCACCGTAATCCTCCTGAATATCGGAAGATCTTTCGGGGGCGTTGTTTCTTCTTGCAGGAAACGCAACCTCGTCATCAAAGTTGTCAGGCTCATAATCCTTGTTTCTATTATATTTATTGTTATCGTCCATTATGTAATTCTCCTTTGAAAGAAAAATTTTGAAACAGAAAAATACGGTGCATTTATTCTGCACACCCCGTACCAAAATAATAAATCAGCCGTGACAATTTGTCAACTGAATATTAGCACTGTTAAGTTTAAAAGCATAATTTTTGCCATATACAAAAAGTACCCGCACAAGCCGTGCAGGTACTCGTCGATTTAAGAAAAATCAGCAGTGAATCAAGCGTCTTCACCGTTATCGGTTTCGTCTGTTGATTCGCTTTCATCCTCGGAAGGTTCCTCTGTTTCAGCCTCTTCGGATTCTTCAAATGCAGTATCTTCTGCGTTTTCGTCATCTGCAAGATCAGCCTCAATGCCTCCCTGAACAGGGTTGCCTGTTTCTTCTTCAACAGCCTCATCATCGGCAACTTCAAAACCGCTGAGGAATGAGTAAGGAATTCCGTAACCGAGTGCGATACTTGCAAGCGTTACAATAACGCTTAATCCCGAGCCGTTTGCATTTGAAAATACATCATAAAGCGGAAGTCCCGGAGCAAGGGAAGCAACGATTATGTAGAGTGACGGGAGCACCATTACAATAAGTGTAACGAGTGAAAAACGCTTTACCGCCTTGCCGTCACCGACACGGGTTGCATAGAACACCAAAAGACCGAACACAGCATACACAAGAATCGGAATGATTGAACCGAGTGGCTGTGAAAGGGCTGATGCGTACTGTGAGAAGAAGTGTGCGCAAACGATAAATGCGATGATCAGAAATGCAGAGAAAAACAGATTGATTGTATCTCTTTTAGTAGGTTTTTTCATAATATGTCCTCCGTACATACGATATTGGTTTAAGTTTAACATTTAAATGTGACAGTTTTGTGAACAAACAATGATATGTACATTACAATAAGGTAAACAAAGCGTAAAAAACGCAACTGCCTTTTGTTTGACAAAATCTGTAAGGGAGTTTATCATAAATCATAAAGGGATTATGCAACTGATTTTTACATAAAGTGTAAAATCAGGTTGGTAGAAATTGCGTTACATATGAAATATACTTAACTCAGGAGGTATGAAAAGTATGATTGGTATGAATTTGAAGTATCTTCGGAAAAAGTACGGATATTCACAGGAGGACCTTGCGGAGAGGCTTGGAGTGTCAAGACAGTCTGTTGCAAAGTGGGAAAACGAGGAATCTCTTCCCGATGTCGAAAAATGCGTGACGATGGCGCAGATTTTTGAAACTACGGTAGAAATGCTTCTTGTGTGTCCTTTTTACGAGGAAGAATCTGACGCACTTACTCCCGACGGTGACGGAAAGTACATTTTCGGCATTGTTAAGGTCAGCGAAAGAGGACAGATTACACTTCCTAAACACGCCAGAAAGGTGTTCGGAATTGAGGCAGGCGACAGACTTCTGGTTCTCGGTGACGAGAAAAAAGGCATGGCACTTGCAAAAATAAAAAATCCCTTTGACAAGTTAATGAAGTAAAATTTGACTTGAATCCCTTTTATCCTGAATTGAGGAGAAAATATGTACGCAATAAAAACAGAAAAACTTACAAAAAAATATAAGGAAAAAACGGCTGTATCAAACCTTGACCTAAAAATCAACGATGGCGAAATGTACGGTTTGCTCGGAGTCAACGGTGCAGGAAAAACAACAGCAATGAAAATGCTCACAACGCTTATTATGCCGACATCGGGTGAGGCAGAGCTTCTCGGTCACAGCATAAAAACCGACAGAGCAGCGGTAAAACAGATTATCGGAATTTCACCGCAGGAAAGTGCGGCGGCAATGAACCTTACCGCAAGAGAAAATCTTGAACTCATGGCAGAGGTTTACGGCTTTTCAAAGAAAACTGCAAAAGCCAAAGCAAGCGAGCTTATCGAACGCTTTTCCATGCAGGAATTTGAAAACCGCAAGGCTAAAAAGCTGTCGGGCGGTGAGGTCAGAAGATTGAGCATTGCAATGGCACTTATCTCAGAGCCGAAAATACTCTTTCTTGACGAACCCACGCTCGGACTTGATGTGATTGCAAGACACAGCCTTTGGGTTGAGATTGAAAAGCTCAAGGGTAAAGTCACCGTTATTCTCACAACGCACTATCTCGAAGAGGCTGTTGCACTCTGCGACAGAATCGGTATTATGGCTCACGGTAAATTTGTGGCTGAGGGTACTTCCGATGAGCTTGTTGCCCTTTCGGGCGAAAAAGATTTTGAGTCGGCTTTTGTAAAGCTGACAAACGGAGGTGCGTTGTAATGAGATTGACTTCGTTTGCTTCACGAAATACAAAGGAAATTCTCTGTGATCCGCTGACATTCTGTTTCGGACTCGGATTTCCAGTTGTACTTCTTCTTTTGTTGTCGGCAATAAATTCGGCAATCCCCGAGCAGGCTCAGATGACAATGTTCAACATCGACAAGCTGACGCCCGGTATTACGGTTTTCGGAATGAGCTTTATCTCGCTGTTCTCGTCAATGCTCATTGCAAAGGACAGAACTACAAGCTTTATGATGAGATTGTTCACATCTCCGCTCAAAGCACACGAGTTTATTATCGGCTACACACTTCCGCTTTTGCCAATGACAATTTTGCAGAGTGCCGTATGCGTTGTTGTTGCGTTCTTCCTCGGACTTGAGGTCAGCGTGAACATTTTGCTTATGCTTGCGGTAAACATTCCGATTGCAATTGTGTTTATCTCGCTCGGACTTCTGCTCGGCACACTTCTGAATGAAAAGGCTGTCGGCGGAATTTGCGGTGCATTGCTCACAAACCTTTCGGCATGGTTTTCAAACATTTGGTTCGATACTGCAATGGTCGGCGGTTGGTTCAAAAACCTTGCAAACGCACTTCCGTTTGCTCATGCAGTAAATGCCGCAAGAGATGCAATTTCGGGTGACTATTCGGATATTATGCCCGAACTTATCCCCGTCTGCGGATATGCGGTTGTGTTGCTTGTTCTGGCTGTGGTCGTCTTTTCCGTTATGATGAAAAGGAATAAATAATTGATGAATCCAAACGGTAAAGCCTTGTTAAAAGAAAACAAAAGATATTATCTTCTCGATTCTCTGCGTGGAATTTCAACCGTCAGTATGGTTGCGTTTCACTTATGCTACGATATTTTTATGATGTACGGACTTGACACAAGCTGGTACTTTTATCCCATGACAGCGGTCTGGGAACGCAGTATCTGCGTAATGTTCATACTGCTTTCGGGAATGTGCCTTAACTTTTCGGGAAACGGCATAAAAAGAGGTGTTCTTTTGAATCTTGCGGGCTTTGCCGTTACCTGCGTTACCGTGATAGCCGAACCGAATCAGGCGGTATGGTTCGGTGTACTGAATCTGATAGGCTGTTCAATGATGATTGTTTCCGTTCTTTCGGATAACCTCAAAAAAATAAGCCCCCTGTCGGGAGCGTTGATTTCACTTTTGTTGTATGCGGTTTCGTATGATTTGCAAAAAGGCTGTGTCGGATTTTTCGGGTTGGATATCGTAAAATTGCCCGATTTTCTCTATTCGTGCAAGTACCTTGCATTTCTGGGATTCCCCTCGTCCGACTTTGTGTCGGCAGACTATTTCCCGATTATTCCGTGGATTTTCCTCTTTACGGCAGGCTTTTATCTTTGGAATTTCATCGTACAAAAAAATCTTGCAAAATATTTTGAATTCAAAATTCCGCTGTTTGACAAAATCGGCAAATACAGCCTGTGGATTTATCTTGCCCACCAGCCTGTTATTATGGGTGTTTTGATGTTGATAATGTGACTTTGCCGATTGAAAGTTATAAACAAAAAAATAATGTCGGAGGTGTACCGCCGACATTATTTTTTATTTTAAATTGTTTCCGATTGTGCGGCTAAGCCTTCGGATGCTGCAAAGGATTCTTCTCTGTCAAACACACCGCAGAGCCACATATATGAAACCGTTGAAAGGGCAATGCTTACAAAGCCGAACCAGATGCTGTTCACACCGATAAAGACACTCGGAACGCAGGCAAGGACAACACCTATATGATAGCTTGCAAGCGTAAGCCAATAGAATTTAGCCTTTTTCGTCATATCCTTGTCCTTGTCAATAATACCCGTGAATGTTGAAACCGTCGCAACACGGAGGTTGTTTGTCGAGAAAATCGGAGATGTAACATAACTTCCGGCTGTTCTGAATGAATTCCACAAAACAGGAGTTACGAACAGAATCGGCAGAATTGCAAGGTAGTTGTTTGAAATATTCGGAAAAATTCCGATAATCAAAAGTGCAGCCGCACTTGCAATAAGGCTGACGGTTTTGGTTTCAAGCTTAATAAAACGGTCGGCAATTACAAAGAAAACATTGCCGAGAATATATGTAAGGAGAGCGATGACGATAAACACAACGCCCTCAAAATCACCCGTAAAAATTTTGCTGACAAGGTGAATCATATTTGCTGTCTGTGCGTTACCGAACACATCACAGTGATTGTAAATTGCATATCCGCCCATAAATCCGCCCAGAGAGCTGACTGCAAAATGCAGGATATGCTGTTTTTGTTCTCTTGTCATTTTAAAGACTTCCTTTTTCGCCATAAAACATGTAATTGTTTAACATAATTATACACCTGCAATTCTGATTTTGCTATTATCCCCCAATGGAATTATACTCCGTTTTGCAATAAAAATTAAGTCACATTGCACAAAACAGCTATCTTACTGTTGTGCAATGTGACTTTTTTGCTTTTTATGAAGTTTTAAAGAATCAAACTGTCATCAAACTTTTTCAGGCATTTCATCTGCCATACATTCAACAAGAACAGCCTTCTGAGCGTGAAGACGGTTTTCTGCCTCCTCAAAGATTTCGTTTGCGTGTTCTTCAAATACATCTGCAGTAATCTCTTCGCCACGGTGTGCAGGGAGACAATGGAGAACCATACAATCCTTGTTTGTAACAGCCATAAGCTCCTTGTTAACCTGATAGCCTGCGAATGCTGCCTCACGGATTTTCTTTTCCTCTTCCTGTCCCATTGATGCCCATACATCTGTATAAACAATATCGGCATTCTTAGCGGCCTCAAGCGGATCTGTTACAATTTCAAACTTGCCGTTACCGTACTTTTCACCGAACTCGATAATGTGCTTAGGCGGCATATAATCCTTTGGACAGGCGGCAGAGAAGCTCATGCCTGTGCTGAGTGCGCCGACGATGAGCGAGTTCATCATGTTGTTGCCGTCACCGATAAAGCACATCTTGAGTCCTTCAAGCTTGCCCTTGAATTCACGAATTGTCATAAGGTCTGCAAGAACCTGACATGGATGACAATAGTCTGTAAGACCGTTGATAATCGGGATTGAACCGTACTCTGCAAGAGCCTCAACTTCTTTCTGCTCAAAGGTACGAATCATAATACCGTCAAGAAAACGGGAAAGAACACGGGCTGTGTCCTCAACAGGCTCGCCTCTGCCAATCTGAAGGTCATTTGATGAGAGGAAAAGCGGATAACCGCCGAGCTGCGTCATACCAACCTCAAATGAAACACGGGTACGGGTGCTTGACTTTTCAAAAATCATACCAAGAGACTTGCCCTTGAGAATTTTATGCTCAATGCCGTGTTTCTGCTCATATTTAAGCTGGTCGGCAAGGTTAAGTGTGTTGATAATTTCTTCTGTTGACCAATCCTCAAGTTTAAGTAAGTGTTTCATTAGTTGTTCTCCTTTATTGTTTTTTCGAGTATATTAATCGCCTCGTCAATTTCATTGTAATCAATAACAAGCGGTGGGAGCATACGGAGCAAATCTTTTGCCGTGATAATAAGCAAGCCGTTTTCAACGCATTTGATTGCAATGTCGTGTGCATCGCCCTTTTCAAGCTCAATACCAATCATAAGTCCCATTCTGCGAACGCTTTTTACGCCGTCAATTTTTGTGAGCCTGTCCTCAAAATACTGACCTTTTTTCTCAACCTCGGCAAGAAATTCGTCATTTGCAACCGTGTCAAGAACATAGTTTGCACCTGCACAAACAACAGGGTTTGCGCCGAATGTTGTGCCGTGGGTTGACGGTGACATAACATCCTTGAGCTTTTCACCGCACATACAAACACCGATAGGAAGTCCGCCGCCGAGCCCCTTTGCAACCGTCATAAGGTCGGGGAGGATACCGTAATTCTGATGAGCAAACAGCTTGCCTGTTCTGCCTACACCTGTCTGAACCTCATCGACAATAACGAGAATATCGTTGTCGTTGCAATACTTAACAAGCTCTTTTACATATTCGGGATCGAGGATATTTACACCGCCCTCGCCCTGAATGAGTTCAAGCATTACTGCGCAGGTTTTGTCCGAAACAACTGCTTTCAGAGCGTCCATATCGTCTGCGTCTGCATACTTAAAGCCCTCGGTAAACGGGAAGAAATAGTTATGAAAAACATCCTGACCTGTTGCGGCAAGAGTTGTAACAGTTCTGCCGTGAAAGGAATTGTTAAGCGTTACGATTTCATTTCTGCCCTCGCCGTACTTGTCAAAGCTGTACTTACGGGCAATTTTGATTGCGCATTCGTTAGCCTCTGCACCGCTGTTGCCAAAGCAGACCTTTGAAAGACCTGTAAGTGTGCAAAGCTTTTCGGCAAGGTCACTTGCCTGTGAACAGTAAAAATAGTTTGACATATGCTGAATTGTGCCTGCCTGCTTTGAAACAGCCTCAACCCAACCGTCATTGCAATAGCCAAGGCTGTTCACACCGATACCCGATGAAACATCAATGTACTTTTTGCCGTTTTCGTCATATGCGGTAACGCCTTTTGCACTTTTGAGAGCAACATCGTAGCGACCGTATGTGTGCATAATATATTTTAAATCTTTCTCTTTTGTAGTCAAGTTAGCCACACCCTTTCATATTTTATCGTTGCTGAAGGAGTAAACAAAAACATCCTCACGCTTTTCAAAGCCGAAATCACGCCAGAAGCTTTGACCTGTTTCGTTGTTCTGATAACAGAAAATGTGAGTTTTGTCGATGCCTTGTTCACGGATTTTTTGGATAGCGGTCTGTGCAAGAGCGTGACCGATTTTCTTCCGTCTGAATTCGGGCAGAACAGCCATATGGTGGATAAATCCCCGTCTGCCGTCATGACCTGCAAGCACGGTTCCGACAATTTTTCCGTCAACCACGGCAACCTGACTCATACCGGCGTTGTGTTTGAGATAACGCTCCATCTGATCTCTTTCATCAGCCTTAGAGAGCGCACGCTTTGTGGTAATCTGCCACATCTCATAGACCTCGTCATAGTCGTCAATTGTCATTTCTCGTATAATCATTGCACCCTCCAAAATCTAATCTGTAGGGGCGAACCGCGTTCGCCCGCGGGAGCACATGGTGCTCCCCTGCAAACAATACACTGCTTTTATCAAATAAAATTTTTAAGTTAAACAGAAAGTTTTATTTAGCGAGCGACCAATGACCGCCTCTACTGTTTTTACAAATCAGCAAAACAGCAATGCTAATCAATAAAACATTGTACCGATACCTTCATCGCTGAAAAGCTCGAGCAGGATTGAATGTTCGATTCTGCCGTCAATGATATGGGCACGGTTTACACCGCTGCGGACTGCCTCAACACAGCAATCAATCTTGGGAATCATACCTCCGCTGATGATGCCGTCACGCTTGAGCATAGGAACTTCGCTGACATTGACAACGGGAATGAGTGAATCCTCATCGTGAACATCACGGAGAAGTCCTCTGATGTCTGTCATAAGAATGAGCTTTTTTGCGCCGATTTTAGCGGCAATCTGCGATGCCGCAATGTCTGCGTTAATATTGTATACATTGCCGTCATAACCGCCTGCAACTGTTGAAACAATCGGAATATAACCGCTTGCAAGAGCGTTGTTGAGCGGTTCGGGGTTAACCTCCTTAATCTCGCCCACATAGCCGAGATCTGCGCCGGTAACAAGCTTTTCTGCCATAAGCATTCTGCCGTCAAGACCGCAAAGTCCTATAGCCTTACCGCCGTGACTGCCGAGGAGCTGAACAAGGCTCTTGTTGACCTTGCCTGCAAGCACCATCTGAACAATATCAATGGTTTCCTTGTCGGTCACTCTCATACCGTTGATAAACTTGCTTTCCTTGCCAACGGCTTTGAGCATTGCGTTGATTTCGGGTCCGCCGCCGTGAACAAGCACAACATTGACTCCGACAAGCTGCATAAGAACGAGGTCGCTCATAACAGCCGCTTTAAGCTCTTCGTTTATCATAGCGTTTCCGCCGTATTTTACAACAATTGTTTCGCCCGAATATTTCTTGATATAGGGCATTGCCTGTATAAGTACCTTGGCTCTCTTTGAAACATCCATTTTCTTCAATCCTTTATGTAGTTGATTTCTGCTCACACAATCAAATCGCATATTATGTGCGGTAGTCACCGTTGATTTTTACATAATCATAGGTAAGGTCGCAACCGTAAGCCTCGGCAGATGCATTGCCGTCACCTAATTTTACGAGAATATCAATTTCGTCCTCGAGTAAAATTTCCTTAGCCTTGTCCTCATCAAACACAAGACCGTTGCCGTTCTTGCAAACAAGGATTTCACCCTTTGCGGATTTATATGAAACATCAATTTTTTTAACATCTGTTTCGGCACCGCTGTAGCCGATTGCGCAGAGGATTCTTCCGCAGTTTGCGTCAGCCCCGAACATTGCCGCCTTTACAAGGCTTGAACAGATGATGCTCTTTGAAATAATCTTTGCACTCTTATCGTCTTTTGCACCGTCAACCTTGCAGATAAGGAGCTTTGTTGCACCTTCGCCGTCTTTTGCAAGCTTCTTTGCAACCTTTTTGAATGCATCGGTAAGAACGGCTGTAAAGGTTTTGTAATCGTCGTTCTTCTCTGTGATTTCCTTGTTGCCTGCATAACCTGATGCCATAATTGCAAGGGTATCGTTTGTTGAGGTGTCACCGTCAACGCTTACCATATTATAGCTGACATCAGCGGCTTCGATAAGTGCGGACTTGAGCATTTCGGAAGAAATTGCCGCATCGGTTGTTACAAAGGAAAGAGTTGTACCCATATTAATATGAATCATACCGCTGCCCTTTGCAATACCGCCGATTGTAACCTTTTTGCCGTCAAGAACCGTTTCGACAGCCCACTGCTTTTTCACGGTGTCGGTTGTCATAATTGCCTCTGCGGCAGAGATTCCGCCGTCCTTTGAAAGCGTGCCTTTGAGCTTTTCAATTCCGCTTGCAATGGGTTCAATTGGGAGAGGCTGACCGATAACACCTGTTGATGCAACGATTACATCGTTTTCGTTAACACCGAGAGCGTCTGCGGCAAGACTGCACATTTTCTCAGCCTTTTCATAGCCGTCAGGGTTACAGGCATTTGCATTGCCTGAATTTACGACAACAGCCTGTGCCGTGCCGTTTTCAAGGTGTTTTTTAGTAACATATATAGTGTCGGACTTTACAAGGTTCTTTGTAAAGATAGCCGCACTGTTGCAAACCTTGTCGCAGTAAATGAGTGCAAGGTCTTTTTTAGTTGTGTTAGATGCTTTGACTCCGGCACAAATTCCGTTGGCTGTAAAGCCCTTTGCGGAAGTGACCGAGCCGTTTTCAATATACTTAATTTCCATAGATATTCACCCTTAAAATGCAGGCGGAACGATTACCAAACCTGTTTTTTCGTCAAGTCCGAAGATGATGTTCATATTCTGAATAGCCTGACCTGCGGCACCCTTGACCATGTTGTCGATTGCGGCACAGGCAACGAGCTTGTTTGCTCTCTTATCGTGATGAATTGAAACATCACAGAAGTTAGAATATTTGATATTGTGAATGTCGGCACATTTGCCGTCATCAAGAAGTCTTACAAAAAATTCGTCCTTGTAAAAGTCCTCATAAGCCTTTCTGATTTGTTCAAAGGTTACACCGTCCTTGATGTCGGCATAAACAGTTGCGAGAATGCCACGGTTTACGGGGAGAAGGTGCGGAACAAAGGTGATAATAACCTTTTCGCCCGAAAGCTTTGAAAGAGTCTGCTCAATTTCGGGAGTGTGGCGGTGGCTTGCAACCTTATAGGCGTGGAATCCCTCGTTGAGTTCGGGATAGTGGTTGCCCTGATTTGGCTTTCTGCCGGCACCCGTAACGCCGCTTTTGCAGTCACAAATGATGCCCTTTGTGCTGACAAGTCCGTTTACAATTGCAGGAGCAATTGCGAGCGGTGAACAGGTTGTGTAACAACCCGGATTTGCAACAAGCTTTTTGCCCTTGATTTTATCTCTGAAAAATTCAGGAAGTCCGTAAACTGCCTGTTCGTGAAGTTTTTTGTCGAGAAAAGTTCCGCCGTACCATTCGGTGTATTCTTCTTCGCTTTCAAGGCGGAAGTCAGCGCCGAGGTCAATAAATGCCTTGCCCGCATCAATGCACTTTGCGGCAAGCTCCTGTGAAAGGCCGTGTGGGAGAGCGGCAAAGATAACATCGCTCTTTTCAACAACGGCATCCTGATTTTCACAAATCATATCGTTTAAAAATGTATAAGACGGATAAACATCGCTCAGCTTGTCGCCCTCAAAGGAAACCGAGCTGATTGCCGAAATTTCAGCCTCGGGATGAGCGGTAAGAAGCCTTACAAGCTCCGCACCTGCATAGCCGGTTGCACCGACAATACCTGCTTTTATTTTCATTGCTATCACCTAATCTATTGTAAATTTATATCAATCTTTGCCTGTATGTGTTGAATACGACAGTTCACTTTTTGCACAAAGCATATGTTCCCATTCGTAGGGGCGGATATCATCCGCCCGCAAGTAATGGCAGATATTTTATAATAAAAACAAACCATTTAAGCGGAACAAGTTTACTGTTATCTGTAGGGGCGTTCATCGGACACCAGACCGTACGCAATCGCATACTGATTGAACGCATGGCGTTCAAATATTTATATACATTGCTTTTTATCGCTTTAAAACATTTTGATAAAACATAAAATTTCATCAAGTCGGGCGGATAATATCCGCCCCTACGGATTTGCAATTACAGTTTTTCTGCGATTTCTGCAACACGCTT
>OGXQ01001374.1_pt1 | contig 18423 bp, 9 predicted proteins | sample 1576291 | NCBI WGS metagenome assembly OGXQ01 (sample SAMEA3541575, study PRJEB24748) | human gut metagenome | biome: human gut; feature: human-associated habitat; material: faeces | place: China | collected 2012 | reverse complement strand
CGACGGGAGCCGCTTTCATGGCAAGTCGTTCGGTTATGAGAAACCGGTAGCCGGTGAAGTAGTTTTCAATACGGCAATGACCGGATACCCCGAAAGCTTGACCGACCCTTCGTATGCCGGTCAGTTGATGACACTGACTTACCCGCTGGTAGGTAACTATGGTGTGCCTCCCTTCACATTCGAAGCAAACGGACTGCCCACTTTCATGGAAAGCGAGAAAATCCATGCCGAAGCGATTATCGTAAGCGATTACAGTGAAAAATACTCTCACTGGAATGCAGTGGAAAGTCTGGGCGACTGGTTGAAACGCGAACAGATTCCGGGCATCACGGGCATCGACACACGCGAACTGACAAAGGTATTGCGCGAACATGGAGTGATGATGGGAAAAATCGTGTTCGACGATGAACCAAATAACATTCCCGAAGCTACCTATGCAGGTGTGAACTACGTAGACAAGGTTTCTTGCAAGGAAGTGATTCGCTACAACGAAGGCGAAGGCAAGAAAAAAGTTGTGCTGGTAGACTGTGGCGTGAAATCAAACATTATCCGTTGCCTGCTCAAGCGCGACGTGGAAATCATCCGCGTGCCCTGGAACTACGACTTCAACTCTCTGCAGTTCGACGGTCTGTTCATCTCCAACGGTCCGGGCGACCCCGACACTTGTGATGCAGCCGTACAGAACATCCGCAAGGCCATGCAGAACGAAAAACTTCCTATCTTCGGTATCTGTATGGGTAACCAGCTGCTTTCAAAGGCAGGAGGTGCCAAAATCTACAAACTGAAATACGGTCACCGCAGCCATAACCAGCCGGTACGCATGGTAGGCACGGAAAAGTGTTTTATCACCTCACAGAACCACGGTTATGCCGTAGACAACAATACACTGGGAGCCGACTGGGAACCGCTCTTCATCAACATGAACGACGGTTCGAACGAAGGTATCCGTCACAAAAAGAACCCCTGGTTCTCGGCTCAGTTCCATCCGGAAGCTGCCAGCGGCCCTACCGACACGGAATTCCTGTTCGATGAGTTTGTAAAGTTGCTGTAATCCACTAAAAAACAAAGAAGACAATGAAAGAAAACATAAAGAAAGAAAACATAAAGAAAGTATTGCTGTTAGGTTCAGGAGCCCTGAAAATCGGTGAAGCTGGTGAATTCGACTACTCTGGTTCGCAGGCTCTGAAAGCGCTGAAGGAAGAAGGTATCGAAACCATCCTGATTAACCCGAACATCGCCACCGTGCAGACTTCGGAAGGTGTGGCAGACAAAATCTACTTCTTGCCCGTTACTCCGTATTTCGTAGAAAAGGTCATCGACAAGGAACGTCCCGACGGCGTGCTGCTGTCATTCGGTGGACAGACTGCCTTGAACTGCGGTGTGGCTCTCTACAAAGCCGGTGTGTTCGAGAAATACAACACCCGCGTACTGGGTACTCCGGTACAGGCCATCATGGATACGGAAGACCGTGAGCTCTTCGTACAGAAACTGGACGAAATCAACGTGAAGACCATCAAGAGTGAGGCGGTAGAAAACATCGAAGATGCCCGCCGTGCAGCGAAGGAACTGGGTTATCCGGTCATCATCCGTGCAGCTTACGCACTGGGAGGTCTGGGTTCAGGTTTCTGCGACAACGAAGAAGAACTGAACGTGCTGGCCGAAAAAGCGTTCTCTTTCTCTCCGCAGGTGCTGGTAGAAAAGAGTCTGAAAGGCTGGAAGGAAGTGGAATACGAAGTAGTGCGCGACCGTTTCGACAACTGTATCACGGTCTGCAACATGGAAAACTTCGACCCGCTGGGTATCCACACCGGTGAGTCTATCGTTATCGCTCCGTCACAGACGCTGACCAACAGCGAATACCACAAACTGCGCGAACTGGCCATCCGTATCATCCGTCACATCGGTATCGTGGGTGAATGTAACGTACAGTACGCGTTCGACCCTGAATCAGAAGACTACCGCGTAATCGAGGTAAATGCCCGTCTGAGCCGTTCTTCTGCACTGGCATCTAAGGCTACAGGTTATCCTCTGGCTTTCGTTGCAGCTAAGTTGGGATTGGGTTACGGACTGTTCGACCTGAAGAACTCGGTAACAAAAACAACTTCTGCCTTCTTCGAGCCGGCACTGGACTACTGCGTATGTAAAATTCCTCGCTGGGACTTGGGTAAGTTCCACGGCGTAGACCGCGAACTGGGCTCCAGCATGAAGTCGGTAGGTGAAGTCATGGCCATCGGACGTACCTTCGAAGAAGCCATCCAGAAAGGTCTTCGTATGATTGGTCAGGGCATGCACGGTTTCGTGGAAAACAAGGAGCTGGTTATCGAAGACATCGACAAAGCACTGCGCGAACCGACCGACAAGCGTATCTTCGTCATCTCAAAGGCTATGCGTGCAGGCTACACAGTAGACCAAATTCACGACCTCACCAAGATTGACAAGTGGTTCCTCGACAAGCTGATGAACATCATGCAGACTTCTAAGGAACTCCACGAGTGGGGCAACAACCATACACAGCTTTCACAGCTTCCGAACGAGCTGCTCTACAAGGCAAAACGTCAGGGATTCTCCGACTTCCAGGTGGCACGTGCCATCGGCTACGAAGGCGATATGGAAGACGGTATCCTGGAAATCCGTAACCACCGTAAGAGTGTAGGCATCGTGCCGGTAGTAAAACAGATTGACACGCTGGCAGCCGAATATCCGGCACAGACCAACTACCTATACCTGACTTACAGCGGCGTGGCCAACGATGTACACTACCTGGGCGACCACAAGAGTATCGTTGTACTGGGTTCAGGTGCTTACCGTATCGGTTCATCCGTAGAGTTCGACTGGTGCGGCGTACAGGCACTGAACACCATCCGTAAGGAAGGCTACCGCTCAGTAATGATCAACTACAACCCTGAAACCGTATCGACCGACTACGATATGTGCGACCGTCTGTACTTCGACGAACTGACTTTCGAACGTGTGATGGATATCCTCGACCTGGAAAACCCGCACGGAGTCATCGTATCTACTGGCGGACAGATTCCGAACAACCTGGCATTGCGCCTGGACGCACAGAAGGTAAACATCCTGGGAACTTCTGCCAAGAGCATCGACAACGCTGAAGACCGCGACAAGTTCTCGGCTATGCTCGACCGTATCGGCGTAGACCAGCCTGAATGGAGCGCACTGACTTCTATGGAAGATATCAACGCATTTATCGAAAAAGTAGGCTTTCCTGTATTGGTTCGCCCGTCATACGTGCTTTCTGGTGCAGCCATGAACGTATGTTCTAATCAGGAAGAGCTGGAACGCTTCCTGCAGCTGGCCGCTAACGTGTCGAAGAAGCATCCGGTAGTAGTAAGCCAGTTCATCGAACACGCTAAGGAAGTAGAAATGGATGCCGTGGCACAGAACGGTGAAATCGTAGCTTACGCCATCTCTGAGCACATCGAGTTTGCCGGTGTACACTCAGGCGACGCTACCATCCAGTTCCCGCCGCAGAAACTGTACGTAGAAACCGTACGCCGCATCAAGCGTATCTCTCGTCAGATTGCGAAAGAGTTGAACATCTCTGGTCCGTTCAACATCCAGTTCCTGGCTCGTGAAAACGACATCAAGGTAATTGAATGTAACCTGCGTGCCAGCCGTTCATTCCCGTTCGTCAGCAAGGTGCTGAAGATTAACTTCATCGAGCTGGCAACCAAAGTCATGTTAGGCTTGCCGGTAGAAAAGCCTGAAAAGAACCTCTTCGACCTCGACTACGTAGGTATCAAGGCCAGCCAGTTCTCGTTCAACCGTTTGCAGAAGGCCGACCCTGTACTGGGTGTAGACATGGCTTCTACAGGTGAAGTTGGCTGTATCGGCGACGACACTTCATGTGCCGTACTGAAAGCCATGCTGTCTGTAGGCTACCGCATTCCGGAAAAGAACGTCCTGATGTCTACCGGTACACTGAAACAGAAAGTAGATTTGCTTCAGGCAGCGCGCGCCCTCAAGGCCAAAGGTTACAACATCTTCGCTACCGGCGGTTCTTCTAAGTTCCTAGCAGAAAACGGAGTGGAAAACACCCGCGTATACTGGCCAAGCGAAGAAGGTCAGCCTCAGGCACTGGAAATGCTGCACAAGAAAGAAATCGACATGGTGGTAAACATTCCGCGTGACCTCACTCCTACCGAGTTGGAAAACGGATACAAGATTCGCCGTGCCGCAGTCGACCTGAACATTCCTCTGGTAACCAATGCCCGTCTGGCAAGCGCATTCATCAATGCCTTCTGCTCTATGAGCATTGACGACATCGCTATCAAGAGCTGGGACGAATACAAATAATCCGTACCACTTAAAGATATAGATAAAATTAATCCCCTCCGGAACTATTTGTAATGAATGAGTTCTGGAGGGGATCTTTTATTTATAGAAAACATAAAACAATAAAAAAGCCCACCGATAAAGGACGATGGGCAAGCGCCTAAATGTTTTCACAACGGAATAATCCTTATTGTGATTTGCTTCATTTTAGTTTTACAAAAATAAAAAGAAACAACACAAAAGACAAGTTTTTTTCATAAAAAATTAGTAGTTTTGAGAAAATTGAAAAATACAACTATGAAACATATTTTAGGTTTAGACTTAGGTACCAATAGTATAGGATGGGCAGTTATCAATGCCATAAAAGAAGAAAACACTCAAAAAGAACAACTCATAGGAATCAATACTGCAGGAAGTAGAATAATTCCAATGGATGCCGCCCAATTAGGAGATTTCAATAAAGGAAACACTGTTTCACAAACCGCCAACCGTACACAATTTCGTGGGGTACGCCGATTATATGAGCGCAAGAAGCTCAGAAGAGAAAGATTGCATCGCATCCTACAATTATTAGGATTTCTTCCAAAGCATTATGCCAGCCAATTAGACAGGTATGGAAAGTTTATAGCCAATTCCGAGCCCAAGCTCGCTTGGACAACAAATACGCATGAACCTTCTTACTTTATCTTTCAAAGCTCGTTCCAAGAGATGCTCAATGACTTTTTACAAAACAACAACCAAGTAAAAAAGGTTCCATACGACTGGACTTTGTTTTATTTGCGCAAAAAAGCTTTGACACAAAAAATTGAAAAAGAAGAATTAGCCTGGATTTTATTAAATTTCAACCAGAAAAGAGGATACTACCAGCTACGCGAAGAGGAAACAGAAAAAGCGTCTTCTAAAACACGGCAATATTTTGACAGCCAGATTGTAACAGATATTACTGACACTGGGCAAATTTATAAAGGATTAAAAATATTCACAATAACACTTGAAAACGGAGAGAAAGGAAAATTTTTCAGTAAAAACATGCCTGACTGGAAAGGTCAGAAAAAAGATATTATTGCAATCATAGACCTTGATAAAAACGGGAATGACAAATATGATGAAAATGGAGAGTTAAGCCGTCGTTTCAAAATTCCTACCGAACAAGAATGGGAAGAACAGTGGGAGCTTATTAAAACAAAAACTCAAAAAGATCTTGACACATCTCATAAAACAGTAGGCGCATACATCTATGATACACTATTACAAACTCCTAGCCAAAAGATTCGGGGAAAATTGATTCGCACCATTGAACGCAAGTATTATAAAGACGAATTAAATCAGATATTAAAGAAACAAGAAGAATTTCACCCAGAATTGCGAGACTCCAATTTATTAGAAGCCTGCATCGAAGAACTGTATCCTAATAACGAAGCCCATCGTAATGCTATTGCAAAATATAGCATTTCCCAATTGCTTATTGAAGATATTTTGTTCTATCAACGTCCATTTAAAAGCAAAAAATCGCTCATTAGTAATTGCCCTTACGAAGAATACACATACACCAATAAAGAAACAGGAGAAATATGCACTTCTTCATTAAAGTGCATAGCTAAATCACATCCTCTTTTTCAAGAGTTCCGTCTATGGCAATTTATATCAAACCTGCGAATTTATCAAAAGGAAGGAACCATAAACGGGAAATTTACTACTGATATAGATGTAACAAATCAATTTCTGAAAACCGAAGATGACTACGCCAATTTGTTCGACTGGCTTAATCAGAAAAAAGAAATCAGACAAGACACATTTCTTAAAAAACCAGCATTTGGATTAAAAAAGAATATAGCAAATTATCGCTGGAATTATGTAGAGGACAAGACATATCCTTGTAATGAGACTCACTACAAGATACTGTCATATTGGGAAAAAGCAGGAATAGAGCAATCAGCCTTAACATCAGAAATAGAAGAGAAACTATGGCATATTCTATACTCTATTTCTGACAAGAATGAACTCAGAAAAGCTTTACAGCATTTCGCTGATAAAAACTATTTAAGCGATAAATTTGCAGATACTTTTCAGCAAATTCCTCCTTTCGAGAAAGATTACGGTTCCTATTCTGCCAAAGCTATCAAAAAACTATTGCCACTTATGCGTATAGGAAGATATTGGAAAGCAGAAAATTTCGACAGTACAACTCTTGACCGTATAGAAAAAATATTAACTGGAGAGTTTGAAGAAAACATAAAGAACCGAACCAGAGAAAAAACAATCCATTTGGACAATTTATACTCATTTCAGGGACTTCCAACCTGGCTGGCATGCTATATCGTATATAACCGCCATTCAGAGATAAAGGACGTTACTAAATGGCAACAACCTTCAGACATTGATGCTTTTCTAAACGCATTCAAGCAACATTCTTTACACAATCCTATTGTGGAACAAATCATCATGGAAACCTTACGCACTGTACGAGATATTTGGAAACAGACAGGGCATATTGATGAAATTCATGTCGAATTAGGACGTGAAATGAAGAATCCTGCCGAGAAACGCAGAAAACTCACCCAACAAATACAAGAAAACGAAAACACCAATCTGCGTATCAAGGCACTTCTTACTGAATTTGCCAATCCAGAATTTGGAATTGAGAACGTACGCCCGCACTCTCCAAGTCAGCAAGATTTATTGCGTATATATGAAGAAGAAGTTCTAAACGAAACTAAAGATATACCAGAAGATATTGCTGTTATTTTAAAGAAATTCAATGAAATTGATACCAAAAAACGCCCGTCTACATCCGATGTCTTACGTTATAAATGCTGGCTGGAACAAAAATATCGTTCTCCTTATACTGGAGCTATGATTCCTTTGGGAAAACTTTTCACCCCTGCATACGAAATTGAACATGTAATTCCTCAATCTCGTTATTTTGATGATTCATTCACAAATAAAGTTATTTGTGAAGCAGAAGTTAATAAACTAAAAGGCAATATGTTAGGCTATGAATTCATCAAAAACAATCAAGAAAGAATAGTAGAACTAGGATTCGGACAAAACGTTAAAATACAAACGGTTGAAGCTTATGAGCTATTTGTGAAAGAACATTATTCTTACAACCGCACTAAAATGCAAAAGTTGTTGATGGAGGACATTCCAAACCAGTTTATTGAACGTCAATTAAACGACAGCCGTTACATTAGCAATGTTTATAAAATCATTATTATCTAATATAGTACGTGAAGAAGGAGAAGAAGAAGCTACGTCCAAAAATGTTATTGTTTGCACTGGAAGTATTACATACCGGCTAAAAAAAGACTGGGGACTCAACGATGTATGGAATAAAATCATTTTACCTCGTTTCATGCGCTTGAACGAAATTACGGAAAGCAATCGCTTTACGACAACCAATGCCTGCAATAAAACAATTCCTGCTATGCCGTTAGATTTACAAAAGGGATTCAACAAAAAGCGTATTGACCACCGCCATCATGCCATGGACGCTATTGTCATAGCCTGTGCCAACCGGAATATAGTCAATTATTTAAATAATGAATCGGCCAGCAAGAATGCAAAGATTTCACGTCAGGACCTGCGACAAATATTATGCAAGAAAACAAAAACCGACAATTTGGGAAACTATCAATGGCTCATTGACAAACCTTGGGATACATTTACCCAAGATGTGTATTCCATTTTAGGCAACATCATTGTAAGCTTCAAACAAAATCTGCGTATTATCAATAAAACAACTAACCATTATATCCACTATGAAAACGGAAAGAAAGTAAGTTGCTCACAAAAACAAGGTGATAGCTGGGCTATCCGTAAGCCCATGCATAAAGAAACCGTATATGGAGAAATCAACCTGCGCAGAACAACCACTGCTACATTGAAAGCCGTTCTTGAGAATCCCCAAAGAATTATTGAAAAAGACTTAAAGAAAAAAATAAAAGAGCTTTTAACGCAGGGACTCAATGAAAAACAAATCAAAAAATACTTTGAAGACAATAAAGATATTTGGCAAGAAATAAATCTAAAGAAGATACCAGTATACTATTTCACCAAAGAAACTGCCAACAGATTCTTTGCTTGCCGTGAATCAATAAATACAACTTTCAATAAAAAGAAGATAGAAGAAAAAGTTGCAGATACAGGAATCCAACAAATTTTACTGCGCCATTTGGAGCAGAATGGCAATAATCCGGAACAAGCCTTCTCACCTGAAGGTATTGAACAAATGAATAAAAATATTACATCCCTAAATAATGGAAAATTTCATCAGCCAATTTATAAAGTCAGAACATACGAACAAGCCGATAAATTCGCTGTTGGACAAACAGGAAATAAATCCACTAAGTTTGTAGAGGCAGCAAAAGGTACTAACTTGTTCTTTGCAATATATGAAACTGCTCATAAACGCAACTTTGCGTCTATTCCATTAAATGTAGTTATTGAAAGATTGAAGAAAGGATTACCCCCTGCACCCGAAAACGAAAAAGGAAATCTGCCTAAATTTATATTATCACCCAATGATTTAGTATATGTACCAATAAAAGAAGAAATAGAAAATGGACATATTAATCAACCAATACAAAAAGATAGAATTTATAAAATGGTAAGTTGTACAGGAAATCAATGTTTCTTTATCAAATCCAATGTAGCCAATACAATTATTGATAAATATGAATTTTCTCCACTGAATAAAATGGAAAGAGCTATCACAGGAGAAATGATAAAAGAAACATGCATCCCTATCAAAACAGATAGATTAGGAAACATTATAACGTCAATCAGCCTATGATAAAGAAAACATTATATTTTGGTAACCCAGCATACCTATCATTACGTAATGCCCAACTTGTCATAAAACTTCCGGAAGTAGAGAAATGTTCTTCACTTCCGGAAGCGATGAAACGTCAATCTGAAATAACCAAACCTATTGAAGATATAGGTGTTGTTATTTTGGATAATAAACAAATCACCATTACGTCCGGAGCTATTGAAGCATTGCTTGAAAATAATTGTGCACTTATTACTTGTGACAGTAAAAGTATGCCTGTAGGATTAATGCTCCCTCTCTATGGAAACACTACCCAAAATGAGCGTTTTCGGAAACAACTGGATGCTTCTTTGCCTTTAAAGAAACAACTATGGCAACAAACCATTCAAGCAAAAATCAACAATCAAGCATCTTCCTTATCCATATGTATAAACGAAGATATAAAATGCATGCGTATATGGGCTAACGATGTACGAAGTGGAGACCCCGACAATCTGGAAGCACGTGCTGCAGCTTTCTACTGGAAAACACTTTTTCATGACATTGAAAATTTTACAAGAGACCGAGATGGCATACCCCCTAATAATCTTTTAAATTATGGTTATGCCATTCTCCGTGCAGTTATCGCACGTTCTCTTGTAACAAGCGGATTATTACCCACATTAGGCATTCACCATCATAACCGATACAATGCCTATTGCTTAGCAGACGATATTATGGAACCATATCGCCCCTTCATAGACCAGCTAGTCTATCAACTATACTCTGAAAACAAAATGGAACTTACAAAAGAAGTAAAAGCCAGTTTATTATCCATCCCCACAATAGATGTCAGAATCAGTGGGAAAAGAAGTCCTCTTATGATAGCAGCAAGCCAAACAACGGCATCACTATATAAATGCTTTTCTGGAGAATCACGAAAAATCATTTATCCTGAATTTTAATGGAACGTTTCAGCGAATATAGAGTTATGTGGATTTTAGTTCTTTTTGACTTACCAACAGAAACAAAGAAAGACAAAAAAGCTTATACTGACTTTCGCAAAAATCTACAAAAAGATGGATTCACAATGTTTCAATTCTCCATCTATGTACGCCATTGTGCAAGCAGTGAAAATGCAGCTGTGCATATAAAAAGAGTAAAATCCTTTCTACCTGAATATGGTCAAGTTGGAATTATATGTATCACAGACAAACAGTTTGGAGAAATTGAGCTATTTTATGGCAAGAAAGCAAGTGGGGTAAAAACACCAGGACAACAATTAGAACTCTTTTAAAATAATAAATCCCATGGTTAATATGGGATTTATTATTTCAAGAAACAACTTTTTCTTTTTCTAAATTTTCTTATAACCTACTGATAAACAATATAAAACAATCAACGAGTTGTTTCCAGTGGTTCAAAGATACTAAAATGAAAGCAAATCACAACAAAGCTGGCAGTCTCAGACCGTTCTGTACAGTTGTTTCCAGTGGTTCAAAGATACTAAAATGAAAGCAAATCACAACAGAAAAGTTATGACGAACAGAAAAAAGAAGTTGTTTCCAGTGGTTCAAAGATACTAAAATGAAAGCAAATCACAACATATGTCAGCTAAACTGCCTATTCCTCGTAGTTGTTTCCAGTGGTTCAAAGATACTAAAATGAAAGCAAATCACAACACAAGAAGACGGGAGCTCTTGGAGTGATAGTTGTTTCCCGTTGTTTAAAGATACTAAAAGTTTTTCTATATTTAAATATCATTTGTCCCTATAATAACACATAAAAAGCTGCCTCCACACCAGAGTGTTTGAGACAGCCTTTCTTCATTAATAAAACCTATAATTAATCAACCAAAGGGAACATAAAGCCTTTTCCGTCATTATCAGCAAACTTAGCCCCTGAAGGAAGAGGCAGATGTTTGGCATTGTTACTGAAATCCCAAAGCATGGTTTCATCCTCGGTGATTTCTCCCGTGTCAAGGTTGCGCTTCTTTCCGTTTAGTGGATAATACAGCACCAGATTCTCATCACTTCCGTCTACAGTTTTCCACATGAACTGCTTCAACTGCTGAGGTGTGCGGGCCGTCTTCCAGAAACGGATTTCACGAACCAGCTCGTTCGCACCGCCAATCCAAAAACCTACCAGACCGTAAGGCCCTGTACGGATTTCACGGTCGGCCACCAATTCCCCATTCACATATACATAGTTTTTCTTACCGTCGTACACGAAAGCTAGCATGTACCAGGTGTCGGCCTGTGCCGCAAAGACATCCGCCGGTACGTCAATCTGAGAACCTCCAGTCTTAAACTGAAGCTGGTCGGGACGGATGGTCACGTCGCCGAAGCGAGGATAGATTTCATCGAGTGCACCGGCTCCAGATACGAGTTTGGTACCACAGATCGAGCGGTTGTTGCTCTGGTATGCACTACGGTTCACCATAACCTCCATCGTCCACTGGTCCACCTTGAAATCGTCCGGGAACATCTTGGCATCTTCACTGCCGTATCCGTCAATGCGAAGACACTTCGTATTGATGCGCTGCTCCAGTACAATCAGTGATTCAGATTCACTGTCAATCACGGGTACCGTACCGCCCCTCAGTTTTACCGGCAAGGCGTAGCTTCCCTGCAAGGAGAATTTCACATCCTTAAACTTTACCGGCAAATATTGCAATGTCTGCTTGGAGTTGAACACCACTTCCTTGCCCACCTCATACATTTCGGGCGGAAGCATCAGATAATCCGTTCCATGCTTCTTGTTATATGCTTCCAGCTGCTCCTTGTTGCCGGCCTCTACCGTCACCGTCTTAGTATCATTTTCCTGCTGTACCAGTGATACGGTGATAGACTTCACGTCGACTTCCTTTCCTTCTTCCACGAATACCTGCGAAGATTCGCCAGTCTTGATGTAAGCCCCCTGTGCCGACCGGTATTCACTGGTTGCATCCTTGTATAATTCATTCTGGCAGGAACAAATCAGCAAGGCTCCTGCGAATATGCTGAAATATAAATTCTTTTTCATAATTCAAATTTTAATCTAACTTACCCGGATAAACCACATTTCCCAAGCGCAAGGCTTCTCTGAGCCATTTGTAAGGAGGTGTATTTCCATAGTCGTATTCCATGTGATACGTACCGATGCCACCGATGCGTCTGCCGTCGGGAAGGTCCAGCGTGGCATAATCAAAAATCTGACGTCCTTCCGGATAAGCATTGATTTCCGGACGTACGCTGGTGTACTCATCTACTCCACCTGTCTGCCAGCCTTGCTCAAACTCTACGGTGATAATGGTCTTCCGCTCCCAGTTTTCAAGGTGAGGCTGATTGATTTTCCTAAGGACCTGTGCGGTGGAACGTTCCCAGTATGCCTGATAAATATAGTGGTCGATGTACTTGGAAGCCTCGGTAGAAAGTTTCTCAGGCTGACCGTCCATTACCAGCATTCTGCCGGCCGGACGCAAACGGTCTGAAAGGGTTTTGATAAATACGAACATGTCCGTATTGCCCGAATTTTCGCTGATCATCTCACCGTTAGCCATCGAACCTGAATGACCATAGCCGGGCTCATAGTCAATGTCGAAACCGTCCAGGTTGTACTTCTCAATGGTATCGCAGATGGCATTTGCATAGGCCTTCACGCCTTCCACAAAGTTACCCCCTCCTTTTTCTTCAATCCAGTATTTCTTCGGTTCCTGTCCCGGAGGAGTCATCTGGTCGCCCAGGTCCTGTACAATCCAGCACAACAGCGCTTTTCCGCCCTTGATTTCCTGAAAGAACTTCAAGTCTTTTTTCTGTTCTTCCGAAAGGTTTCCACGCGTACCCCACAAGGATACGAAGTCCACGCTATCGGGCAGCATCTTCAGGTAGTTCTGCGCATTGCTGCCTCGTCCGGTCCAGTTGCCGAACCAGCCGAATCCCTTCACATGAGGCGTCTGACGGTATTCTCTCAGTTTGGCAAAATAGTCACGCATGGAGGGAGTCAGGTCGGCTTCACTTTCCGCCTCCAGCAAGGGAATGTATTTTTCCAGGTTCTCCTGGTTTTCGAACGTTTCTCTTTCAGGCACGGTCCATTCGGAACAGGCCACGAAGCCTGCCGCCAGCAGCAGGGCTCCTGCATATCTTATGATTTTTTTCATCGCTTCATTTGTTACACTTTTCCGTAAAACTCATTTCTCATTTCGGCTGTTTGGGACGGTTGTTGCGCACCCACCACAGCTTGGTTGCTCCCTGGTCTTCCCCACCCAGCAGCGCCGGCACTTCCGACATGTTGGGGTTTGTACCATATTCTGCCGGAGCAAAGCGGAATCTTTCGGGCGTAATGGCATCTTCTTCACCTCCTATGCTCACGTAAGCTTTGTCATAAGCCGGTTTGAGCAGATAAGGATAGCCTGTTCGGCGATATTCGGTCCAGGCTTCCACGGCATTGGGATAGAGTGCCAGGTATTTCTGGGTAATGATTTTCTGCAACTTCACTTCATCCGAATCGGCATCGTTCCACTTGGGAGCCACATTTCCGGGAGAAAGCTTGCAGGAATATTCACGGTTATAAGGCAACACAGAACGGTTGATGTCATAAGGAAGATCGTCAGTCTGCAGATAAGCTGCAACTCCATTTGCGCCGCTTTCCTCGAACGACTTGGTAACACCTTCTTCATACAAATCTTTCGGATTGCCTCCTGTCAGTTTGTAAAGAGCAGCCTCTGCTTTCAGGAAAGACACCTCCGAGGCACGCATCCAGAACAAAGGAGAAGCGGCATCGACCTTCGGTTTGGAAGCCCCATTCTTGGCCTCCGTACTAAGGGGATTGTAGTTTGTAGGAGGAATAGGTACGAAATAGCCATTCGAAGTAGCCGTAAAATAAGCAAGCAAGCGAGGATCTTTATATCCCTGCATGTAAGCCCAGATGGTAGCTCCCAGACGGCATTCTCCGTAGTCCTCCACCGTTGGCAGCATGGAGTTCATCAGCGGCAACTTATCCGTGCTCCGTATCTTGGCCTCCTGTGCCACGGTTTCTATAACACCCCCGTGAGAAGGGTCAAGGGCAAACGTGATGTATTCCTTTGCCAGCGCCTCATCCTTGAAATGCACGCGGACAGCCATGCGCAGCATCAGAGAGTTGGCCAGACGAACCCAGCTGGAAGCATTTCCGTCATAAATCAAATCGTACGACGGAAGTACTTTCGAAGCGGTATTTACCAGCAGTTCCGAAGCGTCCTTCAGGTCGGCCAGCATCGCTTTGTACACGGCCTCCTGCGAATCCAGTTTCGGTGCAATATCTCCGTTGCCGGCGTTGGTATATACAATCGGACCAAACACATCCGTCGCGCGGAGCCAGGCAACAGCCTTGACAATATTGGCCACAGCCCGCACTTCCTTATCGGCAGGGTCTTCAGAATCCTTCGTATGCTTGTAGATGTCATTCCATGCACGGAACAATTTCGAATAGAAATTCTGGTAGGCATAGCTCATACGGGCATCCGTAAAGTTCCACGTGGCCTCCGTGTTGAAATTCCAGTTGTTGTTCATGCCCCAGTAGCCGATGTAGTTGCCGGCCGACATGATGTCTGTATTGGCTAGGTCATTGCCCGGTCCTGTCGATTCTGTGGGCGAACCGATGGGAATAACCAGCTTCTGCATGTCCATGAAAGGAGCCCCATACAGCAGTCCGCCCGTCTTCATTCCTTCTTCCGTCACACCATAGATATTTGTATTGATCTGCTCATAGTTGCAAGATGCAAGTGCCAATACGGAAAATACAGGTATCAAATAGTTTCTTATCTTCATATTATACGTTGTTTTTCATGATTTGTTAGAATCCAAATTTAAGGCTCACTCCATACGTGCGCTGGCTGGGCAACATAAAGTAATCGTATCCTTGTCCGAAGGTGCCGGTAGAAGCCGTCAGTTCCGGATCGAAAGGAGCTTTGTTGTAAATCATCCAAAGGTTGGTACCATACACGGACAGGTTCACGCTATGGAACGGAGTACCCTTGAACCAGGAATTGGGGAAGGTGTATCCCAGACTGGCTTCCTGCAGGCGGACGTTGGTAGCAGAGTACACATTATACGCATCCAGGTTCACCACCGATTCATAATAGTCTTTTGGCTGAACTGCCACATTGCCCACCATGACTTTTCCGGCATCACGGGCATCGGCCGAGGCCTGCGACACACCGAACTGGTCGAGCACAGCCTGTGTTTTGGATACCACGATACCTCCCAAACGGGCAGTCACAAGGAAGTTCAGGTTAAAGCCTTTGTAGGTAAAGCCGTTTCTCCAGCCCAGGTTCCACTTGGCATTGACACTACCCAGCTTGTAGGGTTCCGTAGATTCCGTGGTTATGGTCTGGCCTTCATTGTACACGATGTAGCCGTCCTGATCACGTTTCAGGCGTTCTTCCGCATATATCGTACCCACTTCTTCTCCTTCGCGCAGGCGGAAACGTCCCACCTTGATGTCGCTCAGGTCGAGTGCCTCTCCGGTCACGGGGTTCTTCACGTTCGAAGCCAGTTCGATGATTTTATTGCGGTTGGCAGTAGCTGTCAGCGAGGTACTATATGAGAAATTGCCAAAGGTCTGGTCGTATCCCAGCGTCAGTTCGATACCCCGGTTTTCCACGTTACCGGCCTGCACGAACATATAGTCATAACCCGACGTTTCCGACAGCTTGGCTTCGAGCAACTGGTCGTAGGTATTCGATTTATACAACGTCACACCCAGCGACACGGTATTGTTCAGCCACTTGGAGTCGATACCTACTTCATAAGAACGGGTTCTTTCCGGCTTCAGCTCCGGCAGCGGATAATACTTGAAAGGTTTGATTACACCACCTTCAATGGTGTGCGTTATGGTTCCGGGAGTCAGTCCGGTGTAAGGAATAGGCGAACCCACCTCCGTATATGAAGCACGCACTTTCAGGAAGCCCAGCACCGGTGAAATGGACTGGCGCATGGTTTCGGGCAACAAGTCCGTCACAATAGCCGAAAGTCCGACAGAAGGATAGAATATCCAGGGCGACTTGCTGTTGACCAGCTGAGAAGGCTTGTCGGCACGACCGGTCAGTGTGAGATACACGGCCGACTTCCATGAGATTTCCGCAGAGCCGAACACACCGAGATTCATCTTACGGTTGTCACCTCCCGTCTGTGAAGGTACACCGGTAGAAGGGTCTATGTTATCATAAGCAAACAGATTCGGCACCTTAAGCAGCTGTCCGCCATATCCTCTTCCTTTTGTATCGTATTCCTCGAAAGAAGCACCCACGTTGACATTGGCATAAAAATCTCCGGCAAAAGGCTTCGAAAGGTTGGCCATAATGTCTGCATATTTCTGGCGGAAAGTCTCATTCGAATAAGCATAACGTCCCAGCGGCTTGGCAAACGTACCGTGCGTAGAGGCATAACGCTTGTCTTCCTTCTCCGTGTAGGTATTATCCAGACGGCCTCGTGCACTCACGTTCAGGTAATCGGTAATTTCATATTTCAACGATGCATACAGCATGTAGCGGTCTTTCACCTCAGGACGCAAATTGCGGTAAGCCACCCAGTAAGGGTTCTGCACAGCCATACCGAAGTCGCCCGGTGTCCACGACTGCACATTGTAGCCCAGCTCGGCATCATAGCGTTCGAAATACTTTTCCTTCTCAAAATTCTCTCCGCGCGGATACAGATAAGCTCCCAGAAGAGGGTTGAAATACGTACCGTAGGACAGCATGTTGTTGTAATACTCACGCACGTAGCTGGCAGACAAGTCCATGGTCAGCTTATCGTTGAAGAACTTGGTGGTATTTCGCACCATGGCATTGTAGCGGTGGTATTTGTTGTTGGGCACGATACCCTTGGCATTGACCGCCGAACCGGACACATACGTCTGGTTCTTGTCATTTCCCACAGACAGATTAAAAGAGTTGGTAAAAGTGGTTCCGGTATTGAAGAAGTCGGCCGGATTATATGAAGAAGGTACCGGCAGTTTTTCTCCCCACGAGGCAGCCTCCCCACTCACGTTTCCGTAGGTGTTCTGGAAGCGCGGCAGCACGAAAGGATTCGAGAATTCAGCCGATGACGACACGTTGACACTCACTTTTCCGGCAGCACCTTTCTTCGTGGTAATCAGGATGACACCGTTGGCCGCATTGGCTCCGTAGAGTGCAGCAGCCGAGGGACCTGTCAGCACCGACAGACTTTCAATATCTTCAGGGTTGAAGCTGGCAATACCTTCACTCGACGTGCGTCCTGCACCGAAGCCCGTACCGTCGCCTGTGCGGTCGGCCTGATTGCCCATGGGCACACCGTCAATCACATACAGCACGTTGTTGTCTCCCTTGATAGACTTGTTTCCACGCATCACGACGCGGGTACCTCCACCCACACCCGAAGCACTGCGCTGAATACTCACACCGGCTACTTTTCCGTTCAGGCTGTTCACGAAGTTGGCATCCTTTACCTTTGTCAGCACATCATTCTTCACCTCCTGCACATTGTAGCTCAAAGCCTTCTGTGAGCGCTTGATACCCAATGCCGTTACCACCACTTCATCCAGTTGTTCGGTATCTTCCTTCATGACCAGAACACCCAGTGTTTCCTTGGCAGAAACCGTCAGGTTCTGATACCCCACGTAAGAGATTTCGAGTGCGGCCCCTTCGCCTGCTGACAAGGTGAAGTTTCCGTCCATGTCGGTAATCGTACCGTTTCCGGTACCCTTTTCCAGCACACTCACCCCTACCAGAGGTTCTCCGTTGACGTCAACGACTGTTCCACTCACTGTGATTTTGTTTGCTTGCGCCGACACCTGTACGGGAGACGCACTGGCTCCTCGCGGAAGGTTGGCATAGGCCGCATTTCCTCCCTGACTTATCAGCAAAAGGAATAGCAGCTGAGTAGCTCTTTCTATTTTCATAGATGATTTAAGATTTTGTTGGACAATTAAGTTTAGTTATCGCGGTTTAGTGGTACCCTGAGGAAGGGAATCCCCCTCCTCAGGTACCGGTTAAAAAACAATCCTGCACAGGTACCTCCCTCAACTGCGAAAACAGTCTGCGGGCTGTATCTGTCCTTCTTGTCAGTTTTATTCTTCGATTTTAGAAGAACGCTTTCTCTATCCTTTCAAATGATATAATACAGGCTCGTTTGTAATCGGCCTTACGAAGTGATTTTTTTCTGTAGTTTAGCTTAAGCTCGTTCTGTTTGTGTCCGTAAAAACAAGGTCGGTAGTTTTATCGGAGTGCAAATATATGCAATTTTAATAAACTTACAAACATTTATAAAAGAAAAAGAGAAAACCAACGATATTTTCACCGCTTGATTTTCTCTTATTTTCCGTGATTCCGCTGCGATTCGAACGCAGGACCCACGCCTTAGAAGGGCGTTGCTCTA
>OGXQ01001366.1_pt1 | contig 18509 bp, 16 predicted proteins | sample 1576291 | NCBI WGS metagenome assembly OGXQ01 (sample SAMEA3541575, study PRJEB24748) | human gut metagenome | biome: human gut; feature: human-associated habitat; material: faeces | place: China | collected 2012 | reverse complement strand
TTCCACAGCCGGAAGTGCTGCGGGAAGCTGTGCAGACCCAGCAGGCAGCCGCCCCCACCGCCGAGGCCCCGGCCCAGCCGCAGGTGATCCCCATTATCCTGAACAGCAAGAACAGCGCCGACCGCATGAAAGAGATTACCGACAAGCTGGAAACCGGCATCATGGATTTGTTTGAAAGCGACCGCTTCCAAGCCTACCTTGACACAATGGCCCGTTTCCACAATTACAGCTTTAACAATACCATCCTCATTGCCATGCAGGGCGGCCAGCTTGTGGCGGGCTACAACAAATGCGCTGAAAGCCACCCATGTACCAAACAGCACAGGCTATTTCCGCTGCACCAAACGGACGGAAAACAAAGGCTGTCCGGGCTGCGGGAAAATCCGCAAAGAAGAATTTGAACAATTCATTTTTTCAGCCATGCAGGAGAAGTTCAAAGATTTTCAGATACTCCACGGCCAAGAGGAAAAGGTCAATCCGAAGCTGACAGCCTATCAAGTAGAGCTGGCGCAGGTGGAGGCAGAAATTGAAAAGCTGCTGGACACGCTGACCGGAGCCAATGCGACCTTGCTTGCTTACGCCAACAAGAAAATCGAAGAACTGGACACCCGCCGTCAGACCATTTCAAAAGCAATAGCCGATTTGAGCGTCGAAACCATATCGCCCCAGCAGATAAAGAAACTGTCCTATTATCTCGACAACTGGGAGAGCATAGATTTTGATGACAAAAGAAAAGCCGCCGATGGCTTGATTTCTACAATCAAGGCCACCAGCGACCGTGTTCAGATAGAGTGGAAAATCTGACATTTCCGCTCTATCGCCCCTCATTTCTATTTTATCTCGTTTGTACCCCTTGTACACCGATGCTTACTTTACGCAATACCCATTTTGAGGCTTGAAAACAGGCTCATAGAGATTTGATTTCTGGCGTGGAAGAACCTTTTATCGGTATGGAATGAGTAGCCGATTGACGCGAAAGCAAAAATATGTTATTATTGATACATAAAAAGAGAAAAAGTAGCGTACAATAATAACAAGAAAGGAGGCGCCAGTATGAGCAAGAAAAGCTACCGAGATATCCTGACTCGATATATTCAAGAACATAAAGTGGAGGATGCAATCTTAACGGATCAAGTTGTTCAATACGCAGCAGAAGAGCTTGGGAAAGATGCTGCAGAAGTCAAAAAGGCTGTTAATGTAACGATGGCAAGACTCGAAAAAGATGGATATGTTATCAGATTGGCCAAGGGTGTATATTGCAAGAAGGTAAAGACGGCATTTGGTTTTTATATGCCAAACAAAGATGATTTGTTTTGCAGGCAGTTGCTGCAGGACAAGGACAAGATAATTGGTTATGAAACTGGATTGTCTGCTCTAAACAGACTTGGACTTGTTTCCCAAATGCCCAAGAAGATATGTATTGCATCTAACCTGCATCAAAAAAGAGTTCCCGAAGGCATACAGGTTGAGGTCAGAAAACCTCCGATTGCAGTTAACAGCGAAAACTATCGATACCTTCAAATATTGGATACGATTCGGGATTTGGACCGAGCTCCGGTAGATGCAGCGCATCCTGTGGATATATTGAAAAATGCAGTCAGAACATTGACATTAGATACGGATACGCTGATTTTATTAGCAAGAAAGCATTATAGCAATAAAATTCTGATTCGTACCATTGACATCATACTGGAGGGGAGATATGAAACTGCATGAAGATCGGTACGCATTTTTAACTATCATCAATCTTATCCACGATGTTAGTGGAATTCGCAGCGACATTTTGGAAAAGGATTATTATGTGTCGTTACTGCTGCGGGAATTGGCAGAAAAACAATCCCAGCTCCCGGCATATTTTAAAGGCGGCACGGCGCTATATAAGGCACAAAAAAGCATTAGGCGATTTTCAGAAGATATTGATTTGACTGTGTGTATTGATGGGTGCAGTAACAGTCAGGCAAAGAAACGGCTTGAATTAGCGACAAAGAAATATCAGTCCTTACCAAGAACAACACATAAAGAACTGGAAGATGATCGCAAAGGCAGTATCACAACCGTTTATGATTATGCTCCGTTGGTAACTGTTGATACCGCTGATCCGCTTCAACGATTTGGCTTTGTAAAAGTAGAAGGAACTTCTTTTACAGTAAGTGAGCCATTTTCATCATTGGAAATAGAGCCTATTTTATATACGCTCGCATCACAAGAGCAGAAAGAAATCCTTCAAGAACAGTATGAAGTTGGTCCTTTTCAGATCAATACTATACGGCTGGAGCGGATTTTTGCAGACAAGATATTTGCGTCAGAGTTCTATTATGAACGAGCCATGTATTTCGATGTGGCAAAGCACATTTATGATGTTAGTGTAATGACAGAACTGGCTTCAATCGGGGAGCTTCTCAAAGATCCATCCTATTTCCAGAAGATGCTGAATTACAAGCGGCTGGAAGAAACCCGGAGAACTGGAAGTGATTTGGCCGATAAAAAATATGCCGATTTCAAGATTTTTGACGGCCTTGTGCAGAACTCTGAATTGGTTGAGGCGTTCCAGAATATGCAGAGAAATTATGTCTTTTCAGAGAAGGACATATTGCCGTTTGATTATGTTACTCAACGGTGGCAAGACTTGAGAACAACGCTTCTTAACCTGGAGAAGTAATAATACGAGGGACTCTGGCTTCATCCAGGATATAATCACCGGCATGAAAATATGGACCGCCATCAGATAAAAAAAAGCCCCCATTCTGGAAACGCACTGTAATGCGTAGCCAGAACGGGGGCTTATGTATTGTATTTACAGGTTCTGCCGGATGATTCGCGTGATGATGCCCACGGCCACGCCCCGCTCCATATCCAGGCGGGTGACAGCAAAGGACACATCATCTTTCTTACCGGGCATCCGGTAGTCGTAGCAGGAGTGGGCTACCGCATTGACTCCATTGGCGAGCCGGACATAGACCACGCCTTTATGAACATCGGTGACCTTTCCGGCATACTTGCCCTGGATGCGGCACTTCTGCAGGTTGTCCCGGTCAGTGTTTTCCGAAGTGCTCTTGATGTCGGCCCGGATGCCCAGGTCCTCCAGGCTGTTGCGCCGTACACTGAGGATACGGACTAGCACTTCGTCGCCCACAGCAAACCGCTCATGGGCGTCGCCGATCCAGTCCCAGGCAAGGTCGCGGGCCAGAATGGAGCATTCCACGCCGAACACCTCCACACGGACGACCTTTTCCGCCACAGCGATGACCCTGGCCTGGACAATGCGGCCCTCGTAGACGCGGTACATCCCATCGGGGTCAAGGTCGAAATAGAAGGTCTGGCGCTTGCGCATCATGGCCTCCCTGCGGCTGGCTACCACGCTGCGGGTCTTGGAGTCGATACCCCGCACCACAAAGTCAATGTCGGCGCCCAGCATATTCCCCAGGATCTTGTTCTGGCGCAGCATCAGGTCAGTGTATTCCTGGCCGGAGGGGCTGCGGCCCAGGTTGATCATCATTTCTTTCAGGGGGATGATGATGCGGAATCCCTTGTAGTCCACCACAGCCACCGTTTTGCGGTTGTCCAGCTGCTCAATGCCGCCCAGCTTGCCGGTGAGGATGCGGCGGGTGCGGTAGGCGTTGTGGATCTCATGCCAGATGATGTCCTCACGGTCTTCCTGCGTCTCCACATCTTCCCGGCTGCGGATGGTCAGGATCGAGGGCTCGCCGCGGCGAGGAGCGGCGGTGCGCCTGGGAGTAGAAGTGGGAGCAGGGGCTGCCTCAGCAGGCTGTTCGGTCAGAGAGGCAGAATCTTCAGCCGCAGCCGCCTCACCGTCATCAGACGGCGCATCTTCCCCAGTAGGAGCCGTCGGCTCAGGAGGCTCTGCTTCTGCGGGAACTCCTTCCGCCGGCTCCATACTTTCGGCCGTCACGGTCTTTTTCCTGCGAGTGGCCCGTTTGGGCTTGGGCGGTTCCGGTTTCTCAGCCGCTTCAGAAACAGGCTCACCGGGGACATCGGCCGCACCATCATCAGCGGGAACAGCAGAGGCATCTTCGCCATCATCACTGTCAGAGCCCTCTGTCAGAGCGGCGTCATCATCGCCGGGAAGGGCGTCTGCCGCCGTAGCATCGGTGTCCATCTCACCAAACATCTCGCTTTCGGTGAGTTCCGGGAGGCTGCCGTCATCCTCAATGGTGGTTGCCTCTTCATCCGGCTGGTCCATAGAGGCCAGCAGCTCATTCAAATCGCCGCCATCAGCGGGCGCCGCCATATCAGCCTGCGCTTCATCAGGGGGCGGAGCGTTCTCCACGGGAACCGTGGTCTCAGGTGCGGTATTTTCCTGCTCAAGCAATTCTTTTTTCTTGGTTGCCATAAGTAAAAACCTCCTTATGTTGTGAATTTAAGAAAGGATCGAGTCCTTGTCTGTGGTGATGATCCCGTCCGGGGCCTCGGTGGAAGGGGCCGGAGCTGCCTGCTTGGTGCCGGCGGGTGTGCCGACTGCCTTGGGCTTCCTCTTTGCCGGCTTTTTGGGGGCGGTTCCCTGCGGCTTGGGGGCCGGGGACGGCGCGGCGGCAGGCTTCGGCTGCGCCTGTTCCTCCAATTTGCGCCATTCAGGAATGTGCGCCGAGGCTTTGCAGTCGCGGAGCTTGGACGATTCCGGGTGCTTGGAGTAGTCCATCTTCTCTACCTTCAGGGCCTTTTGGCCGCGGATAATAACCAGCGCCTGTGTAATCGGCAGACGAAGCACTTCATCCGGGGTGAGGACGGGCCGCTTGCCGACACCGGAGGTCTCCCGGTACTCCGGCGTATAATTTGAAATGCGCCAGGTGCCCAGCTGCTTGGATTTACTGGACACTGACACAGAAGCCAGACCGGTGCGCTCGGAAATGAATTCCGCCGTCAGGCTGTCTGTGCAGCCCAAAAACAGCTGCGCGTCGCAATTCCCCAGGATTTCCTGCCAGAGATTGAGCGGGTATCTGTTTTGGAGACCCGCAAGGTTTTGGAAGACGCAGCTCATGGATATGTTTCTGGATCGAATCACACTGAGACGGCGGGAGAGGTCCGGAATGGTTCCGCAGGCAGTGAGCTCTTCCCCCAGGATATGGACGGGAACCGGCAGCTTGCCGCCCTCGCAGTTCTTGTCTGCATACCGCACCAGCTTAATAAAGCAAAAGGACAGGAACAGGCTTGCCAGAAAATCAAAGGTGCTGTCCTGGTCGCTGGTAACGAGGAAGTAGGCGCACCGCTCCTGGCCGGGCAGTTCCAGGTCAATCTCATCCCGGGTGGTGATCTTCTTGATCAGCTCCGACTGGAACACCTGCAGCCGGGAGCCAAGGCCGATGATGACGCCGCTGCGCACTGTGTCGCTGGCTTGCTTGAACAGGCTGTAGGGCGCTTTGGCCGGATGGGTGGGCGGCAGAACATCAAACAGACTATCCAAATCGGATTCCCCGTTCAGCGTCAGCAGCCGGTACACCTCGCCGATATTCCGGTTTTCTTTGGCATAGCTCTGGTCCACATAGAGGACGAGGGCTTTCAGCAGGTTCATCTCACAGGAGTCCCAGAAGTGGTCGCCCTTGCCGGTGCTGTTGGTGTTCTTGATAATGACATCCACAAAAAGCTGCGCCATCAGTTCCTGCCCTTCCACTTCGGAAAGGCAGTTCCAGCTGTCTGAATTTTCCGGCAGCACCAGATTGAAAACTTTGACACAATAGCCCTGCTCCCGCAGGTATTCGCTGGATTTTTCATAGAGTTCACTTTTCGGATCTGAAATGATCAGCGATTCCCCACGGATCACCGCCTGAAGGATGCGGTTCATACAGAACGACCGGGTCTTCATGCTTCCGCTGGAGCCGTACACGGCCAGGTTGCCGTTGATGCGGGGATTCTCGGGAATACAGACGGCTTTCCCATCCAGCATCCCCAGTACAATACCCTTGTGTTTGCGAAGGTCCGGCACCAGATCCAGCACACCCTTCATTTCCTTGCGGCCCATCCAGCCGGAGGTGCCATAGGTGCCCTTGGCCGAATAGACAAAGTTCCGGTCCGTGTCATACTCGCCGGTATCACTGTAGCCCATCCGCATGACCATGAGCAGCAGGACCGCCAGCAGGCCAATGCAGATCAGCACCCCATACACCCCATAGGGGGGATGGAGCACAGAGGTCAGGCAGGTAATAAAATCGGGCGACGCTGCCGCCGGAGATGTGCCGTCTCCGGGGATGCCGCCGCCCTGTTTCCATGCCGCGTAGTTGCCCAATATCTGCCCCAGAAAGCCGCCTGCGTAGAAAATCGCAAGGATGGCAAACGGCGCAGCGATCAGGCCTGCAATGAGTTTCTTCTTATCTATGGGAACAACCTCCCCTCGAATTTTGTGAAATCAATGGTTTGAAAGCGGACCCGGCTACCGCAGTAACGGCGCAGCACATCTGCCTGGAAGTCGAAGCAGATCAGCGTGCCGGGGCGCTCCATCAGGTCGAGGGAGGTGCTGAAGCGTGTGATCCGGGGCAAGTCGCAGGAGTAGCCGAACAGCACCGGCGTTCCGTCCTGCTCCGCGGCATCCTGCTCAATGGCCTTTCCGGTGTTCCCGGCAATCAAGCCCTGGGACAGAATGCGGTTAAGCTCTGCGGTTTTCAAGGGATCACACAGTAAAGCAAGGATCACCTCCCCCTGGTGGTTATTTGTGAGAAAATAAAAATGGTCGTAGCTGCCGTCCAGCATGAAATAGTCGTGCCTGGCCCCGCCGGTACTGGTGAGCATCTGGTAGGCCAGTTCCATGCTGTCGCCCAGCACCAGCCCATGCACATCTTCGGCGCAGTACTGCCCGGCCAGACGCTGTTGGCATAGGACACTCCACATCAGCGCCTTTACCCGCATCTCAGACTTGCAGCGCCATTTCATCAGGGCTGCGCTGCTGTTGTAGGTGACAAAAATGCCGGTGGGCGCCAGAAGCACCCCTGCGAACCGGGAGCTTCGCACCTGCGTGGTGTCGATCCCCATTTCCTTGACTTCGCGGGAACTGTAAAAGGCGGGATACTCGATGGCTTCGCCACAATAGCCCTGCGGCGAGAAAACCTTCGGCTTTTCATCCTGAAAGAGCCCGGCCCCCGCATTGTCCATTGTGATATAGGTTTCCGCAAGGCGGTGGAGCCGGAGCCGCCGGTTCACCTCGCTCTTGAGGCGGTTGGTGTCGGTGTCGCCGGTCAGGTAGGGAGAGAAACGCTCCGGCCAGCCGTCCAGCAGGGCGGCCTTGGCTTTTGCCCCCAGCCGATAGCCCCGGAGCCTGTCGCGGTAGTAGGTACGCAGCAGCCCGCTTTTTTTGAGCGAGGTCACGACCGCCTCCAAATAGTAAGGGCTGGCCGGGAGACGGTTCAGCTGGCTGGTTGGGAACTCTCCAGAGATGGCGGTCAGCGATAAAAGCCGGAACGGGAGCGTATCCGGCTGTGGAAAAGTGCGGCTGCTTTTCCCAAGGGATCACCTCCTTTGTCGGTGCTGGATTTTTACCGTAATGACTGAGAACTTCGGTAAAATAAAGCATCTCCCAAATGGCCGCAAGCCCGAAAATCCGGGACTTCCAGCGGCTTCGCGGGATGTCGGGCCGTGAGGGGCCCAAAATGCTCAAAAATCCGAGATGGATTTCAGGTCCGGTTTATGCTCTGCAAGCCACCCGGGGAAACGGTGCTTCTCCATGACGAAAATCATCGTGCAGTCCTGCTCGCCCAGTTCGGCGGTGTTATAGGCATCGCACAACAGCCCGGTATCATCAGCCATTACAAAAGAGGACAGCAGATCTAAAATCTGTTTTTCCTCCAGGTTGTCATAGTCGCGCACCCGTCTGGTGGGGAGCGTCTGGTCATACACCTGGGCGAAGCAGACAACACATTCCCGGTAGTGGGGCAAAGTGTTCTCTTTGGCGTACTGCTCCAGGGCAAAATAGAGGGGGTCCAGCAGAAACTCGGCGCTCTGCCGCTGCCTGCGCTTTGGCAGAAGGCTGGGCAGCGTCACCGCAAGCACCTCGTTTTCATAGGTGATGGTGATACCGTGCATCACACTGGCGGATTTAAGGTAATCGCCCTTGCGGATAGTCGTGCTGGAATAAATCAAATGCCGCAGCCGGCAGGCGATACGCTCTGCCCGCAGTGCGGCATCGGTGGAAAGGGTCTCATAGTTATCGGGATAACGCTGGATGTCGGTGGTATCCATGGCATACAGCGCGTTGCTCAGCCGGGAAATATCGTCAAGAATGCTCCCGATCCGGCGGGATATAAGTTTTCGGTCCAATCATGTGCCTCCTGCTTTCTTGAAATAGTGTGTCTGGCCGTTTTCCTCTACGGTGCAGAACCCGGAAATGCCGGGACAGTCGATTTTGGCGATCTGCGCCGGTGAATCGACCAGAACAATGCGGCGGCTGCCGCCCTTGTTGCCCCGAAGGGCATGGCAGACAAGCGCCTCCTGCCCGTCCTCAACGCAGGCCACCTCGTAGAGTTCGCCATCGGCAAAGAAAACGAGCTTGACAGGAAAATCAGCGGGAGCATGGTAATCGGCCCGCTGAATGAAGTCCAGCAGGACCCATACTGCCCGGACAAGCGCCCGGTCAATTTTTGCTGACTGGCCGGCCGGGAAATAGCCGCCGCTCTCTGTTTGAAAAATGCGGCCCTGCCTCTCCAGATGGGAGAGCAGGGCCTTTGCCGTATCTTCTTTGCCAGGGTGAAAACAAAGAAGCTGCTGTTCACTGAGGCCAGGGTACATTGTTACCGTCCGCAGCAAGTCCGCAGCCTCATTTCCATAGATTTCAGCCCTGGTCTTCATGGGGGCTCACCTCCTTTATCAAATGGCGTCATCAAGGCGTCATCGGAACGCCTTATCGAATATTGGAACGCCGGAAAGACGCCATCCGGGCGTCAAACCGGCGTTTTTCTTCATGGAAGGCGTCATATAGACGCACACCCAGCGCAGCACATCAAAACATGGGATTCACCTCGCATATATCATTTGAACCTATGCAGATTCCTGCTCACGGCGCTTGCGCTCCAAAATTTCACGCAGTTCTCGGCGGTCGGTGGTAATCAGGTCTTTTTCCAGCGGGCTGGCCTTAAATTCCACCATGATGTTATTGTTATTGGTGGAAATCAAGCCGTTGCCGCGTTCAAAGTGGGTGACTTCCATCGTTTCCGCGTCGGACAGGTGTAGAGTCTCCTGAACCCGTTCCGCCTCGTCATCCTCCAGATTGAGGATGATCTTGGTCTTGCTGTTGTTGATAATGCCTTTCCCAAAACGGCCCTCGTCCAGATTGAAAAAGTCGTTCAAGTCCTGGCTGGCGCAGACCGCTGAACCGCCATAGCCGCGGATGGTCTTGAAAATTTCCAACACGAAATCACCAGCCAGCCGGGTGCCCGTGGCGCCGGCGCCGGAAAGAAGCTGCCAGCACTCGTCGATAAAAATGGCTTTTTCCTCGGTGCGGTCGGCTTTGGCGCGGTCCCACACGAAGTCGAGCACGACAAACATCCCCACAGTCAGCAAGTCGCCGGTGAGGGAGGAAATGTCCAGTACGGTGTATTTGTTATCCAACCGCACATTGGTCTGCTTGTTAAAGGTGCTGGCGGAACCGTTCACCAGGCGGTTAAGGATATGGGCCATTCGGGTGGTTTCCGGGGCGGCCTTCAAAATCTCATACAGGTCGCCCAGCACCGGCATCTCCCGGTAGTGGCCCGGATTGGCCGGGTCTTCCAGAGAGGCGTTGTCATGGGTAATGCCTTTGGCGTTGTAGGTGCGGATCAGCGCCTCATCCAGAAGCTGCCGCTCCTCATGGCTCATATCGGGAATGAGTAAGCTGAAGAAAATGTGCAGCTGCTGGATCTTCGCCGCCAGTTCCGAGAGTTGGATACCGGGGCCGTCCAGCATTTCATTGACCGACCGATCCACCTTGCGGATCTCCATGACATTGATACAATGCGGGCTTGCTGGGGAAATCTGGATAAATTCTCCGCCCACATTGGCACAGGCCCGGTGGAACTCGTGCCCTTTTAGCGGCGCAATGATAAAAACGGGGATGTTCTTGCGCCTCATCCTGAGCCCCATCAATTGCAAGGTAAAGGTTTTGCCGGCACCGCTGGTGCCCAGGATCGCCATATTGGCGTTCTTATAGATCGAGGAATTGAAAATATCCACGATAATCAGGGAGCTGTTATATTTGTTGACTCCCAAAAGGATGCCGTTGTCATCGCACATCTCAAACGAGGTGAAAGGATAACAGCTGGCCGCGCCGCCCGTCAGCAGGTTGCGCTTTCCGCGCTCATAAAGCCCTTTCTCCATAGAGACCAGCGGGAGGGCAGAAAGAAACGCCTGCTCTTCACGGAAGTGGCAGGCGCTGACATTCATATCCTGCGAAAGCAGGAGCTTTTTCATTTCGCTGACTTTCCACTCCAAATCCTCCACAGAGGGGGCTGTCACAGTAATCAGCAGATTCAGGTAATAAAAATCTTCGTTGTTGGCAAGGCCCTCCTTCAAGAAATATCCGCTCCGGATAGCGCCGTCGATGTCATCAAAATCGGTGTTTGTGTCACTGGCGTCTTTGATTTTAGAGCGGTTGATACGGAGCTGCTGGCCCACCCGCTGGATGATGCGCTCTTTGGGTTGGCGGGCAAGGAACATATCCATGTCGATGCCGTCGCCGGCGTTGACGATCAGGCTCAGCCAGCCAGCGGGCACCTGCGTTTTGTACCCGTCCGAAGGAATCAGCAGATAGGCATAGTACAGTCCATCCATGCAGATATAGCGTCCATGGGAAAAATCAATGCTTCGGGGGGCGGCAAACTCCGCCGCCGGGATATGATCGATCTCACTTTCCCGGCCATGCTCCATATACTGCGCCACCACCTCCTGCGCCCGTACCGACAGCGGCTTGACGGCGCTCTCGTTCCGGCACAGCAGGTTATAGAGGACATCAACGGTAAATTCGTCCTCGTTTTCGGGGATGATGACCTCATTTCCACACTGGCGCAGATAGTTGGAGGCCGTATGGACGGCGCTCTGGAGGGACTGGATCGCTTCATCTTCCTGCTCCGACCGCCGGGTATTGGCCCAGGGCTCATACTCGAAAATCAAAAAGAACCGCCGTGTAACAGCCTCACGGGAGCCGACCTGCTGCACAAAATTCAGGTAATCCTCCTGCATCAAGCGGCATTGCTCGTTTTCCTCATGGGCCATCTCCCGGCGCACCGTGTCCAGGTGGCGGTTGATGTCCGCACGGCGGGTCAGGACCTTGATTTGCAGCTTGACGGGCGAGATTTTCAAGTACGAAACGAAGGAGTAGATAATATTTCTCTGCTCCCGGGCGCTCCGCAGCATAAAGTTGATAGGGACAACCTCGACCACCTTGACAAACCGATGGTCTTTGGTATAGATAACGCCGTTCTCCACCTTCTCAATGGGCAGATAATCCGCCACCGGATTGAGGCAGGCGGGCTTCTGCTCCTTGATGTGGGCGGGGCGTTTAGGCAGGCGCCCCTTTTCAGGGCGCTTCTTTGCTTTCTTTTTTGCCTTATTAGCCTTGGCAGGACGCTCCTTTTTGGCATTTTTCTTGGGCCGCAGCTTTTCACGGATCTCATAGCTGCGCACTTCATCAAACTCGGCCGGAAAATCTGCCTCACCAGACCGCCGACGCTTCGGGGCCTTTGGCTTTTTCTCCTTGGGAGGCCGCTGCTTGAGATGCTTGCCGGCCGATTTGGAGGGCGCCGCCTTATCCTCCGGCTGCTCACCGTCACCGCCGACAACGCGGCGGTTCCGCAGGTACTTCAAAAAGATGACCAGGAACTGCGAAAGGCTCTCACCGGATATGCCGATCAAAGCGACCAGCCCTACCGGAAGAGCGGTCAGGCACAAAATGATGATGCGGGTGGTCAGCCCAAACGGAAGGAACAGAAAAACCGGCGCCCCGATGGCAAACACCAGGATGCCGGCCTCGATCACATTCCGCGCACGGAACATACCGCCGAAAAAAGTGCCTGTTTCTATAAAATTCGGCGGTATGATATAAGTATCATGGTCGTTTTTGTTGCTCATGTATTACCTCGTTTCCGCAGCCGAGGGGCAGATCAGCCGATGATCCAAAAAGGACCGCCCGCTCCTGCACGGCGGCTTGCTTCATTTAGGATGATGGACAGATCCCAGAGCTGTTCGCTGCGCTTATAGCTGGCCGGGTCTGCCACCATGATCTGGCCGTCTTTCACGCCACGGAGAACGATAAAATGCCCGGACGAAGTAAAATGACCTTCTGACATGATCGCCACGACCAGCTTTCCATCGGCGAGGGCATCCAATATCCGCTGGGGCTCGGAAGTCGTGCAGCCGGATACCGGCAGATTCCATGCCTCAGCCGCCGCAGGAATCAATGCGTGGTAGGAGCCGCTGCTCTTGCACCAGTAGCCGTTTTCGTAGGACAATTGGGCCATCGCAACCGGGTCCACAGTTTCGTCCGTGAGGGAGGACACCACAATGGACATGGCGGTAGGCCCACACCCGTAGCCGCCGATATTGTCGGTGCCGTAGGGCTGGCTGGCATAACGCTCGTCCAGCTGGTTGAAATAGACCACCGGCGTCACGCCGTCTGTAAAGGTCACATCGCCCAGGGAGGGGATGCTGTTTCCAGTCCATTCTGTCAGGTTCTGCAGCAGGCCGTCCCCCAGGAACATGCTCAGGTTAGAGGCATAATCGGAGGCAAGCTCTTTCTGCTCATCCGTAAGCGCGAAAACATGGTCGGCAAGATAGGACTCGCCGTTGTAGCGGATGGTGTAGACCATCCAGATCTCGGTGGTTGCGGTTTCCTCCCCGGTCTCCGGGTCTTCGGATGTGACCTCGCGGCTCTCCCGCACGCTGGTATAAGAGTAGAGATGCTCTTTGTTCTCCCGCAGGACAGCGGCCAGATCATCCAGCGAAATGCTCTCAAAATCCTCATCCCGGGCAGCGCAATACTGCGAGACGATGAGGTTGGCGTTGTAGACAGGGCCGGAGGAATAGGGATTTTTAACCTCCATCTGGTCAGCGCCGGAAGAAGCAAAGTCCGCTTCAATGCGGGCCATCACATCGTCCAGTGCCTCGCCCAAGATGGAGTTGATGGTAAAAGTGATGTCGTTGGCGTTCTCCACGATTGCAGTTTCGCTGTTGAGGACAGGCTGCTCCGTGTCTGCCGGCGAAAAAGCATTGATCAAACCGCCAAAAATCAGCCCGGGCAGCATCAAAACAAACAGGACCGGCAACAGAAGCAAAATGACAATAACGGCAATGATCTTGCCGATATGCTTGCGTCCGGCCCAGACTGCCCCGGCCACAGCCCCATAGGGACCGCCGGCAGCAGCGCCCTTGGCCGCACCGGAAATCGCCTTGCCGGCCTTGATGGCGCCCTTGACCGTGTGCGCTGCGGAGGCCGCAGTGTCTACCGTTTCAGCAAAGCTGTCCTTGCGTTCTTCAGCCATCAGATCTTATCCTTTCGTTTGGGGGTGGGCGGCAGCTTCTTCACAATGGACTCGTTATAGGCAATCGAGCCGTCCGGAGCCATGTAGGGCGTCTTGTCCACCGCGTCCACTGCATACTGCTTATACCAGGCGGTGCCGTCTACTGCATGAACGGTCGTGTACTGGCCCTCCGGCGCAACATACTGGTCCGCATGGTACATACCGAAGGCAATGCCTTCCGGGTGTTCCGGAGTGACCTCTGTGCCGGTGATGCGACCGCCGCCGATCTCGACATTCTGATAGGTGGGGATATTCTCTGCCCCAGCCCCCAGTGCCGTGTGGCCCATATAGGAGTGCAGGGCTTCAACGGCCTTTTCGCCGGTGATCGAGCCCATTTGAGTGATGTTCCCGGTAGCCACGGAACCGATGACATTATTGGCGAAACTGCCGCCCTTGCTTACCGAGGAAGAATAAATGTGGCCGCCGACACCGCCAGCAGCACCACCCACAAGACCGCCGAGACCTGAAGGTTTGGCGTCCGAGGGCGTTGTGGCCGTCTTGATGGCGTTGTTCGTGACATTCCGCTTGATTACGCCTGCCAGACCGCCGCTGGCAAAGCCTGCGCCAAACCCGGCGCCGCCCCGGCCGCCTCCACCGCTGGCATTGACATGGGTGGAACTGCTGCTGCGGCCGCCGCCAAAGTGGTGGCTGGAAAAGTTCTTAAAGCCGCCGATACCCTTGGCCGCAATCATGGCCTCAGCCAGCATACTGCCGCCGGTGTGGCCTACATTGACGCCCAGGCTTGCCATGAACGAGTCGATTTTCTGCGATACCTTCAAGAAGCCTATCGCACACATGAACCAGATCAGGACATTGCCGGAAACCGTCTCCTTACCTACAGCGTCCACTTGAGCCTGCACCTCTTCCTCGGAGATGGCAAAAGCAGGCTGACAAAACAGGCAGGAGAGGGCAGCAACCATCAGCGCAAGGAACAAAATTTTCTTGAATTTTTTCAAAGCGCCCCTCCTTACAAAGAGAGCGGATTGGCAATAAAAGAGCCAACCATGCTCGTAAACAGGCGCAGGCACCAGGCATTCATAATCAGCAGAAAAATCTGCCCGCCCAGCATCCGGCACCAGGATTTCCAAATGTTCGATGTGGTCTGGCTTGCGCCCATCGAAAAAGCGACCGGCGCCGTATAGACCAGCACGCCCAGCAGAACATACCGTTCCGCCGCTTCCAGCAGTAATTTCAGATAATTCCAGGCCAGGATAATGACGAGGATCAGGGTGATCAGCGCAACAGCGCCATTGGCACAGACGCCGATGATCACCAGCATGACCGAGTTAAAATCTGCAAAGCTGAGGGGCGGCAGCTCCGAATCCATGATCCAGCCATACGGCGTGCCGCCGATGGTCAGGACGATGTTGACGATTTCGTCGGAAAAGAGCGCCAGCAGGATGAAAATGACCGACCGGATGCTTAACTTGACCGGATCTTCCGCCTCGATTCCTGCACCCAGGCCGAAGTTTTTGAACAGCTGCCAGACCCAATTCAGCAGGATAATGCCGACAGCCAGCGCCACAAAGACGCTATACATCGTTTCGGCAGCGGGAAAGTACCGCAGAAACACAGCCATATCACAGCCCAGCGCACCCAAAACTGAGGTGGTTACAAGGTCAAGGCCGGCCATTACCTGCTCCGCGATCCATTCAACGATGCCATCCAGGATACCCATAGCTTACGCCTCCTTCCAGTGGGTATATTGCGGCGGCCATCAGCCTGTCCACTGACCACCAGAGAACAGAGGCGTCACATAAGCCATGATGAATCCGAGACCATTGAGGACGGCCCAGGTAATGCAGATGCGCTTCAGCCACGCCCGGCTCTCATCGACTGTCCGGCCGGAGCGCGAAAAGTTCATGAGCAGAAGCGCCACCGAGGCGGTCACAATGGCCGCAATGGTGGAGATAGCGAGGATCTGCGTGTAAACATCCTGCATGATCTCCTTTGCCTTCGTCCATACATCGGTTGCGGCAAAGGCCGGCTGGCAGAACATCATCGCCATCGTCACGCAGAGGAACGCCGTGTAGGCGATCCGGCCGATGGAAACTCGACGAGGCGGGCTGCTGTCGTCTTCCCGCCGCTGCTGTTGAGGAATTTTCAGTTTTTTCAATTTGCGGACCTCCAATCCAAATGTGATGTTCATTGCTCAAAAAGCAAAGAAGGAGCCCGCATCCGTTGTGCAGATGTGGACTCCTTCTCAGGCCAAAGACCGTTTGGGCAGCAAAAAAGCACCTCGAAAAAGGTGCTGTTCACTGCCTGTATTCAGTTTTGGGTGCAAGTTTGAGCATATTCAGTCTAACACATAGGGATTTACGGCTCAAGGGCAGGAACGCGCCAATTTCAGTCCCGAATTGTGCCAATTACTTGCCCGCCTGTTTCTCGGAGGATTTCGGCTCCGGGAAGAACTGCTCCAGCACATCCAGACTGTCCTTGGAGGTATAGCCCCATAGCACAGAACTGAGGGCTTCAATGGCCTCCCGCCGCTTGCGGTAGTAGGTGCGGAAGGAGATGTCCCGGATATGTGGGCGCAGGTTCTCGATGATTTCCTCCACATTCTTCAGCTGCTGAGGGGAGAGGAAGGAGTAGTACAGCAGCCAGTAATACGCCTCGCCGTTCTTATGGCGGGTGCGGAGCAATTCGACTGCCGAATCCAGGAGCTTCAGCATCTTGTGGCTGCGCTCAATGCACTTGGCATGGTGCTCAATGTCGCTCCCGTTCAGGTCTGCGCCGGCCAGGTAGACGGAATCCAGAAATTCCTCGATGGAAGTGCCGTATTCGATCTCGAACTTGGCCCGCACATGCTGGACGGAAATCTCCAAGCTCCAAACCACATCGCGGTATTTTTTCAGCAGTTTCCAGGTATCATGGTACAGAGGGTTCTCAGCGACATCTTTTTCAACAAATTTCTTCATGGTAAGACCTCCTTGTTCAATTCTCCACCGAGGGAGAGAGTGTAAGTTCAAAAGTGGCGACCTGCTTGTTCCCGCACAGAACAGCAAGGCCAAAACGCAGCAGGGATTGCTCTCGCGCGCGGGGTAGTAAATCTTCCCGGCAGTCGCTCGATAAGGGATATAACTTGTAGCGAGAGAGCGGGCAGCCAAAGCATGAAATCCCTTGTGCCATCAGGATTTGCGCCATTTTCTGAAGGATAATTTCAATGTGCGATTTTGAAACGCTGGCGAGTTCATCTGAAACGATGACCTCATGCTCCAAAGTAGAGGCGCCGTGGTCTGCACTATCTTCCTTCGGGAGTTCCAGGCGAATGTTAAGCGTCATAGCGACCTCCTCTTTATCCACCATCACATCCGAGATCTCAAACATGGTGGACAGATATTTTTGCAGATAGATTACGCTGCCATGCCGGCCTGGGAAGGACATGAGGGAGAGATAGTCCAGCGCAGCCAGCTTTTTCAGGATGCGGCCGACTGTCGCCCGGGACAGCCCCCAGCGGGCAGCCAGCTCTGTGTAGGTAACAAGGGGATTGCCGGTGCCGTTGCGGAAATAGACCACTGGCCCCAGGTCTGACCCCTGTACCTGATTGTCGTTGTAGATGGCGGAGATCCACAGGTCCAGCACAATGTCCATCTCGGAGCAGCGGTCTGAACTGATAAGATCAGTGGCAACCGAAACCGGCAGGAAGAAAAAGCCGGTGTCCTTCTGGCAGGGGGCATTGTACTCCAGAACCGTGTTATGCCGCGCCCAGTCGCAGATTTTATAGCGAACCACATTTCCGCGTCCCAGGGCCTGAAAGGAAATAAGGTTCTGCTTCTGAAGCCGTTCCAGTACGGCCAGTGCCTGGCACTGAAACCGGGTGCGGAACCATTGGGACAGCTCCTTGAGGGTGCAGACCCACTCGCCAGGGTAGACGGTATAGCTGATGCCGTCGATGCGGCGATATGAGGTGCGGAAGTTTGCGTAGCTGCAAAGTACCGTAAAATAAAAAAGGCCGGAGCCTCCGCTTACGCGAATGCTCCGGTCCTCCATCAGAAAGCGGACGAACTGCCGATAGATCCGGCAGCGTGGATAGTCCACCACCTGTTTAATTTGTAATTGATAGGTTGGCATGGCTTTCTCCTTTTTATATATAAGGTATGAAATTGAGTTCTCCAACGAAAAAACCGTTGACTTGAATATCTTTGAGGCTTATGCTATACTTGTTTCTGTATGAATCCGCAAGATAATCCTGCGTGGGACTCATACAGGCTTTACTGCAAATGGGGCAATTTTACAATGGCGTCTTTGAAAACAATGTAGCCATTTACTGTGCCAATTTGAAGCCGATATTGAGCCGATTTCGTGCCAATACAACTTTCCACAACTTTTTTACAACTTTTGCCCCGAACCAGACGGCACAGGAGGACACACTATGGAATCCAAAAAGTTAGAAAAACCTCGTAAAAATGGCACTTTTTCAACCGTACGGGGCGTGATGAACCCGCATGAAGAGGACAGCGGGGTGTTCCCCACCATGAAGCCGCTGGACTGAAGATAGACATGCAGCAGCATACCGTCGGAGAGATCCGCCGGTATGCTGTTGTGCGTTCCGGTAATTTCAATGGGCCCATGCGGCCCGTCTCTAAGGAGGCTTTTTTGTGCCTTTCCAGATCCGCTGGCGTATCCGCAACCGGCTTCGGAGCATGCAGAATCTGAACCCAGCCCGCATCGTGGTCTCCTCCTTCGGTGTGATCATTTTGCTGGGAACACTGCTGCTCATGCTTCCCGTGGCCCCCCGGGACGGGCAGGCCACCGATCCGCTCACCTGCCTTTTTACGGCCACTTCCGCGTCCTGCGTGACCGGTCTTATTCTGGTGGACACCTGGGCGCACTGGACCCTGTTCGGACAGGTGGTCATTCTGGCGATGATCCAGCTTGGCGGTCTGGGGTTTATGACGGTCATTACCCTGGTCTCCTTTGCCCTCCGGCGCAGGATCGGGCTCTCCGAGCGGCTCATCATGGTCTCCACACTGAATCTCAACGAGAACCTGCACTATGTTTCTTTACTGCTGAAACAAACTA
>OGXQ01001360.1_pt1 | contig 18558 bp, 16 predicted proteins | sample 1576291 | NCBI WGS metagenome assembly OGXQ01 (sample SAMEA3541575, study PRJEB24748) | human gut metagenome | biome: human gut; feature: human-associated habitat; material: faeces | place: China | collected 2012 | reverse complement strand
AGCTCACTTACCGGCGGGCGCGCTTCATTTATCATGAAATTTGCCAGCTACGAACTTGTTCCGGGCGATGTTCAGGATAAATTAATGAAAGAATTTGAGGCGAATGAAAATAAGGATGAATAACGTAAACTGTAAGAAATGATATCTAGAAGGAACGCTTTTCGTTAAAAAGGCGTTCCTTTTTATTTAAGTAACCTTAAACTTTTAGGTTTATTATTTGGTTTTGAACTTAATTTTTTATTATTTTTGCAAACCAAGCGGCGTTAATTTTGTTATAGTAGTCAGATTATTAGTTTAAATGACTTTTTCGGTTAATTATAGAGAATTGCCGTTTAAATTTGGTTAATCCGTTATGTAATAAGGTTTAACGCTTTTAATTTTGCTGGCATGAAAAAGTCTACTATTTGGATATTAGGAATTGTAATGGGGCTCTCATTTCTGAGTTTGCTTTACTTGCAAGTGAGCTATATTGAGGAAATGGTGAAGATGCGCAGGGAACAATTTGATGAATCGGTTCGGCGCAGTTTGGATCAGGCGTGCAGGAATATTGAGTTGGTGGAAACAAAGAAATATCTGGAGGATGATGTTGTTGCTACCGAAAGAGCTGCCCAATTATACCGGCAGCAGGCCGCCAAAGAAGGAAAAGAGGAAAACGAATTGGTCGCACATACACAGCATTATGCTGTATCTTCGGACGGGTTGGACGGGTATTCCACTTTCGAACTCAAGATGAAGATTAGTACAAACCGTCCGGCCAATGTTCCAAAGGCAATTATCTCTACCGGTAAAAATATCCCGCAAACAGCCAGGGCATTGCAGGAAATCATAAAGGAGAGATATGTATACCAACGGGCATTGTTGGACGAAGTGGTTTATACTATTTTACGCACAGCCAGTGATAAACCGCTTAAAGAGCGTGTTAACTTTAAGCAGTTGGATTTGTTTATAAAGACGGAACTGTTAAATAACGGCATTGATATTCCGTATCATTTTACAGTAACAGATCGTGAGGGAACAGAGGCTTATCATTGTCCCGACTATACGAACGAGGGTAGCGAGAGCATGTACCGCAAGGTCATATTCCAAAATGATCCGCCTGCACGAATGGGAATGGTAAATGTTCACTTCCCTGATTTGAACAGTTACATATTCAGTTCTGTTAAATTTATGATACCGTCACTCATTTTTACGTTTGTATTGCTTGTGACATTCATCTTTACTATCTACATCATCTTCCGCCAGAAGAAGCTGACAGAGATAAAGAATGACTTCATCAACAATATGACACATGAGTTTAAGACACCTATCTCTACCATTTCGTTGGCAGCACAGATGTTGAAAGATCCGGCGGTGGGTAAGTCTCCGGCTATGTTCCAGCATATTTCGGGAGTTATCAATGACGAGACGAAACGTTTGCGTTTTCAGGTAGAGAAAGTATTGCAGATGTCAATGTTCGAAAGACAGAAGGCAACACTCAAGATGAAGGAAGTGAATGCAAATGAGCTGATAGCGGGAGTCGTTAATACTTTTACGTTGAAAGTAGAAAAGTATAACGGAAAAATAACTTCCAGTTTGGATGCAGAGAATCCTGATATATTTGTGGACGAAATGCACTTTACGAATGTAATCTTCAATCTGCTTGACAATGCAGTGAAGTATAAGAAACCGGAAGGAGAATTGCTGCTGAACATCCGTACATGGAACGAATCGGGTAAACTTTATATTTCGATACAGGATAACGGTATCGGCATCAAGAAAGAAAACCTGAAAAAGATATTTGATAAGTTTTATCGGGTACATACCGGTAATTTGCACGATGTGAAAGGCTTTGGTTTGGGCTTGGCATACGTGAAGAAAATAATTCAGGACCACAAGGGCGTTATACGTGCTGAAAGTGAACTGAATGTAGGAACAAAATTTATAATTGTATTACCTTTATTAAAAAATGAATAATATGGACGAGAAATTGCGTATCTTGTTATGCGAAGATGATGAGAATCTTGGCATGCTTTTGAGAGAATATTTGCAGGCAAAAGGCTACTCGGCCGAACTTTGCCCGGATGGTGATGCCGGCTACAAGGCTTTCCTGAAGAACAAGTATGATTTGTGTGTGCTGGATGTGATGATGCCTAAGAAGGATGGTTTCACTTTGGCACAGGAAATCCGTGCTGCAAATGCTGAAATTCCTATTATCTTCTTAACTGCAAAGACATTGAAAGAAGATATTCTGGAAGGTTTTAAAATCGGTGCTGATGATTATATCACCAAACCGTTTAGTATGGAAGAATTAACTTTCCGTATTGAAGCTATCCTGCGTCGTGTGCGTGGTAAGAGAAATAAGGAGAGTAACATTTATAAGATTGGCCGTTTTACTTTCGATACTCAGAAACAAATTCTGTCTATTGATGGCAAGAATACCAAGCTTACCACTAAGGAATCCGAACTGTTGGGCTTGCTTTGTGCGCATGCCAATGAAATTCTGCAACGTGACTTTGCTTTGAAAACTATTTGGATTGATGATAATTACTTCAATGCCCGAAGCATGGATGTATATATCACTAAATTGCGTAAGCATTTGAAGGAAGACGACTCTATCGAAATTATCAATATTCACGGTAAAGGTTATAAACTGATAACCCCGGAAGTTGAGTAATGAGGTCATACATATAAAAAGTCCGAAACAAGCGTTTCGGACTTTTTTGATTGTTAAGAATTTAAATAAACGAATCTTTTTTTTACCGCAATCGTTGTTATACATTTAATTCCGCAGCACCATGTCGGTGTTGTTTATTAAAATCAATAATTTTATGTGTAACAATTCATTTTTTTCCTTTATGAATGAGCAGAAAGAGCTTCTGCTGCAAAACGGGCAGTTTAAGACCGCCGTTTCCTATTCATGTACCTTAAACAGTTTTTTCAACTTCCGTAGAGGGAAAGACCTCGGCATCGAAGAGGTTACTTCAGAACTGATACAGAGTTATCAGTCTTGGCTGAAACAGCGTGGTGTGGTGGCAAACACCTCTTCTTTTTATATGCGTGTATTGCGTGCTGTATATAATAAGGCTGTTAAGAAAAACTTGACAGTGCAGCAACGTCCTTTTGAAGAGGTATATACAGGAATTGATAAGACTCAAAAACGTGCTTTGACGATAGAAGCATTACGCCTGCTCAGGAACCTGGATTTAAGTCACAAGAAGAAGCTGGCTTATGCCCGTGATTTATTTATGTTCAGCTTCTATACACGTGGCATGGCCTTCGTAGATATGGCTCATCTGTGTAAAGAGAATATAAAAGAAGGTACCATCACCTATCACCGTAAAAAAACGGGGCAGAAACTGGTTATCGGACTTGAATCTTGCATGGCAGAAATTATAGAAAGATACAGTTCATTCACTAAAGATTCCGATTATGTATTACCGATTCTTCATTCGGATAATCCTAGAAACATACAGGTGCAATATTATAATGCATTACGCTATCAGAATATACAGCTTAAAAAAATAGAAAAGTTGTTGGATATTCCTCATCTGCATCTCACGACTTATGTGCCGCGCCACGCCTGGGCTTCCATCGCTCGTGAAAATGGTGTTTCACTATCTGTAATAAGTGAGGGCATGGGACATACTTCAGAAAAAACAACACGTATTTATTTAGCTTCTTTGAGTCAAGTGGTGATGGACGAAGCTAACCATAAGGTTTTATCATCAATTTGAAACTTATGGACTTTGTATCACCTCTTACACAGAGGAAGTACAATAAGGTTTAAAATTCGCTGCAAAGTTAATATTTATTTCTATAAAAGAAAGAATGAAACCAGATGTTTTTTCTAAATAAAGTGAGTTTTCTTTATTGAAAAGCCATTTATAAAGTAAAGATAATTTAATCTACAGCTTTGAGTTAAAAATTGAATAAAATCTATATTTTCTCTATACAAGAAGCTTAGAAAGGCTTTTCATGCCCCTCAGAAGGTGTTCTGAGGCCCGTATCACCTCTGTGTAAGAGGTGATACAAAAAGTTTGATTCATTTTATTGAATCTTTTATAAAATTGCCTTCCAAAGGGGTGATGACGCGAAGCGTACTTGAACATGACGACGAACAAAGAAAAAGTGCAGCCGATCAAATGGTTCGCAGCGAAAACAAAATTTTCTGCAGAAAAGAAAATCAAGCAATTCTTGGAGCGGTTGGGTATAGAGCATTATATACCTTTCCGAACCGTTATAAAAGAAAAAGGAGGGAAGAAAGTCAAAGTAGAAAAGCCCGTTATACCCAATTTAATATTTATCCATTCAGATTATAACACTTGTCTTTCATTGGTTAATGAATATAAATTATCCATGAATTATCTCCTGAACTTGGAGACCCGCCAACTGTTGGTGGTCCCCGACAAGCAGATGCAGGATTTTATGTTTTTGCTTGATTTTTCGGAAGATGCAGTTCAAGTGCTTAATGAAAACCTTCGTCAGGGTGACCGGGTGCGCGTTATAAAAGGCGAATTTGCGGGTATAGAAGGCGAATTGATTCGCATCAAAGGGCATAAGCGGGTTGTGGTGCGTCTGGAAGGGGCATTTTCTTTAGCTACTACTTACATTCCGGGGTCCTATCTGGAAAGAATATAATTTCTCTTTGAACTTTTTTAATTAAATCACAGAACTATCATTTTTTGAATGATAATTAAATTTTATCTAGGAAATAAAACTGTACAGAATATATAATTTATGAAAAAACGTTTTTTAAGCATGTTTCTTATGGCAGTGTTGTTGATGTCTTGCAACACTTCCAAGGAGATTCTCTATTTTCAAGACATCAATGTAAATCAGCCGGAGGTTATCAGTGGCGCACGAGACATTACCGTACAGCCCAAAGATCAGATTTCCATTCTTGTGTCAAGTAAGGACCCGCAATTGGCGGCATTGTTCAATCTGACAAGGGCTCAGGCACGTGTGGGAACAGAAGGCTCGCTAAACACAGGGGGGGAGGTATCTGGCTATACGCTGGATGATAAGGGAAACATTGACTTTCCCGTATTGGGTACACTTCATATTGCCGGTATGACCAAGAGTCAGATTGCCGCTTTGGTGAAGCAGAAATTGATAGACGAGAATTTGGTAAAAGACCCTGTTGTGACGGTTGAATTTATGAACCTTTATTTCTCGGTGTTGGGTGAAGTCAAGTCACCGGGTAAATACAGCATTACCAAAGACCAAATCACTTTGCTCGAAGCCATCAGTATGGCAGGTGATTTAAGTATTTACGGAAAGCGTGATGCTGTGTTCGTTATCCGTGAAGAAAACGGAGAGCGTGTCACTCATTGGGCAGATCTTCGTTCGAAAGAGGTGTTTAATTCTCCCGTTTATTATCTGAAACAGAATGATGTGATTTATGTGCAGCCCAACAAGGTGCGTGCCGGACAGTCTACTCTGAACGAGAACAGTGTGAAGTCTGTTTCGATGTGGATTTCCATTGCTTCTTTCCTCACTTCATTGGGCGTGTTGATATTTAAGTAATCTTTTACATTATATTATAATATATATGATAGAAAAAAAAGCTGCCGTCGGCAAACCTACCGACGATTTTATACGGATACAAGACCTGTGGGGGCTGTTTGTTCCCAAATGGCGCTGGTTTGTTCTTTCTCTCTTTGTCACCATGTCTGTGGCAGTGTTGCGTCTGATGAGTACTCCTTCCATCTATACCCGCAGTGCGGCAATTTTGGTAAAAGACGATTCTAAAAGCGGCTCTTCGGGTGGAGCCATGAGCGAATTTTCCGATATGGGTATATTCAGGTCAAATACCAATATCAATAACGAGCTGTTCACGTTAAAGTCTCCCGCATTGATGACCGAAGTGGCCCGCCGGCTGAGGCTGAATGAAACTTACACTGTGCGTAAAGGACTTAAAAATGTAGATTTATATAAGGTAAATCCTGTGGCGGTGACATTTTGTGAAGTGATGGAAAAACCGGTCAGCTTCACCATTCGGATTGATTCCAAGGATGCTTTCACCATTTCCGGTCTGAAGGTTGCCGGAGCGGAATCGGAAAATACCTTTGCCGGCAGAATGGGTGACTCCATACAGACTGAAGCGGGAACTTTGTTCATTTCTCCTACCAAATTCTATAGCGATGCCTGCATCGGCACTTCCATCCGTTATGCCATAGGCAAAGCAGATGGTGCCGCCAACCGCTATCTTAATGCATTGCGTGTCGAATTGGGTAGCAAGGAAGCCACCATCATTAATCTGAGCATCAACGATACATCCATAGCCAGGGCAGAAGACATACTGAACACCCTGATAGAGGTGTACAACGAAAAGTGGATACAAGACAAGAACCAGATTGCCGTCAGCACCTCTCAGTTCATAGGTGACCGCCTGAGTGTAATCGAAAGCGAGTTGGGACATGTGGACGAGAATATTTCCAGCTTCAAAAGCGAACACTTGTTACCCGATGTTCAGGCGGCATCCAGCCTTTACATGGCTCAGTCGGCAGAGAACAAAAAAGAACTGCTTACGCTGAATACCCAGCTTTCCACCGCTCGGTATATTCTGAAAGAACTGAAAGAAAAGAGTCTGAGTCAGCCGTTGCCTACCAATTCGGGCATCGCCAATTCCAATATTGAGAGTCAGATAAGCGAGTACAACAATATGGTGTTGAACCGCAACCGGTTGATAGACAACAGTAGTGAGAAGAATCCGTTGGTGAAAGACCTTGCCAGTTCTTTGCAGAGTATGCAGCGCACCATTATTCAGTCGGTAGACAATCTGATAGTTTCTCTGAACACTCAGATACGCAGCATCCGTCAGCAGGAAGCAACTACTACCAGTCAGTTGGCTTCCAATCCGAGTCAGGCGAAATATCTGCTCAGTGTGGAACGTCAGCAAAAGGTAAAAGAGGAGCTTTATCTTTACCTGCTTCAAAAACGTGAGGAAAACGAACTTTCGCAGGCATTCACTGCTTACAATACCCGTGTCATCACTGCCCCCCGCGGTAGCATGGCACCGGTTTCTCCTCAGAAAATGAAAATATTGCTGATTGCTTTTGCGCTCGGGCTGGCAGTTCCTGCAGGGGTTATCTTTCTGAAAGAAAACATGAACAGCAAGGTGCGCGGACGAAAGGACTTGGAGCATCTGAGTCTGCCGCTGGTTGGTGAAATTCCCTTGTACGGTTGTGAGAAAAAGAGTATTTTCGGACGAAAACCGCTTCGTAATAAGCGTGTCGTTGTGGTGGAAGAAGGAAATCGGAACGTCATTAACGAAGCCTTCCGTGTGTTGCGTTCCAATCTTGATTTTATGGTGTCCAACACTTCGGAAGCTACGGCATTTGCTGTCACATCGTTCAATCCGGGCAGCGGTAAGTCTTATCTGTCGGCAAATATAGCAATCAGTTTTGCCCTCAAAGGGAAAAAAGTACTGCTTATTGACGGCGATTTGCGTCACGGCTCCCTTTCTGCCTATATCAACTCTCCCCAACCGGGACTGAGTGATTACTTGAGCGGACGTATCGGCAACTGGGAAGAAACTTTGGTGTCACACGATAAATATGCCAATCTGAAGATGATTCCGGTAGGTACTGTGCCTCCCAATCCCACAGAATTGTTGGAAAACGGAAAGTTTGCCGGATTGCTTGCACAGCTCCGCACCCGCTATGACTATATCTTTGTGGACTGTCCTCCCATAGACATTGTAGCAGATACACAGATTATCGAGAAAGTGACTGACCGTACTCTCTTTGTGGTTCGTGCCGGCTTACTGGAACGCTCCATGCTTTCCGAACTGGAAAATATTTATCGTGAAAAGCGTTTCAAGAATCTTGCCATGATTTTGAATGGAACCGAACGCAGCCATGGTCGTTACAGTTACCGTTACGGCTATCACTACGGTTCTTACTATCATAGCGGTAAATAATTTTTATGTGGCCGTTCTCCAGATATATATCCGTATCTTCTAAAGGTATCTTGCAGGGTATGACCGATTGTCACAGCCACCTCCTTCCGGGGGTGGACGACGGTGTACGCACTGCCGAAGAGTCTCTCCGTATTTTGGAAGAGATGGAGCGGCAGGGCATTCGTAAGCTATGGCTCACCCCTCATATCATGGAAGATATTCCCAATACCACCGACACTTTAAAGACCTGTTTCAGAACGTTGTGCGAAAGTTATCGGGGAAATATCCGGCTGGAACTGGCAGCGGAATATATGTTGGACAATCTTTTTGTCCGGCGTTTGGAGGAAGACGATATTCTTCCTCTACACGAAGAAAAATGCTACCTGTTGGTGGAAACCTCCTATTTCAATCCCCCTATGAGATTGCTTTCTATGTTGAAGCATATTCGGGAGAAAGGTTATCATCCGTTGCTGGCACATCCCGAACGCTACGAATATATGCAAATGGCAGATTATAAAGCTTTACAGCAGGCAGGAGTAGCATTTCAGTTGAATATACCTTCGTTGGCAGGTATGTATGGCAGGCATGTGCAGAAAAAAGCGGAAGCCCTGCAAGAGGCAGACATGTATACTTTGCGTGGTAACGACACTCATTCCTTGATTTTCTTTCAGAATTTGCTGAATGAGAAAATCAGAAGATAAAAGTATATAAAACGTCTAGGTGAGGTGTATTTTGTTGGAAATAAAATGATGGTTTAAAGAAATAAAAGTTTGGTTGGGAAACAATATGGTTCGTAGTGATAATAAGCAGCTTGCGATTAATATATTTTCAAACATATGCATATATGTGTTGCAGTTTGTAATTAGTTTTTTATTAACCCCTTTTATTGTAAAAGCGTTAGGGGTTGAGGCTTATGGATTTGTTGGTTTGTCAAATAATATAATATCCTATACAACTTTAATAACCGTTGCATTGAATGCAATGGCTTCAAGGTTTATATCTATAGAGTATCATAAAAATAATATAAAGAAGGCTAATGTTTATTTTTCATCTGTATTTTATGGTAACTTGATACTTGGCATTATTATGATGGCAATATCTTCAGTTATTGTTTTATATCTTGAATATATAGTTAATATTCCCGAAAAGCTAGTATCTGATGTTAAAATATTATTTATCCTTCTCAGTGTAAATGCAATATTAGGTATTATTACAAGTGTATTTAATATTGCTACATTTGTTAAGAATAGAATAGATCTTAGATCTATTAGAACAGCGATTGGTAATGTATTACGGGCACTATCTCTCTTAATCGTTTTTTCTGTATTTACTCCAAAGTTATGGTTACTTGGTATATCGGGGATGATATGTACTACTTATTTGATTATAGTAAACATTCAATATACTAGGTTATTGACACCAGAGTTGAAAGTTAATTATAAAAATTTTGATTGGACTTCGGTTGTTTTATTGGTAACTTCAGGATTATGGTCGTTATTGACAGCTATGAGCGATATGTTTGCAAAAGGATTTGATTTATTATTATCGAATATATTTATTGATGCAACTTCAATGGGTTTACTTTCTCTTAGTATGAGTATACCAATGATATTGCAGTCAATATGTACAAGCTTGTCAATCTGTTTTGCGCCATCTTGGACATTGTATTATGCAAAGAAAGATACTGTTAGGTTAAAGTATGAGCTAGCAAAGTCCATCAGAATTATGGGCTTTATGTCTTTATTGCCTCTTTGTATACTTTTTTCATATGGTGATATTTTTTATTCTTTATGGTTACCAACACAAGACTATCAAATGATATATTATTTAACAGTAATCGGTTGTTTAGGTTATATTTTTGCATTTCCGCTAGACTCTGTGTGGGAAATTTTTACAGTTACCAATAAAGTGAAATTGGCAGCAATAAATTTGATTGTAAATAATTTTATGGTCTTTGGAATAGTGATGATAGGTATGTTTTTGACAGAATCAAATATTGTGAAGTTATTTATTTTAGCAGGCACGCGTTCTTTTATGATTGCATTTAGATCTTTGACATTTCTTCCTCTTTCAGGGGCTAAACTTGTAGAAATGAAGGCTTGGGCTTTATATAAGCCTGCTTTAAAGAATTTATTATCGATTTTAATTATATGTATTATTTCCATACTTTTTAAGAATATATTGTTTGATTCAACTTGGTTGAGTTTTCTAGTTTGTTGTGTTATAACTATTATTATAGGAGTGATGGTGAGTGCTTTTGTAACATTAAATTCATCTGATAGAGAATATCTACTTTCTATAATAAAAGCAAAGCTTAAAATAGGATAGAATATGAGTAAAAAGCTTACAATATTTACCCCAACCTATAATAGGGCTCATACTATTTCTAGGGTGTATAAAAGTATACTCCAGCAAGAAAAAAAATTATTATCTCAAATCGAGTGGCTTATTGTTGATGACGGCTCTACAGATGATACAGAGTTAATAATATCTGAATGGAGTAAAGAAGATTTACCTTTTGATTTACGGTATATTAAGCAGAAAAATGGTGGTAAGCATATAGCTTTCAATAGAGCAGTGAACGAGGCTCAAGGTGAGTTCTTTTTTACAGTTGATTCAGATGATTGGTTGGCAAATAATAGTGTTAAGCATATATTTGATATGGTATCAAGCATATCGGAAATTAAGGACTTGGTTGGCATTATTGCTTTAAAATGTTTCCCTGATGGAAAACTTATTGGAGTTACTTATCCTAAAAATATAAAAAATAGTTCTGCATATGAATTATATTTATTAGGCTATGGGGGTGAACGTAGCTTAGTTTTTAAAACAAATGTAATTAGAAAGTACCCATTTCCAGAAATATCTGGTGAAAACTTTTGTACGGAATGTGTGGTTTATGATCAGATAGATTTAAAGTATAAGTATCTTGTTAGCAATAGTATATTGACTGTATGTGAGTATCAAGAAGGGGGATTAACAAGTAATTTGTTTTCATTAATGGTGAAAAATGCAGTCGGTTATAAGCTATATTATGCGCAACGTATTAATATGGCTGTGACATTGAAAGAACGTATTGGTTATTCTATTCGTTATAATGCATTTAATTTAATGAAAAAAGAATCTAGTTTTAGTTATGTTGGACCGCATAAAATTCTTGTTATGTTGACAATTCCTTTGGGATTTGTTGCATATATGTATTATCAAAACAAAATGAAGATGAAATGAGACTTTCTGTTGTTTTAAGCATAATTGCAGTGTGGGGGTTTGCTTTGGTAAATGATTCAGGCTTGGGAAAACTGTTTTATACAGAGGAAAAAATGAATTGGTTGATTGTGATTTGTTCAATATATCTATGGGGGATTAGGAAGCGTACTTTTATTCCTAAAATGAGAATTGACATTGTGTTGTGTTTTCTTTTATTCTTTATATTTATTCCATATTTCATTAGTAATGGGTGGGATGGTGCAACATATTTAATTTCCTTTTTGACGATATTTTGTTTTTCAAATATCAATATTTCGTCCCGAGAGTTAACGGTATCTTCTTTAGTGATTGGATTTTTAGGCATAGGGCTTATAACAGTGTATCAAAAAACAGGGATACTTTCAGGCTGGAATGATAACTCAATAGCTATGTTGACATTATTTAGTTATATATATTTTTCTATATTTTTTAATTCGGTAAAGGGATATTATGCCAGGTTGTTATGTTTAATAGTATCACTTGTATATTATATTATGATATTAGGAACAGAAAGTAGAGGAGCTGCATTATTTATGTCATTATCAATATTATTGATGCTTACAAAAAACTATACTTGGGAAATGCTAAAAAAAAATAAAGTACGATTCTTAGTAATACATTTTCCTCTAATTATAGCAGTGATGACAGTTTGGATATCTGAACAAAGTTGGTTCCCTGAATTAGATAGGTTATATCAAATAGAGCATACAAAACCAATATTTAATGGACGCGATAGGATATGGGGCAATGTATTTAATCAGATGATGGAATACCCTTTTGGAGTAGGAGAGTTTAATGTAAATCATCATAACAGTGCAATTGCTTGTATTGGAGTGTTTGGTATAATCGGTTATATTATTTGGTGTAATTTTTTTCAAAGACAGTTGTCAAAAATGTCCGAGCATTTATATGATTCTATAGTATATGCTTGTATGTGTGCATTTATTGTAATTTTTATTCAACAATCCACAGAACTCGGTTTTATTCGTCCATGTCCAAATATGATGCCGTATATGATTCTTGGTTTGGGGCTTGGTCGGGTACGTTGGTATGAAGAACATGAGAAAATTTATGAGTAAGGTAAGCATTATAATTCCAGTTTATAATACAGGTCATTATTTGTATAAGTGTGTTGATTCTATTTTGTACCAAACTTATAAAGATATTGAGGTTATTATAGTTGATGACGGTTCGTGTGAAGAAACTGCGTTAATTTGTGATGAAATTGCAGCAAAAGATAATCGTATTCGTCTTATTCACAAGAAGAATGAAGGGGTAAGTATAGCTCGCAATATAGGTTTGAGTATGGTTACAGGTGAATATGTAGGGTTTGTTGATAGTGATGATTGGATTGATGCAGACATGTTTGAAAACCTTGTAAGGGAAATTGAAAAATATGATGCGGATATTGTTATGTGTGATGCAACTACAGTGTGGGATAGTGGCAAGACAGAAAGAGACACTTTTGTATGCCTACCTGAAAGTTGCACTTTATCGAAGGGTGAGATTACTCCTCAATGTCAACTTGAATTGGCTGGTTCTTGTTGGCGTGTTTTATATAAGACGTGGAAGCTAAAGTCTGAAAGTATAATATTTCCTGCTGGACTTAAGTTTTCGGAAGATCGGATTTTCAACATGATAGCTTTAGGGACCGCTACGAAATTTCGTTATATTAAGAAATCTTTCTATAATCGTTATATGCGTAAAGGAAGTTGTGTAAATACATTTCATAAAGACTTCGTGGAAGTAGCTTTAAAAGTGAATGACATGATGAAAGGTGTATTGAGGCAGTATTGGAATGAGAACTATATTCCTGTTTTTGAGCAACGAAATTTAAGAGAAATTAGTAACTATGTGGTGAGTATCTTCTTGGTTAGCAACATGTCTTTTAAATCAAAGTGGCAGGAGGTGGTGCAATTATGCTCTAATGAACAGCTACGTGCTATTCTTATTAAGCAGCCAACCTTAGGGTGCATTTTGACACATGTTGTAAATAGAAATATTAGCATGCTATTTTTATTATCTTTAAAGGAGAGAGTAAAGAATTCAATTAGAATATTAATTAAATGATGAAAGATATTAATCTTCTGTTGACTGAATCAATTCGATCATCAATGTTTTATAATTTTTTAGTTGTACAGGCAAATGAAAGATATAAGTTTCTCGCTTTTGAGTAATAATTATAATGGTGGATTTGTTTATTATGTCTTGATTTGCAATTTAAGTCTTCAATTATAAATATGTATATTAAGTATTTTTGCTTTTGGGAGTTTTTTGGATATTATAATTATATGCGTTATGACAGAGTTAGAGTTCGTATTTTTTTCTAGATATAGCATTTTTGAAAGAAAATGCATAATTGACCAATTTGGTTTAGTGAAATGGTTTAATAATGTGAAACTATAAATAGATTTATATATGAAAGTTAGTGTTATTATGCCTGTATATAATGGTGCTCAGTATCTTCAGGAGGCCATTGATAGTATATTGCAACAAACATATAGAGATTTTGAATTTATTATTATTGACGATGGCAGTACGGATAATTCATTGGAAATTATTCGTATGAATGCTGATTTGGATAAACGGATTGTATTATTGCAAAATGAACAAAACTCAGGTATTTGTGTAACTTTGAACAAAGGCTTAGAGGTGGCAAAGGGGGAATATATTGTTCGAATGGACTGTGATGATATCTCAGAACTTAACCGTCTTGCTATACAGGTTGCATTTATGGATTCGCATCCTGAATATGGACTTGTTGGATCAAATACAAAAATATTTGGAGAAGAGATTGTTAATCCTTATGTTTTTTATTTTGATGAGGATTGGAGGATGTGTGTGGTAGATATGATATATGCTACTTGTATGGCTCATCCGGCTGTTATTATGCGAACAGAAATTCTTCGTAAGTATGGACTATATTACAATGATGAATTTAGAGCAATGGAGGATTTTTACATGTGGTGGCAGTTTGCAAAATATTCTAAAATTACAAATATTCAACAACCGCTTCTGAATTATCGTCAGCACGCTAAACAGGTTACAAAGAAGGAGTATGATGAGAGGTATATGGCTAAAGTATGTAAATTTTTGAATGAACGTTTAGAATTTCTTCATATTCAACTTAGCGAGTCGCAAAAAGAATTGATGCTTAAATATATTTGTGGAGTTCCTTCATATACAGATAAGCAAATGGATGATTTTATTGGAATTTGTAATAAAATTATACTGAGTATAAAAAAACATAGACCGGAATTGATGCAAGTAACAAAGCTGGTTATGGCAAAAGCAATATCTTTGTCTTTAAATGTTTCAAAGAATTCAAATATACTTTTAAAATCCAAGGCATATTATGCACGGAAAGCTTTTTGCAAGGGATGTATGCCATTGGTTTGGTTTGTAAAGTTACGTGTGCATCAAATTATAGGGCGATGACTGTCAGTATAATAGTTTCGATATATAATATTGTGGACTATCTTTCTTATTGTCTTAATAGTCTTATTTATCAGGATTATCAGGATTTAGAGATTATTCTTGTTGATGATGGTAGCAAGGATGGTTCATCACAATTGTGTGATGAGGTAGCAAAATCAGATTCTCGTATCAAGGTAGTTCACAAGCCTAACGGAGGATTATCTAGTGCCAGAAATGCAGGATTAGATATTGCCACCGGTAAATATGTACTATTTATAGATGGAGATGATTATTTAACTACTGGAGCGGTTTCTACTCTAGTTGCTATAGCAGAAGTACAGAAGGTCGATTTTATTCAGTTCGGCTATGAGGAAGTTTTTGGTTATACTGATGGTAAGGAGGTGTCACAAGTAGATTCAGATAGGATTCAGGATTTTCTTGAGGCAATGTATGTTGTGAAAGACAGACGTGAAATGTATAAACAGCTGTATACTTTGGGAGGAGTTGCAGCTAGTGCATGTACCAAGTTTATGCATTTAGAGACTGTTAAGAAACTGCGTTTTAAGGAGGGAATTCTTCATGAAGATGAAGAATTTACGACACGTTTGTTAGCACAGACTAATAGTATTTGTTATATTAATATGTTTTTACCATATAAATATGTAATGCGTGAAGGAAGTATAATTCACGCTGCGTTCAAGGCAAAAAAACTTTATGATATTTCTGCTATATATGATGAACGTATAGAAATTTTAAAGAAGGCTGAATATATGGATCTTGTTAATATGACTGCGAGTCGATATTTTGGTGTGCTTATGTTGCTATACGGAGAGGCGATGAAGTTTGCTGATAAGGAGGTGTGCGCATTTATCCATAAAAAAGCTAAATATCTTTTAAGTAGTTTTGATTTACAGTTATCTGTGATAAATCGAATTATTGCATGGCTGTATAATTGGGGAATACCGGGAGCAGATATTTACTATGGATTGAGAAAACTATTAGGGAAATGAGTGGGATAAGAATGTTGTAATAAGTGTTTGTAGCAATTAGATTCCTATATTTTCTTCTATTAATGAAAATCTTATTTCTATTAATTATGGTTGTGGTTAAACAATCAAAACGTACTTTCCATCAAGCACCTGATAGGAGTATTTAATCAGAATGGAAACAGTTGAATCTATGAAATTTATACTGGCTTGATTTAGGTCGTTGTAATATTATAACAGAAACGTCAGAATACTAAAATCAAAGCTTTCAAGGTACTGTTCAGAAGAGTCAAAGATCTATCTGTCCACAGGTTTTTCGGAGTGATCTATTATTAGGGGAGATTTGCTAAAAAATAGATTTACGTTATAGAACTTTAATAGTGTTGTGTTTTTTAGGTGAAGATTCATTAAAGTGTTGTAGAGCATTAGAGTACTATGTTTGTACAGTTCTTGATATCTATATCTTGGCTATTTGGTCGTTAGTACAATAAGAATCATTATTCAAAAGAAGAGTTAAGGAAAAATAGAGATAATATAGTGATAGATGTTTTGTTGTAAATAAAAAAGGATATTTAAGATGCTTGAATATAGTTCAGTTATGACAGTTTAAAGTCATAATATATAGTTGAGAATGATAAAAAAAATGTATAATTAAGAATAGATTATTGTAAATATGATACATTTTATAGCTAAAAAGATAAAGAATTTATGTATTAAAGTAAATTATAGATGGAAGTCTTTTCATGAACGACGCAAATTACAATATATAGATTTTTCTATCATTTCTAATAATTGTTGGGCTGGTTTTGTATATTCAAAGTTTGGATTAGAATACACGACTCCAACTATTGGAATGGGTATTGTAGATGACGATTATATTAAATTTCTTGAGAATATGGATTATTATTTGAATCTTACCCCTCAGTTTATAGATCCTAAATCTGCAAAAGATTATGAAATTCGTAGACGTTTATATGGTAGGGAAATTGATTATCCTGTCGCTAGACTAGATGATATTGTTTTGTGGTTTACACATTATTCTTCTCCAAAAGAGGCACTATCCAAATGGGAACGAAGAAAGAAAAGAATTAATAAGAATAGAATGCTTGTTAAATGGAGTCAACGTTATAATCAGAGTCCTGCGCTTCTTGAGCGTTTTTTGTGTTTGCCATTTAAAAATAAAATAGCATTTGTGGAACCTTCATGTCCGATTAATGATCCTCGTGTTATAAAAATACCAGAATTAGAAGAACTCAATGTTAAAGGAGGGGATGAAACTGAAAGTACGCTTCGCCTTATTGATATTTATCATCTTTTAAATTCTTTACAATAAATCGTCAATTCCTTTATAAACTATGAATTAAAGTATATATCTTACTGTTGGTGTGTAAAAATATGTGTAATATATTTTATAAAAATGTGTAAAATGTTATTGCGAAAAATAAAAAATAAATTAGTATATGAAAAAGAAAAATGGACAACTTGGTTTAATAAATGTATATGTTATGTAATGAGAAATCCTATAGTAAAGTCTATGGATGAAACGATAGATGCTATTGTAGAGAGAAGAGCTTCTATTTCTCGTTATGGTGATGGTGAGTTTGATATCATTTTTGGTAGGACACAAGGATTTCAGGGACTTAATTACGAACTTGGTGAGAGACTAAAAGAGGTGTTGGTACATAATGGGGAATCTGATAGATTTTTGGTTGCTTTGCCTGACTGTTTTGGGTCTTTGGAGCATTTTATTCCTGAAGCTCAGATACATTGGAAAATCCGTTTGAATAAAGAACGCTATCAGTGGTATAGAATAATGAACCGAAATGTGCCATATTATCATGCTCAGATTTCTCGTTTTTATTTTGATTGGGCTGACAAGTCGCAAGCACCTAGGTGGGCTGAAAAATTGAAAAAGATATGGTCAGGGCGGAATGTTTTGATTGTGGAAGGTGCGAAAAGTAGGATGGGAGTAGGCAATGATTTATTTGATGGAGCAAATTCGATTCGTCGAATTTTGTGTCCAGCTGTGAATGCTTTCAACAGCTACAATGAGATAATAGAACAAGTGCGAAAGTGCGCAAATCAAGATGACTTGATATTGATTGCATTAGGCCAAACAGCGACTGTTCTTGCTTATGATCTATACAAAATGGGATATCAAGCTTTAGATATAGGTCATGTTGATGTGGAGTATGAATGGATGAAGATGGGGGCGATAAAGAAAGAGCGTATAGTGGGGCGTTTTATGAACGAGATTGATAGCGGTGCTTTTGTGGATGAATCCTTTGATAATTCTAAATATTTATCTCAAATAGTTTATACAATAGAATGAAAAAGAAGAAGATTTTTATATATATTCATCAATGTATATTAAAAGGTGGGGTAGAGAAAGTTTTTTATAATTTACTCAATAATTTGCCAAAAGGTAAATATGATGTAACTATATTAAGTATTATGGGATACTTGCATGGTGACATCAATGATAACCTGTATCCTGCCTTTGTTAAAAGGCATTGGTTGTATTACGATGAATGGTCTAATAAATGGATCGTCAAACTATGTCAGCGTTTTCATGCTCACCCTTGCCGCCGCACTGGAGCGCAAGAGCGAGCACCCGCTGGCAAAGGCCGTGCTGGCCTGCACCGACGCGCAGAAGCTCACCGCCCCCGAGGTATCCGGCTTTGCCGCCCTGCCGGGCAACGGTCTGGCCGCAAAGCTGGAGGGCGTGGAGATCTTTGGCGGCAATGCGTCCTTTATCGGAACCAAAGTCACCGTGCCCGCACAGCTGCAGGAGAAGGCCGCAGCCCTTTCCGCACAGGGCAAAACGCCCCTGTTCTTCGGTCCTTTTAAGTTAGGCGGCGAAATGTTTAAGCAGCGTCTGGACACCAAGACCGAATACGATGTCAAGCACCCAGATGAAAATGCCGATGATGACTACGCAGGCAATAACGACCAGCGTATTATTCGTCGTCTGCTCACGGGTGGGCCAGACGATCTTACGGCATTCGCTCTTCAATTCGCGGAACC
>OGXQ01001347.1_pt1 | contig 18717 bp, 19 predicted proteins | sample 1576291 | NCBI WGS metagenome assembly OGXQ01 (sample SAMEA3541575, study PRJEB24748) | human gut metagenome | biome: human gut; feature: human-associated habitat; material: faeces | place: China | collected 2012 | reverse complement strand
TTTTGTGTAGTACCAAAGTAGCATCAATTATCCAAATCCGAAACAAAGCAAAAAACGCTAATCGCCTTATTATCAGCAATTAGCATTTTATCAAGTGGTGCCACCAGCAACATTAAAGTTAAATTATAATTCATCCGATTAAATCGTATTTTATTTGAATGTGCTGATTATCAATCGTTCTAAATTGGATTAAATGTAGATGATTGTAACCGAATTGATATTTTGTAGTGACTATTGTAGTGACTATCCAAATAAAATTGCTATCTTTGTATTGTCGGATTCATAAAGGAATTGACCCCACAATTATGGCAAAATCACTTTCAAGATTTTATATTCGTAAGCAGGATGAACGAAACGAAACGGCAACTTTGTTCTTTCGCGTTCAAAATAAAAAGCATAAGGTGGATACATTGTTCTCCTCGCAAATCCGTGTGAATGTGGCTGAATGGAAAAACGCTTTGTCCAGTGCAGAAAACTGGATGCGTCACCAGCGAAACAACTTCACCCTGCATGATACATTGAACAGAATAGAGTTTGTTGTAAAGTCAGAGGTGGAAGGGATGGTCTTTGACAAGGCGCATGTGGAAGCGGAAATTTTGGCTATTGCTAAACCGAAAAAGGCGGAGGCTTTACTGAAGGCACAGAAGGATGAGGAAATGCGCCTGCAGGAAGAACTACGCATCAAGGAGGAGCAACAACAACTGATACAGGAAGGGATAGATAGAGAACGTGCCAATATCTGGAATTTCCTGAACAGGTTTTGTGATGAAATCAATACTGGAGAACGGCTGAATGGCAATAACCGTTATGCTAAAGGCACGGTGAAGGCATGGGGAAGTTTCTGTAAGCTGTATGACCTCTTTGACAGAAAGCACCGCTATACCTGGAACGATGTTGACCGTAGTTTTGTAACGAAGTTCCTTGCTTTTATGGAAAAGGGTGACTACATGGTTTCTGCCCAAAACAAGTATCTTGTTGACCTCCGTGCTCTTGTCAATTATGCCTATTTGGATGGCTTGCATCACAACGACCGTGCCATGCAGTATTTCTCAAAAAAGAAAGTCGAAGAAAAGGATAAAGCTGCAGAGATTTACCTGACGGAAGCGGAATTGAAAGCCTTGTACGAAATGCCCCTGACCGGGAAACAGGATGAGGTGCGTGATATTTTTCTCGTAGGCTGTTATACTTGTCAGCGAGTGAGCGACTACAATCATATCAGTAAGGACAGCTTTACGACTACGGCTAAAGGAACTCCAGTAATCCGGTTGGTTCAGAAGAAGACCCGTAATGAAGTCAAAATACCCATTATGAACCCTAACCTGAAGGCCATCTGTGAAAAGTACAATTATAACCTACCTTCTGTGGTCGATGTCATTCTCAACCGTTATATCAAGGAAATCCTAAAGGAGTTGTCTGAAACGGTTCCCTCTTTGGCTGCAAAGGTTCACACCAAATTGACCATGAAGCAGAAGAAACAGGAAACGGAAGGACAGATTGTGGTGGAACGTAACAGTGAGGGGGAAGTGATGATGCCCCGTTACAACTGTGTCACTACGCATACAGCTCGTCGTAGTGGTATCACCAATATGTACCTGACGCACAAATACAGCATCTTGCAGATGATGCATGTAAGCGGACATAAGACGCAGAAGACTTTCATGGATTACATCAAGCTCTCTTCCGATGAGATTGCGGATGAGATTGATGCTATAGCCAATGGTGCGAAAGCTGATGTGTTTTAAATTAGATTACAATATAATAAACTGAAAATCATATATTATGGATAATTTGAACCAGACAGATAGCATCGTTATATACCAAACTACAGATGGTGAGACCTGTATAGATGTTAAGTTTCAAGATGAAACCGTTTGGCTATCTCAAGCGCAAATGGCGGAGTTGTTTCAGAAGGACAGAACAGTAATCGGACGTCATATCAATAATATATTCAAGGAGGGAGAACTTGAAGAAAGCTTGGTGTGTGCAAAATTTGCACATACCAAGGATTATGGTCGTAGAGAAGGGTTTACCCAGCGTACAGAAACCACCCTTTATAATTTGGATGTAATCATTTCTGTGGGTTATCGCGTCAAGTCAAAACGAGGTACCCAATTCCGCATTTGGGCAAACAAAATCCTGAAGCAATACCTGCTTCAAGGTTATACCATCAATGAGCGCATAACCAGTCAGAAGTTCGATGAACTCAGCCAGTTGGTCAAGGTACTGGGACGTACTATCCAGAATCAAGAGAAATTGACCGAGGACAGCCGTTCGCTGCTCAATGTCGTAGTGGACTATACTTATGCACTCGATACGCTCGACCGTTACGACTATCAGGAGTTGACGATAGAAAAGACCACACCCCGGGCTGCCTTTCATGCCACTTACGAAAATGCCATGGAGGTGATTCGCCAGCTTCATGAGAAGTTCGGAGGCAGTCCGCTTTTCGGCAATGAGAAAGATGACTCGTTCAAAAGCTCCATCGGGCAGATATACCAGACCTTTGGAGGCGAGGATCTTTATCCCTCGGTTGAAGAGAAGGCAGCCATGTTGCTTTACCTTGTCACCAAGAACCACTCCTTCAGCGATGGCAACAAACGTATCGCTGCCACGCTGTTCCTGTGGTTTCTCAATGGCAATGGCATCCTTTACAATGAAGACGGCACCAAGCGCATCGCAGACAATACCCTGGTGGCGCTCACCCTGATGATAGCGGAAAGCCGTACAGAGGAAAAGGACACCATGCTGAAAGTGATTGTAAACCTTATTAACCAGAACAACAGATAGGTAAAATGAAGTCTGTTAAGTAGATTTATGTTGTGCATTTCTTTTTTGACAGGCAAGGCACTTATCTTTGCCTTTTTCAACCCTAAAAAGATTTGCCATGAAAAGAAAAGAAGAAGCTCCGGCCAAAGGAGCGGACACGGTAAAGGAGTGGATGGAAGCTCATCCGCAGGAATATGCCCAGTTTGCAGCCAGAATGAAAACGGAAGGAATAGGAGGCGTCCTGAAATTGGGTGAGGATGCTTTCCGGCTCTCTCCGGATTTCCAGCAGGAGGTGGAACGGATGGTTACCACCGGGCGGTTTGACGTTTCCTCCTTGTTGGAACACCTGACATTGTCGGACTTTGCAGAAAACTACATGAGGGAAAAGAATGAGGACCACATGGCCATGGCAGCCTGGGTGAAGTACGGTGAGTCAGCCCCGGAACAGGTAGCCGACGAGTTGGACAAGGCAGTCGTGGCACAGGACAAACGCACATACAGGGAGATGCTTTCCAGCCTGTTCAAACTGTTCTGGGGAAAGTTCTTTCAGCGGGTCGAGCTGCACCGCAGATGCCGGGAAGCGGAAGGAAGAGAAACCTTTACGACAGAAAGTTTCCAACACATGCTTGCCTCGCGGGATGAGAACCGGGTAAAGCGTATCGGAGCATGGCTGGGCTATGGCCGCAGCGGCATGGATATAGCTCATCTGTATTTCGCTCTGGCAGAAACGGCGGAAATCAGCTCCAAGGTGGCCGTGACCGAATTTGTTGCAGCCTTGAAGGCAGCCTATCCACAACATTCAATCGTAGGACCCCGTCAGGTACAGAAAAGCGTCAATTACCTGAAGAACCTTTCCCCAAACCGGAAGCAATACGGCAAGGATGAACCCGAGCATCGCTTTGCCATCGACATCATCAAGACCGAAATACTGCTCCTTGCGACTGAAGCAGCCGACTGAAATCAATTCTTTTCAATTCGTTCAGTTCGTTTTCGGGTCAGCGAACTGAACGAACGCTTATTTCTTTTAAATTCAGCTGATTGCCAGTTACTTTTGTGCCATCGTTCTGTGTTGGAACGGTGGCGCTTCTGTTTTCAATCCGTCCGCAGAAGCCGTCGGAACCCGGACGAAACCCAGTCAATATGGAAGAATTATTCAACATCCTCAGTGAGGGCAAAGCCCATGTGAGAGTGGAAATGGATGCCGCAGACCTCAAGGCATTTTCCGATGAACTAATCCGCCGTGCCAAGGATGAACTCGGCTCGATGGTGGAAGCCGCCCGTAAGGAGCGCATGCTATCCAAGACAGAAGTAAAGGAACTGTTCGGTGTATGTGATGCCACCCTGTGGCATTGGGACAGGAAAGGCATCCTCAAGCCTGTCAAGACCGGCAACAAGGTGCTTTATCCCGAGTATGAAGTGCGCAAGGCGCTTGGACAACGCAACCAAATCCTATGAGCTTATGGAGAATCCCATTCTTTTCCCTCTGGGTATATTTCCTGCGTCCGTAAGGCATATCGTGGAATCCCTGCAGAAGTATGAGCACTATCAGGTGGACTTTACAGCTGTTTCTTTTTTCACTGCATTTGCAGCCGCCATGGGCAATACCTGGTCAGCCCGTTTCATGACCGGGTGGGTCAGCCGTCCCATTCTCTATGTGGTACTGGTTGGTCCGCCCAGCTGCGGCAAGACACCACCGTTGCGTCAGGCGGTAGCCCCGCTGCTCAAACTGGATGAAGACTCAGACCGTATCTATGCACAGGAAATCAGGCAGTACCGCAAATGGGAGAAGCTGACCGCCAAACAGCGCAAGCAGCAGTCGTTGCCTGAAGAAATGGAAATGCCGCAGCGAAAGTGTCACGTGGTGGTCAACTCCACCATCGAGGCTCTTGTGTCCGCTTTGCGCGACAACCCCCGGGGCGTACTCATTTACAATGACGAAATAGACAGCCTGCTCTCCAACTTCAACCGCTACAACGGTTCGGACGAAAGCTATTTTCTCAGCCTGTTCAGTGGTACTCCCTTCAAATACACCCGCAAGTCGAACAACGAGTATATCTTCCTACCCAATCCTTACTGCTCCATTATCGGATCCACCCAGCCCGGCATGCTCTCCTCGCTGTTTGGCGGGAAACGCTCGCAGAACGGCTTTTCCTCACGTTTCCTGAAAGTCTATCCGGATATAGCTGCCATGCCATCCTAGAACGAGGCTTCCATGCCGGAAGAAATTCTGGATGAATGGGAACGCATCATCCGTCAGGTGGATGCCGTTCAGCCTCCGACCGGACAGGAGGGGAAAATAAATCCCTTTGAACTTTTCTTTTCACCGGCAGCCAAACAGCGTTTGATCAGGTGGAAGAACGAAGTGAACAGCCGTATCTATGTGGAGTCGGAAAGCGAGGCGGAGAAAGCCCTCTGCGGCAAACTGGAAACCTACCTCATCCGCTTCTGTCTGGTCATTCAAGTCATGCGCGGTATCTGTGGAGAAGCCGACATGAACGAGATTGACGAAGAAAGCGCCGACCGTGCCATCCGGCTGACGGAATACTTCCGTGCCATGGAAAGCCGCATAGCGCCAGAAATGGAAGTCGGAGTGCTGGACCAGCGGCACACCGAACTGCTTTCCCTCCTGCCTTCCTCGTTTACCACCTCCGAAGCGGTAGGTATCGGCAAGCGGATTGGCCTCTCGGAATCCACCGTCAAGCGTTTCCTGCGGGAGGGTGCCCGTGAATTCATCCGGAAAGAGGCGCATGGCCATTATTGCAAAATCTAAAAAGGTCAATGACACTTTGACCTTTTTGACACGATGACACTTTTACCTCAGTCGCTTCGATACCGATTTTTGCCGCTTCAATGCCTTTTTTTGCCGCTTCGATACTAAAGGTGTTGCTTAAATTTGATTGTAGAAATACTTTTGCAGTATAAAATCCTTAAGTAAGATAAAATAAATGCTTTATGAAGAAAGAATTAGCTGATATAATAAACTTGGATCACGTGAGTTTAAGCTCTAATATTTATGAGTCCTTTGGGATTGATTGTCTTGTAACAAATAAAGTAAGGACTTATTATCATCTGCCTAAAATACGTGATGCGTGAGAAATCAGAGTTTGCTTAAAAATTCTGGGAACGATTGGCTGTCTTACAGCTATTTCCCAAAGAGGTAAAACTTTAATACCACTTTGCTACAGTGAACCTCAATAATCTTCAAAATAAGACCTATTTGAATTCAGGTAACTTTAACATATAATCGAAATGACGAACAAATTATTCATTGGAATGCTTTGTGCAATGTTGTTTTCAGCTTGCACGCAAGATGATGTATTAGGAGTTAACGAAGAAATTCCTACTACCAAAACACTGTCTGTTCTTTCAACTCAAGAGGCGCAGATAAAATTCGCAAAAATTCTTTCAAAGGCTGTCGCTTCAAGTGAATCTGTAAGATCGTTTTTAAAACAAGAAGCTTTAAGTAAAATCGACAACGGATATAACATATTTTATCCCATTGCAAAGGATAAAATATTGGATAATCGAACATTCAAAAATGTACTTTCAGATTTCGAAGAATATAGTGGCGAAATAGAAGAAATAGAAAACAAAGTACCGCTTTTAAACATTCATATCCCAGAAATAGCTACTTTGAAAGTTAGTGAACTGAATATATCTGATAATGAAATACCGGTTCTCTATCAAAATCAAATGTATTTTAATGGGAATATCATAGATACATTAGCTACCAATGAAGTCCCTGGCTTTTATACTTTTGTCGTTTCAGAGAGCAACAGCATACAGGTAAGAAACAAAAAGACTCGTTGCTCAAATGATTGTTATATCAATGATAAATATGAATATGTCGATTATTCATTTGTACCTAACAAAGATAAATCGTTATTATCACGTTCGTCTGTTGATTATGACAAATACGATATAAAATATTCAGAAAAAGGATATGTCCCTGAAAGTGACATTGATCCTTTACTTGTAAAAGCGTACAAGAATTCTTCAACTCAAAAGAGATCTACAAGGTATTTAATGTATTACGATTTACAGAGTACAGATCAAAATCCAAATTCTATGAGATCTGATGTTAGTGATTGTATTTTTCGATTTAAAATAGCTCCTGATGCGTTTAAGCGATTTGAGGATATTGCAGATGGTAAAGGAAACCCTCTGTTTAACGGAAATCAAACCGTAAAAAAAAGAGCATTATCCCGAGAGGAAGCAATCAAGAGACTGCTAACAGGAAGAGCTTTTTGTTTTCTCTTTAAAATAGAAGGGACTATGAATGGTACTGATATCATATCTGAAAGCATGAAGATTTATGCTACTCCAGAAAAGATTTTCAATCTTTGTATAAAGGAAACTAAAAGACACAAGACGATGTTTAGACATTCAAAATATACGTATAGTATAGACGAGGGTGGTATAAAGTCGAAATGGTTTTATCCTCTTGACCATGGACACGATACACGACTGAATAAATGGGATATAGCAACAGATCCAATAGAAAAAAAAGTTATTGTGTATATAGTGAATCCAGACGAAGGTTTTACTAAGGAGGTAACAGAAACTTATTCTGTTACATATATTACAAATAAAGATTTTGGAGGAGACATTTCAATACCTATTGACAAAATAAAATTGGGTATAAATGGCAAATTGAATTCTTCAAATACTACAAGCAAAACAGTCACTACTCACTATAAGGTTACAGAAACTAGTGAACGTATAGATGATTTTCAATTTAATTATTTTGATGATTATCCAATAGAAAATATAGATGCTGGTAGATATGTTATTCCTATCCGAAAAGGGAAAGGTGTAATAGAAACGAGTATTATGCCAATATCAAATAAGTACTTCAACCAAAAAAGATTTGAAAAATGAAAGGTGTTTTATGTAGATATATTGGTCTAGTATGCTGCACATTGTTGTTAGTTGCAATTACTTCTTGCAATGATGAGCATGATGATATACCCTATTTAAATGACAGTGTTTGGATTCATCAATTCAGCCCTGAAGATAACATCGTAGATGCTGCTGGTGCTGCATTGTGTTTTGGCAAGAAACAAGTTGAATATTTTGCAATAGATTCTAATGGTAAAGTATTGCGGCTTTTGGATTCATTTGATTATCATTTAAAGAATGATCAAATTATAGTCATTGGTAAAAAAGAATATATGATTACAGACCATACGCTTATGTTCAGTAATAAAATGTTTTATCGCACAGATAAGAGATTTGATGAAATGGTGCTTCGGAAATAGATGTGTTCCAATTTAGTATGAATAAGTGGTAATCGCATTCATTTGTTAGAATGAATGTGATTACCCTATAAAATGGCATGTAATATGAAATTAAGACAATTCATTTCTTGTTCTGTATTTTACATAATGCTTCTCTGTTCTTCCACGCTTTTGTTTTCTTGTGAAGAAGAAGAAACTTGGAATCCCCAAGATTCTAGCAGTTGGGGGTATTTTGATGGAGAAATCAATGGCGAGAAAGTGCATTTGCAGAATACAGTCTACAAAGATTACATCAATAAAGGATCTCGGTATACCCACAGTGATAAGTTTGTCGATAGTAAGCGGGCCTACTATATCAATATCAATCTACTTGATAAGAAGAATATTCGCCTTAGGTGTAATTTAATGCAGTTCGAAGTAGGCACTCAGTATGTAACTGCTTCAATTCCGTCATTTCAAGAGAAAGACGATTATAATGCGGTTAGTTGCTGGGCGACGGATAGCACAAATGTTTGCAATGAATTCGAAGTGAAGGCATCCCGCCCGGTCAAGTTAGAAATCACCGATATAAAATATTTCTACGATAACGATGGCAACGCCTATACCCTACAACCTAAACTGATAGAGGGAAACATCGACGCCGTGCTGTATCATGGCAATGATTCTATTTCCATCAAAGGACACTTTGAAACCAAGTGAATGCCAGCGTGAACATTCCAAGAAATTCGGAATGTTCACGCTATGACGTTATGCGCAGGCTTTGTAAAAAAGCAGATAATCCTTGTTGTATCATTTGATTTTTAGTAACTTTGTATACTTATGAAAGCAAAAGACTACTTGATAACTTGGTTATGGACATCCCTCTTGATGTACTTCTTATACGATGTGGTTTGGGTACTTGCTGACCATGAAGAGTTCAATCGTTTGTTAGAAGAGGGATGCACAATTTTATGGATTGATTTATGTTATTGTTTCCTGTTCTCTATCTATAATTTGGGATTTGGAACTCTTCTTCTGAAAAGTCGATTATTGCGTTTATTTCCGAAAAAAAAGATACCCATATTGAGTGCTATTTTTCTGTTAGCCAATACCTTTCTGGCTTTTCTTGTCGAGAACCTTATAGACGTGCTGTTTGTGGATATTTCCGATTGCGAAGTATGGGGAAATGCCTACTTGATGGGACTGATATCCTCCATTCAGGCGTTGATTGTAGTCGTGGAGTATTATTACAAGGAGTCTGAACAAAAGTACGAAGAAAATCGTCAGCTTGAAATGAAGCTCCTCAAGATGCAGATGAACCCTCATTTTGTGTTCAACAGTTTGAGTGTGCTGGCAGGTTTGATTGACATAGATGCCAAGCGGGCCGAAGACTATGTAATCCGTTTGTCAAGAATCTATCGCCATATTTTGGGACATATAGAGAGTGATATAGTGTCCTTAGACGAGGCATTTCAATGGTTGGACGATTACATGAGTTTGCTGAAGTTGCGCTATACCAATATTGAACTGCAAGTGAAACCCATGGAAAGACGGAAGGATGAATACATCTTGTCGCAAAGCTTACAGGTGCTGGTGGAAAATGCCGTAAAGCATAATGCTATGAACCAGCATGAGAAACTGACTATAATCGTAGAACGTAAAGAGAATATGCTGGTGGTGAGCAATAACATCATTCCCCCTACTTATAAATCGGAACAAACCATCCCCTCTTATAAACTGGGATTAGACAACTTAGCCAAAAGATATTTTGTAAAGTTTGGTGAGGAAATAAGAGTGAAACAAACCTCAGAGTTATTTACTGTTTACTTACCCATTGTAAATCAAGGATAAAACATGAAGAAAGTATTGATTATCGAAGACGAGCGCATCAGTGCCATCCGGCTTGAAAAACTTATTCGCGAAATTGACGACACAATAGAAGTTGAAGGACCACTGGTGAGTGTGTCAGAAGTTGTTGAGCATCTGCACCGGCACAATGATTACGATTTGATATTTGCCGACATTCGCCTGTCGGATGGCGATGTATTTACTGCCTTTCAAGAAATCATGCCCGCCTCTTTTGTCATCTTTACGACGGCTTACGATGAATATGCCATGCAAGCTATCAAGAATCATGGCATAGACTATTTGCTCAAGCCAATAGATGAAAAGGATTTGCGTCAGGCCATCCGAAAGGTATCTTTGGGGACGAAGGGAAACATGGAACAAGTGCATCAGGCTATGAGTGATATAACCCATTATAAAGAACGATTGATAGTATATAAAGGAGAGGAACTTATTCCTCTGCAAGTGTCTGAAATTCTTTATTTTTCCAAGGAAGGTAAAGAATTGCTCTGCATGACAGCTGAAGGCAAGCAATATCATGTGCGTAATATGACTATGCAGGATTTGGAGGAACAACTTAACCCGGAAAAGTTTTTCCGCTTAAATCGCCAGTATTTCATCCATATACGCGCTTTGCAGCGAATCACTCCATTTTTCAATTCAAAGTTAAAGGTTCGTTTGCTTCATTGCCAGGATGAAGAGATATTGGTAAGCAAAGAGCGCAGCGTATTATTCAAAAAATGGTTGGATGGATAAAATCTCTTTTATATTTAGACCCATCAAGTCATCATCGTTCCTTACAAGACACAAACTGGATTTAAGAAGTACAATACTTCGGTCCTTTTTACTAGTTCTTTCTGCTCTTATCTCCAATGTCTGTTCCGTATGGGCGTAGAAAACATACATTGTTAATTATTGATTGTCAAGTCATAGAGTCGTATCGCAGGAAAAATCGGTCAATATATGATGGTGTAAAAACGCTTCAATACCGATTTTTGACGGTTTAATACCTATTTTTGCCGTTTCGATACAAAACAGATTGCATCGTACAAAGAATCAATGTACTTTTGCAATGGTTATAAGCAAATGTAATACCATGGTATTGGATCCGACTGTGGTTTCTTTTGCGAAGGCTATGCAGTTTATACTTCATGGTACAAACTTCCCAACTGCATCAATAAACAAAATCACAACCTTTGAGAAGTCGGTTGTAATCCTAAATTTCCTTATCTATGAAAAAGGTAAGATTCCTTTCTCTTGCAGCAATTCTTGCTCTTGGTAGTTTTGTTGCTCCGCAAACAGTATCAGCGTACACTTATCACGTAACTTTGCCTGATGGTACTCAAAAGTCATTTGAAGCAAAGAATAGCGCAGCAGCCGTTCATCATTTCCGTGCAAATTTTACGAAAGGCGTACTAACGAAGCGTCCTAATGGTGGTTTGTTGGATTTCCTATAAACTATGATAGCTGTGGTATCGGCTATACGGCCATTTTAAATCTTAGCTAATTAAGGAGGCTTGATATGAGAATATGGATGTTTATTTATACTGTATTGTGTTTGCAAACAGTCGAAGCGCAAAGGCTCTATAGTGAAGTTGGTGATATTTATGAAAAGTCAAAGAGGACTGTTGTTGATAACGCTAAACTCGGGGCTTTCTATAAATTAAAGTTTCGCACAGATTCTACGAAGTTGAACGATTACACCGAGGCGCAAACGGTGCTGATGATTTCGGATAATTACTTGCTGTTTGGTGATTATAACCGGTTGGCCTTTGATTCCGTCAACGACTACCTGGCTGCCAGCAAACGGAATGCCCGCAACGCACAGGCACGCGATGAATGGATGGAGGCCATCAAGAAGTGGACCTATTTCTTTGTCACCCTGACCGACCTGGCCAAGCAGCAAACTACCGTGCAGACCTATGACATATTACGGAGCTACGAATATACCTATCCGACTCCAACCATGGAATGGCAGCTGGAACCGGGAGATACACTCATTCAGAACCGTCCCTGCAAAAAAGCCACCTGCACATTCGCCGGACGGAATTACGTGGCTTGGTACACCGAGTCTATTCAGCTTCCTTACGGTCCTTATTTGTTTGGCGGACTGCCCGGTTTGATTATGGAGATTCATGACACCAAACATAACTGGATATTTACCAACAACGGTTTTGGCAAGATGCCGAAATACTCCTCCATGTATCTTTATAAGAAGCAATACATCCAGGATTTGATAGTAACTACGCGCGAAAAAGCCTTGACTGGGTATCGCAATGACATTGAAGACTACGAGAACTTAAGTATTGAGATATTTAAGGAAAAGGTAGAGCGAAACGGCAAAATGGTTACGCCCGAAGCCAATAAACCGAAGCGTCCGAGTAATATGCTGGAACTACAATGGTAAAGATCATACACATATTCTTCTTCCTGCTTCTGTTTCCTATGTCCGTATGGGCGCAGGAAACAGTCCTTGTTTTTAAGGGTGCGGTAACGGATACCAACGGCAAAGGCATAGCCAATGTATTGTGCAAGGTATTGAATGCCAAGGATTCGTTGCTGGCCTACAGCATCAGCCGGAGCGATGGAGGATACACCTTAAAGTACAAGAAGCAGGCTACCAAGCTATCCTTTGCCAAAATGGGTTTTGCTACGCAGTGCATTCCGGTGGAAAAGGATAAGTTGCGCTATGACGTGCAACTCATCGAGAAGTCCTACGCCATTGATGAAGTGGTGGTGAAGGCCGACCCTATCACTCGCAAGAAAGATACACTCAATTACCATGTGGAGTCGTTTCGCCAAAAGGAAGACTACAGCATCGAAGACGTGCTCAAGCACATGCCCGGCATCGAAGTGCTGCCCTCCGGACAGATTATGTATCAAGGCAACAGCATCAACAAGGTAAACATCGAGGGGTTGGATCTGATGGGCGACCAGTACAACCAGGCTACGCAGAATATGCCGGCCGAAGCCGTATCGACCATTCAGGTGATGGAGAACAACCAGCCCATCCGCGCCTTGGAAGGAAAGGTGCATAGCAATCGTGCCACGCTGAACATCAAACTGAAAAAGAACTACAAGATGCGCCCCTTCGGCGATGCGGAAGTCGGTGTAGGCGGAACGCCCGTGGTGTGGGACGGCAGTTTGACCGGCATACAGGTGGCCCGGAAAAATCAGTTGCTCTTTACCGGTGCCTTGAACAACCGCGGAGCCTCGCTGCGCAGCCTGCAAAGCGGCATGTCGAACTTTACGGGCATCTACACCCAGGAACCCTTGCCTTCGCCTTTCCTTTATTCTGCCACCAACCGCCGTCCGCCCATTTCCCCCTTATACTACCTGGACAACCGCTCATACTTTGCCGGTGTGAATTACCTGCACGCCTTCACCCCTTATTCCACCCTGCGCTTCAACCTGCTCTACAACCACGAAGGTGAAAACCGCGAGGACAGCACCCGCAACGAGTATTACGCTGCCGACACGGTGAGCGTGTTCGACAACAACCGGCAGCGTACGCGCGAAGACGTGGTGAAAGGACAGGTGCGCTACGAGCTGAACGGCCGGAAGGTGTATGTTGAGAATATTCTGTCGGGACAATGGCAAGCTACCGATTCCTACAACCGCAACGTAACCAACGTAGGTTCGGTGATGGAAGACATGCACCGCAAACCCTATTATCTCCAGAATGTGGCGAACGTCAACCTGATCACCCCGGCCCGCATTTACACCCTGGCCTCCATTGTGCGTACCTATCAGACCCGCGAACACCTTGCCGACGTTTGGACGGTCGATAACGCACACGAACGGCAGGACTACCGGCTGAACCATTGGTTCATGCGCCACCGCCTTTCCACAGCTTTCGACGTGGCAGGCTATCCCCTGACGCTGGGTTACATCGTGGAATACAAACACAACCGCCTGCACGATACGCAGCATACTGCTACATCGTCGTACTGGCTGCACACGCTCGAACCCTCGTATCAAATAGAGTGGAGCGGCGGAAACATCGAACTGCTCCTGCCGGTGGAATACATCCGCACCCGTTGCGGCTGGCGGACGAAGAACGACCGTAAAGTGCTGTTCTCGCCCTCGCTCGATGTCAGCCAACGCTTCGGCTACCTGCTGCGTCTGGATGCCTCGGTAGCTTACAATCAGAATGCCTCGAACACCGACCCGTGGTTCAACGGCACGATGATGAACAATTACCGCACCTTTACGGCCGGCACCGACAGCCTTTCGGTGCGGCGCACCACGCTGGCCAACCTCCGCCTGTCGTATCTGAACACCGTAACGCTCTTTTCCTGGAATTTGTATGCAGGTTGGACGCGCAGCACCTCCGACCATTATTTTGAAAGCCTCTACCTGCCCGACTATACCTTGATAGCCCCCGTGTGGGACGACCGCACGAAAACCACCTGGAGTGTGGCCCTGTCGTGCCGCAAGAACTTCCGCGAGGCGCACCTCAGTCTGAACGGACAAACCGATTATTCCTACAACAAGGAATATGTGGCACAAAACGAACGGGCCGATTACCTGCGCTACCATGCCCTGCACGCTACGCTTTCCACCCAGTGGAGCGGACTCTCGTGGTTTCAGCCCAAACTCACGCTGGCCGGCAATCTCAGCTGGAAGAAGCCCGATGCCTTTTCGGCGACCGACAACCTGCTGAAGAATGCCTACTACTCCCTGACGATGGACTTTTACCCCATCAGCAAACTGCGCTTGTATGCCGACTTCTCGCAATCGGTCTTCGAGATTGCCCACAGTCATTACTCTGTAAACAGTTTTCTGAATGCCGGACTGCGCTACGACTTCCATCCGCGCTGGACGGTGAGTGCCGACCTCAGCAACCTGCTCAACCGCAAGGATTACGAAGTATCGCTTTATCAGGGAGCCAACTTCCAGTATTACCGCGTGCCGTTGCGTGGCCGCGAGTTCCTCGTGTCGCTGCGGTTCAAATACTGAACCTGCTGCACTGAGTATAAAGATCTGACAAACGCAAACACCCTTCAACGATTGCCGTAACAAGCAGATGTTGAAGGGTGTTTGCATAAAGTGATATAGATGAAGCTATAAAGCAAAGGAATACTTGAGGATGAACTCACGCGGACGCAGGCGGTGCACGGTATGGGTAATGAACTCTGACCGGACGATGCGGCGCTCGTAGGTGTCGTTACCTATCAGGTTGTTCAGACTGAGGGATATTTCGCTGTCCTTGAACTGATAAGACACAGACAAGTCTGAGAAGAAGTTGAATGAGGCTGAATGGTCGTTGCTGTGGTAAAACTCATTCTTCCATTGTACCACCCACTTCTTGGGAGTGACGAAGAAATTCAGTTCGTGGTTAAAGGTATTCGTCCGTTGCATGGAAGCCGCACTCTCGCCGGACTGTTCCCGTTTGTTTTCAGTGTGGAAGAGGTAAGATTTTTCTTCCACCGAGAACCAGGGACAAGGTCTGTAAGACAAGGAAACCGAAGCATTGACGTTTCGGAAACGGTTAGGCACCGGAGTCTCTTTCCACAAGCTGTAGGAGTGGCTTTGACTGAAATAGGCATTCAGTCCGACAGAGAACCGGGAACCGAAGTCTTTGGTAAGTTTGCCGTTTACATGAAATGCCTGGCTGCTCCGTCGGTGTGCGGTGGCCTGCGACTGGTAGATGATGCCGTCTAACTGGTGGACATATAGCGTGCCGTCCGGACGAGAGGTATAGCCGGCCTGCAGCGAGGCAAACAAGCCGTAACGGATGTTCTTATAAGCCGCATACAGACTGGCCAGGTGCATTTTTCGAGGATCGAATCGGCCGTTTCCGACGCGCTGCATCAGATAGTCGGTAAACAACGGTGTCTGGCACAATTCCAGTCCGTCTTTGGGCTGTTCCGAATAGGAATAGGCGGTAGTGAAGTTCCAGTGGGCATTGGGTTTATAGGTTACCGACAGTTGGGGTTCCAGTTGTACGCTTTGATGCTTGCGTCCGGCCAGGGACTGCGCCATCAAGGCAATGGGCAGACGGATGTTCCAACTCAATCTTTCGTGCTGGTCGTAGAGTCCGACAGTGGCCCGTGTGGTGTGTTGCACATAGTTTAAAGCCCACTGTTGAGAGACTTCCTCCATGTGTTGAGTCAAGCCTTCGTTGCCCAGGCTGTATTGCGCATTGATTTTGCCCAAGGGATGGTTGAAGGTGGTGGTGGCACCCCAGAAGAAAACCTGCTGGTTCAATTGCTGCATCGCCCCTTGAGCGGTCAGCAGCTTGCTCGGCAAATAATTATAGGACACATAAGCCCGGGTATTCAAGTGCCTTCCGTTCTTCAACCGGTTCACCATCTCCAGCTCGTCCGAAACGATGCGCCGGTGCGGCTTGACATACTGGTTTTGCAGCTGCCCGTTGACGAGTGCCGTACCCGTTCCCCGGTCAAACGACAGGTGGGTACTCAGGTTGTTGGTCAGGTAAAGCCGGTCGCTGTTTACGCGGTAAAGCAGTTCGCCATTGGCAAAGTTGCTGTGACTCCGGGCTTGCGAGTATTCCGCAATACGGTTGTCGGTGGCAATATCGGTGTATTCCGTCACCACTTCCTCTGCCACTTGGGTTTCATCAAAGACCCCACTCACCTGAAAACGCAGGTCGGCATCCTGTCCTGTCTTGAAAAGCCAGTTGGACGAGAGCAGGTGCGTCTGGTTCATCCGGGTGCGCGAAGGGGAAAGGTCGGGCACATTCAGCGAAATAGGGTTTACCGCATTCGAAGCCTCCGGCATTCCGTAACCGAAGAATTTCCTCAGATTGATACCTTCTTTCAGTTCATCCCCGCAGTTATTGAACTTATACAATGAAAAGGTCTGCATCTTCCGCGAAAAGAGCATGGAGTTGAAACGGCTGTCGCACAGAAAGTCGGCATCCCGCTGCAAACTGCTGCCTGCTCCCAAATCGACCACTCCCTGCCAGATATTCTGCGCATCGTCGCGAAGCACAATGTTCAGTGCTGCCTGCTCGGAGAAACTCAGACCGCGCAGCATCTTGACCTGCTGGTGGTTTTCATACACCTGTACGGATTTGACCTTGTCGGCCGAGAGATTCTCTGAAATCTGGGCATATTTTGCTCCCAGCATGTCCAGCCCCTCGATGTAGAACTTGTTGATGCGTCGTCCCTGGTACTCGATGCTGCCGTCATCGTTGACCTGCAGACCGGGCATTTTGGCAATGACATCGGCAATGCTTCGGTCCTGCTGCTGTTTGAACACACTTACCGGATAAGTCAGCGTATCGCCCCGTTGTGCAATGCGGGGAGCCTTAATCTGCACTTCTTTGATTTGGTAGGACTGTTCCTTCAGCACAACCGTCTGTCCGGAACGGAAGTGCTGTATGTCGATGGAGTCCTTGGCATAGCCGAGGAGAGTGAACATCAGTGTGCCGGATCGTTTGGCCGGACATGACAAGGTAAATTGCCCGTCGGCATCCGTGCGGGTAAAGGCCAGCGGTTTGTGGGTCGCTTTCTCAAACAGCACGACCGACACCACTTCGAGCGGGGCACGATTCGTATCGACCACCCGCCCGGTGAGCGACTGGGCCACTGCTGCGGTAGAGAGCAGCAGCAAAACGAGAAAGACAAAGCACTTATTCATACACATCCATTAAGCAGGCATTAAAACTCCGTTGCGCCTTGGGCGGTTCGCTATAGCCGCTGCCCTGCAGACGGTTAGTGGTGTTCCATTGGTCTTTCCAGTAGTCTTGCAGCAGTCGTTGAAACTGTTTTGCTGTCAACCGCTCGTAGCATTTCGGCCGGAAAACAAGGGTCGTTGTTTGTCGCAGCTGCTCGATGCCGGTGGCCACAAACGAAAACTCCTGCTGGCTTTCAGAAGCCGCTAAAATCAGTCCGGGCAGGCCGCCCAACTTCCAGGGCCCGTTGTCAAAAGGCAAATCGAGCGTGTACCAGGCCGTCCAGGTGCGTCCGCGAAAATGACAGACGGCCTTATGGCAGGGATAGCCGATGATAAGGGTGTCGCCTTCGGCCAGTTCCCACGCAAAGGTAGGAATGGCTTCCTCATAACAAAAGAAAAAGTCGTTGTGTAGGGCATCGGTATAAGTAAGTGTACCTTTTTGCGGAATGTGTTTGTACACTTCATATTCGCGCCCCTTCTTGGAACCGTACATGCCTGCCAAGAATTGCAGTTTGTTCATCGGATCTTGGGTGGTACATTCTACCGAATCACGCAACTGCAGAAACTGCTCGAACCTCTGGCTGTAAAACCGCGAGGCGTGTTTGCCTATATCCAGCAGGTTCGTGTCATCAAAAGTTTCTTTTTGTTCCTGCGTATGTTTGTATGTGGCACGATACTGTACGCGCACTTGTACGGTGTCTATAATCTCTTGCGCTTGGGTGCAGAGGGAAACCAGACAGCATGCTATTGTGAATACGAAAGACTTCATAGGCTAATATATATAATAATAATATCGCATAGTATACATTTAAACTCAAATGTTACTATGCGATATGTATGAGATTTTTCTTGCAAACTAAATGCATATTTATTAGTTTGCAGGACTAGTTTCTCTGCCTACCTCCACACCGTCTTTGTAGAGGATAACAGTCGTAGTTTTGTCATTTTTGTTGTAAATGATTTCAATTTCATAGCCATCTGTTGTGGCTAGATTTTTTGCATTTGTCGCTTGAGGAACAATGAAAGAAGCCCCAACAGCAACTAAAATAGAAAAGATAATTTTTTTCATACGAGTTGATTTTTAAGGGTTAACTATCGCTTGCAAATATAGTGATATTAAAGCAGAAAAACAAATATTTTGCGGATTTTTTGCAACATATGTTTTATATCAGCTTTTACACAATATTGTCCTAAACGTTTTTCGATAAAAACAAAAAAAGGAAGTAAAGCTAAGGTAGAA
>OGXQ01001337.1_pt1 | contig 18798 bp, 18 predicted proteins | sample 1576291 | NCBI WGS metagenome assembly OGXQ01 (sample SAMEA3541575, study PRJEB24748) | human gut metagenome | biome: human gut; feature: human-associated habitat; material: faeces | place: China | collected 2012 | reverse complement strand
GACGACGGATTCCCGGAGCGGGGTGCTCCCATTTCAACTCTTTCTCAAACTGAAAAACTTCACTACGCGTTTTCATATTCTCTTTCCTATTTAAATAACTGAAAACAAAGATAGCTTTTGATTTCCGTCTACCAAATGGATTCTACGGAAAAGACTTGCAGGTCTTTCACTTCGATACGGTTTCCCCAGAAGTGGAGTCCTTCTCTGTTGTTAGTGTCAGGGCGGCGTTCCATGGAATAAGAATACAGTCCGCCGTCGATAAATACTTCGATAGAGGTGCGGTCAATGTAAATATCGGCACTCAACTCCATGCTGGTCGGGTCTTGGGGAGAGTAGAAACGGCCGTTCAGGGTATTGGAGTTCATGTCGTAGCCGATCATGCGCTGGCCGAAAAGGTTGAATCCGGCATCCGTGGCATGAGAGAGTTTGATCGTTGTCTTAATGCGGAGACAGTCGGCATCATAAAACTCTTTCAGATGGCGGTTGGCCTCATCCGAAGAAAGAGATTTCCAGGAACGAAGAGGCTTACACAAGGATTCGACCTCCTTTACGGGAACGTTAACAAGGCGGATGCCGTCTTTGGTGGTACGCAAAGTCAGTTCGGTGGGGAGCATCATCATTCCGTTGAAAGGCATACCGGGGTGGGAGATTCTTCCCCAGCCTATCTGGATACGTCTGCCGTCACTTGCCGGAATATTGGTAAAGGTCTGGGCTGCATAGATACTTCCGGTGGTATAGCAGTATTTTCCGGCTTCGGGAGTAAATACCTTGCCATCGAAAGAGCCTAGCATATACGTACCGGTGGCACCGTACATCACCCACTTCGTGTGGTTCTTGTCACCGTCAACCGACAGTTCGAACAATTCGGGACATTCCCAGAAGCCTGTAACATGGCTCTCGTATTTCCAGTCTTTGAGATTGGAAGAGGTATAGATGGAGTGTCCGTCGCGCTCGTTCAGTACCAGTACCCAATGTTTGGAGGGCGCATACCAGAACACTTTCGGGTCGCGTGTGTCCTGAGAGTTCCATTTCTCCTTGGAGTTGATCACCGGATTCTTGTCGTACTTCGTGAAGGTACGTCCTTTGTCAAGGCTATAGGCTATCCCCTGCACTTGTCTGTCACTGCTGGCGGCAGTGAAGGCGGCAACCATGGCTGGAGTCTTGCCTTTATTGAATCCGGCGGTATTATCATAGTCGATGACTGCCGAACCGGAGAACATCGTTCCTAAATGGTCGGGATACAGAGCGTCCGGTAATTCTGTCCAGTGTATCAAGTCCTTGCTGACCGCATGGCCCCAGTGCATATTCTCCCAGTCTCTTTCGAAAGGATTGTGCTGGTAGAACAGGTGGTATTCGCCCTCATAATAGATTAATCCGTTAGGGTCATTGATCCAGCCTCTCCGGGTAGTGAAGTGGAATTGCGGACGGTTCTTTTCCTTATACAATTCAGCTTGTCCTTCGATTTCGTCGGACTGGTATATTTTACTCAATCCCTTCTCATTGCCGTCGTAGGTTATCTTGATCGTCTTTCCTTTGAAAGCCGACACATCTTTAAACACCCAGTATTCCGCCTCATCCGGCGCCAGACGGATAACGACGGATAAATCCGGCTTGCCGTTTACTTCAAAAGTCATCCTTCCTCTGTTCTCTTTATGGGAGATGGGGAAGTTCAGATATTGCCTGGTTATTTTAAAAGATACTTCTCCGGCTATCGCTGCCAAACAGGAGAAGGACAAAACAAAAAGAGTAAGTACAGTTCTGCTTAATGTCTTCATAGCTATTTTATTTATTAGTTTGTAAAATCGGAGTAAATGTAGCCAATACGACCGATTTCTGATATAATAAATGATTCACAGACTATGAGAAACGTTACATTTCACAGATATTTTCCTTAAATGACCTGTATTTTTCATCACTTGGCCGTTTCTCTCTATTCTTTATCCCACGTTATTATTCAGCAGCTCTTTCGTCTTATCCGCAAGAAATAAAGGAATATTAATCAGATTGCCGTCTTGTTTCAAATTCAGCATCGAATATCGAATCCGGCAAGCAGGTTGATAAAGTTTCTCGTACTGAATCAGACTTTTACCTGTTATATTCTGGTCTGCTTTCACTTCTACCGGATAAATATGATTACCATGCTGAAGTAAAAAATCCACTTCTGCTTTATTACCGGAAGTCCAGTAACGGAACGAAGCCTGAAATTGTGCTGTAAGACTTTGCAATACATAATTCTCTGCCAATGCCCCTTTATATTCCGTATATCCGGGAGTGGACAATAACAAAACACTTGCATCCAGTTCGGACAATTGCCTCAACAACCCTATGTCTAATGCATAGAGCTTAAAAGTGCTCAAATCATCGTAGGCTTTCAGTGGCAGCCTAGGCGACTTGCTCAAAACTACTTTGTTGACAAGACCAGCTTGTTCCAACCATAAAATAGCATCTTCGTATTCACGCGCACGTGCTCCGGGACGAACCAGTTGATAAACAAACTTACGATTTTCTTTCGCCAATTGAGAGGGCAGAGAGTTCCATACATAATTGATACGGGGCGCCAACGTAGGTGTAGTATGTTTCACAAAATCCAGAGCATAGTCATTCAATATATCCCGAAGCGATGAATCCACTTTTTGCATATCATTAAAGTCAACCATCAAAGAAGCAGGTTCGGGCATACCGCCACAAATAGAATAGGCAATGAAGGCTTCCCGCAGTTTGTCGAAGAAGATTTGGGGAAGAGGCGCTATTTCTTTGACAGAGCACATATATTGATACATCGCCGGATCTTTCGTATTCAGAAACTCCGTAAAAGTCAGCGGATACATAGACAGATGATTTACTTTTCCAACCGGAAAGGAATTGCCTATGTGATTCAGGTAAATTCCAAGTAAAGAACCAGCGCAAGCCACTGCATATTCGGGTGCTTCTTCGCAGAAATATTTCAAAGAGTTCAGCGCTTCATTGCACTCCTGAATCTCATCCAATATCAGCAAAGTAGTCTGAGGATTAATTTTTCGTCCATGCAAAAAGGACAATTGCTGTATAATGCGCTCGGGGTCTTTAGTCGTTTTAAAGATATCACAAAGTCCGCTTTCATCTTTATCCAGACTAAAATAGGCAACATCTTCAAAGTATTTCTGACCGAAATACTTCAAAGCCCACGTCTTACCCACTTGTCTCGCCCCATGAATAACCAAAGGCTTCCTGTTTACATCCGTTTTCCAAGCCGCTAACAGCTGAATAATTCCTCTTTCAAACATACCGAGTCACATTTTTGATATCTGAAATGTGAGAACTTACACATTTTTGATATGAGTTTCGTGCAAATATACACATTATCCATATCAAATGAAAGAATATCACAGGTCTATTACTTGAACCTCTTCACATAATTAACGATCAGATAGCAGGCAGGACCGAGTACCTGTCCGTGGTCAAATCCTTGCAGTTCATATAAAGAGACTTTCCGATTGCCGATATTCTTCAATACCGATGCCAGCAGTGCATTCTCTTCGTACCGGTCAGCCATTTCCAGATTCTTATCCCCCGTAATCAGTACAACAGGGGCGGTATCCTTGCGGGCCTTGTTTACCGGAGCAAATTCGTCAATGATGGGGATTCCGTTGGGCAGGCCACGTTCTTTGCGGATGGTAAAATGAGTGACAGTCTGTCCGCTGACCGGAAGATAGGCAGCTACACTATCCGCATCGGCTCCATATGCAGCCATGTATTTCTTATCCATTGCCAGAATCAACGTAAGGTAACCTCCTGCCGAATGACCGGAAACAAATATCTTATCTCTACTACCACCGAATTTTTCTATATGGCTGAATGTCCACGCCACAGCCGCTGCAGCATCTTCAATATAAGCAGGATTTTTGGCTTTGGGACTCAAACGATAATTCACCGCCACTACAGCAAAGCCTCTATCCATCAATTCTTGTGGAATATGCTTACCGCCACCTTCCAACCCGCCACCATGAAACCATACAATGGTAGGGAAGTCTTTCTTGTCCACCGGATAGTAGACATCCAGTTTACAACGTTCTTTTCGATAAGCATCCGTTTCCTCACCGGAAACATAAGAAAGGTCTTTATCCGTTTTATACACTCCCTGCGCATGCAGGGCAAATATACAGAATAATAGCAACAGGAGAGTCACTTTCCTTTTCATGGTATCTTCATTTAAAGTTTTGCAACTGCAATATTAGGCAAATTATCTCAGAAAGTTACTCTTCAGATACTGAAATATAGCATTTATTCGTTACATTTGTACCTTTCTTAAAACTTCAAACTTTATGGCACATCGTCTGAATACTAACAAACAGTTTATGGTAGGCAACGGCATCCTGGCTTTTGCTGTTATTTTCGTAGTCGTCATCTTCGTTTACATGAGTCTGCGTCTGGATAAAAAGAAAGATGAAGACCGGAATTTCATTGAAACATATACCATTACATTAACGAAAGGATTTGTAGGAGATTCCTTATCACTAATGATTAATGACAGCGTACTGGTGAACAAAAAAATAACAGAAGAACCATTCAGCATTGATGTGAAACGCTTTGCTGAACAGAGCGCACTGTTTATTGTGGATAATAAAACCGAAAAACTTTCCTTGTTCGAACTAAGCGAAAGAGGGGGAACCTATCGTTTTGAGAAAGAAAATGAGGAAGTAAAACAGTTGTCACAGAAATAAGAAAACTATACCCACTGTATTACTAAGTCTCACCGACCTCTCATCCACTCCCCACCTTCTCCCTGTTCTATAGCAAGGAGGAGGTAAGGAGTAAGTAAGGAGTAGGTAGGGAGTAGGTAAGACGATCCTATATTTCTGTGCGGTATTGTTTCAGCTCTTTCCGCAATGCCTGGGCTTTTCCTTCCGTCAGTTCGTCGAGAAGTGCCCAGAAACGCTCTCCATGGTTCATTTCGCGAGTATGAGACAATTCATGTAAGAGCACATAGTCTATCAAGTGCTTCGGAAGTAAGACCAGATAGAAAGACAGATTTATGTTACGCCGCGCCGAGCAGCTGCCCCAACGTCCACAGCTGGAATTGATCTTCACACTTTGATAAGGCAGGTTATGCTTTTGCGAAAGCATATACAGACGGGGTGGAAGAATAATCTTCGCATTACGCCGCAAGGCTTCTTCAATGACTTTACGCAACCATGCCTGTAATCCTTCATCCGAGAAATCGGCTCCCGGAGGACAAATGATCTGCATCTCGCCCAGTTCGGAACGCGAAAGAAAACGTTCACGCTGTCCGCTTACAAGACTTAGCTTGAAGAACTCCGTATCTATCCGGAAGTTCAAGTCTATCAAAGGACGGGTACGCTTTTTACGGGCTATCCGCAAACGGGGACGCAACTGTTCTATTGCACTCTTCACCTCTTTCATCGTAGTTCCGGGCGGAACGGTTACATAGACGGCATCTTCCCGCGTACGGAAAGTCAGGCGCCGGGCACGGGTATTCACCTTAATAAGGAAACGCCCAAGTTCATTATCTTCCAATACATTTTCCAAAACAATAAAATCTCCCAATGAATAAACAGACAAATGAACGAAATATCATCCGAATATACAAGTGATCGGGCAACCAAAAACGGACAAGTGTCCGAAAATGAACACATGCTTCAAAAGAAGACACTCTATGTATCAGCACTTTATAGGTTTGGCATGAATATTGACTTATATAACATGACTGGACGTTCACTAAAAAGTTTCTGAAAAAAGAGAAAGAAACATGCAACTTTTTTTAAGTAACTCACGTCTAATAGGTAAACAGAAATAATATATATGAATAATTATAAAACTAAAAAAGTTATGAGAAAGTTAGCAAGTCTTATCACATGTATCTGTTTAATCTTCAGTACAACAGCGTGTTCACAAAGCAAGAACTACAGTTCCGGTAACTGGAGCAATAAGAAAGTAGTAGCCAGCAATAATTATGTAACCAAGGACATCAAGGTAGACAACTTCAAGAAAATTAGTGTAGCCGGCAGTCCGGATGTTACGTTTACCCAAAAATCGGGACGTCCGGGAGTAGAAGTCTACACTTCGGACAACATTATAGACTTACTGGATATCAAGGTAAAGGATAACACCTTATATATCGGTTTCAAGAAGAACGTCAATGTATCTTATAAAAAATTGGATGTACGCGTATCCGCTGAAATGTTGAATGGCATTTCTGTTGCAGGTTCAGGTGATATTTTCCTGAAGAATGGACTTCAAACCGATGATAACCTGACAATCAATGTTGCAGGTTCGGGAGACATCAAGGGTAGTGGCATTAAATGTTTCCGTATTCGTCCTCCACAGCGATGCAGTCGATGGCAAGGGTGGTGCCATCCTCGAACTGGGCGGCGGCGCATAGCGCCGCAAGCAATCAGCCCAGTGGGCTGTTGCTTAGCCCGCGGGTTCTAACGCGTAGGAATATCTACCGTGGAAGCTGTAAATCGAAAGATTTCATGGCTTTTTTGTTTTGTAAGCCATGGCTGCACGGTTTCTGCACGGTTTTTGCACGGTCGGTGTTATCCATGTCCGATGATGTAGGACGCTGTATTGCATTGCAATCAGTGCCCTTTTTTGCATCAGGTGAGCAGGGCCAGGCGGAGTTTTGCCTTCATTTCCGGGTCGGTATCCTTTGCGCTGCTCGTCCTCGGCCAGTGCGCTGATCCGCTTGACCATGGGGTGCTGCAGAAACTTCTGCTTATTTACAGTATACCTCGTGCGTGCTATACTAAAATCAGTACCCTTTTCACGCATCGTTTTTGCGAAACAGTTGTTTTTTAAGAGAGAGTGACCTTATGAACAAAAAGATTACGATCCGTGATGTGGCACAGGCAGCGGGCGTTTCCATCAGCACGGTCCATCAGGCACTGAACGACAAGCCTGGCGTCAGTGAGGTCACCAGGGAGCATATCCGGAGGATTGCGGATGATCTGGGCTACCGGCCCAATAAAATGGCTTCCGGCCTGAAACGCCGCACCCAGCGTGTGGCTGTGCTTCTGCCGGATGAGGTGGGCCGAAACCGCTTTTATTACCCGCCTTTGTGGCAGGGTGTGCGGGACTACTTGAAAAACTCTGAAGATCTGAACGTGGAGTGTACCGAGTTCAGTTTCCCCAATGAGATCGGCCCTTTCCACTCCCGCGGAGTGGAAGAGGTGCGCGCTCTGCTGGCCGAGGACAAACTGGACGGCCTGCTGACAGTGGGTCACATGGAAGCTATGACAATGCAGGAGTGGCAGCATGCCCGGGATGCCGGTGTGGCGGTGGTGCAGGTGGGGTTTAGAAACCCGAAGATCGCACCGCTGTGCAGCGTGCAGCCCGACTATGAGGTCATTGGACGGACGATGGCGGAGTTGATCTTCAGCCATATCCCCTCTTTCGGCAGTGTGGTGCTCTGTGCCGGAAATCCCAAATGGGAGCAACATGCCCGCATCGTGCAGGGGTTTGAGGATTATATGCAGGAGAACGGTGCGCAGAACCGCATTTATCTGGACAATTCCTGCGGCATCGGCTCAGAGGCACAGAGGCACATCCTGAATCTGCTGGAAAAGCCGGATGTTGCGGCCTGCTGCAGTGTGCTGTCGCAGGGGAGCGTGATGCTCGTGCAGGGGCTGCAGCAGTGCGGCAAAGCGGGTAAAGTGTTCGCGGTGGGCAGCGACGTATTCGAAGAAAATCTGGACGCTCTGCGGAACAGAATCCTGGACAATATCGTGCAGAAAAACCCTTACGCTCAAGGGTATCTTGGCATCAAAGCACTGGTGGAATATCTCGTGCAGGGCAAGGCTCCGGAACAGCGCACCATTTACGTGGGCTCTGAAGTGGTGTTCCGCAGCAACGCTGTGATGTATGACCGGGACAATTTCCGGGGGCTGCTGCTCTGAAAACAAAAAACATGAAAAAGGCGGACTGGTTTCCAATCAGTCCGCCTTTTTCGTGTAAATGGAGAAGTAAAAAGAGCAAGCGGTAAATGTCAAAAGTCAGTGGGATCAGCCCTTGTACTCGAGCTTGCGGTAGCTGCGGCAGCTCTTCTCGATCAGATCCCAATCCAGTTCGGCACCCACGCCCGGACCCTGCGGCACATGGATGATGCCATGTTCGTCAATGGGCAGTTTGCCCTTCATGGGCAGGGTGTAGTTTTCTTCCGGTACGAAGTACTCGAAGTACTCACAGTTCTTGATGGCGCAGCTGACATGCAGGTTGACAAGATCCATGTAGTTCATGGTGGTGGTGTGGATCTCACAGTTCAGGCCGAATGCTTCTGCCAGATGTGCGATCTTCAGCGTGCCGGTGATGCCGTCCTTCCAACTGACATCCGCGCGGACGATATCGGCAGCGTGCTGAGCAATGACCTGCGCCACACCCCAGTGGCAGCCGCGGGTGGTCTCGGTGGCAGCGATAGGGATATCCAGTGTGCGGCACAGCTCGGTGTATTTATACAGCTCAAAGTCGCGGAAGGGCTCTTCGAACCACTTATAATTCAGCCTTTCCAGCTGACGTCCCACGGTGACGGCTTCGTTGATGGTATAGTCGCCCACGGGGTCGGTCATCAGCAGGTAGTCGGGGCCGACAGCGTCGCGGATGGCCTGATGCACTTCCATATCAAAGCTGACCGGCCCGCCCGGATGGGCTTTGTAGCCGGGAATGCCTTTGCTCTGGTAGTAGAGAGCCTCGTCCACATACTCCTTAACAGTGCCGTGGAAGTTTCCGCTGGCATAGACCGGCAGGCTGTCGCGGCAAGCGCCGATGTACTTATAAAGAGGAAGCCCGGCTTCCTTGGCACAGATATCCCACAAGGCTACATCCACGGGGCCGGGCAGGAACACGGGAAAGAATGCCTCATGACGGTCGATGGTCCACAGTTCCTGGAAGATGGCCTCACGGTCATGGGGGTCACGTCCCAGAACAACAGGGCCGATGCTCTCCTGTAAGTAAGCTTCGCTCACAGCGCCGCTGCGGGCTGCCATGCAGGTGGCAACGCCCTCAATGCCGGTGTCGGTGGTCAGTTTGATGGCGATGACATCCCAGCCCATTTTGGCACCGCCCTGACGCTTTTCGTCAAACAGGCAGCGGCCGCGCTCGACCCACCAGGTCTCGAACTTGGTAATGATCATAAAAATGCTCCTCTCGTTGATCGTGTTAAAGGAATTGGCTGCTTGATAACCGGAATCTTGCTTTGCGGAAAAGAATCTTTAACGGAAACACGTCAATAAAATATAACCGAAACGTTTTGCTTGATTATAATGCAAAAGCACATAAAAGTAAAGAGATTACAGAATTTTGGTTGGAAAATCGTCACACTGCAAAAACGGTTTGGTCAGAAACTGTGCTATATGACAAAAATATATCCGAAACAGACGAAAAAAAATGAAAAATATTGACCTTGCACACAAGACGTGCTAAAATGTTGCCAAAGAAAGCTACAAAAACGTTTTTGTAGCAAGGAGCAGGCGGGACACGAAGACGCTGCCCCGAACACGTATCCGACACACGATGCCAAGAAAAAAGGAGATTTCTTATGAAAAAAGCAATTTCTCGTCGTGACTTCCTGAAGGTTGTTGGCGTTTCTGCCGCAGCGCTGGGCATGACCGCATGCGGCGGTTCTTCCGCTTCCACCTCTGCTTCCACCGCAGCTTCCTCCACTGCCTCTTCTGCAGCAGCAGGTGCAGGCGAGGGCGGCTCCGGCAATGACTACAAGCTGACATGGAACGAGGTCAACGGCGAGGACTACGGCGCAACCGTTGGCGCACACACCTTTGCTGAGAAGATCGAAGAGCTGTCCGGCGGTCACATCACCATTGACCTGTACATCAACGGCACGCTGGGTTCCGAGGCTGAGTCCATGCAGGGCATCCAGATGGGTACTCTGGATATCTTCCGCGGCAACGCTTCTTCTCTGCCCAACTACGGCGCTGAACTGATCGGCACCACCGGCCTGCCGTATGTCTTTAAGGATATGGCACAGTTTGAGGATGTGGCTGAGAGCAGTCTGGGCGACGAGCTGCTGCAGAGCGTGGAAGATGCCAACTGCGGTTATGTTGCTCTTGGCTGGCTGGTCGAAGGTCCTCGCAGCCTGTTCATCACCCCGAAGGTCTACGAGCGTCTGGGCAAGCCCACCGACTTCACGCTGGACAAGATGAAGGGCCTGAAGGTCCGCGTGCCCGAGACTGACCTGATGATCAGCACCATGGATGCTCTGGGCGCTTCCGCCACCGCAATCGCTTACTCTGAGCTGTACACCTCTCTGCAGTCCGGCGTCGTCGATGCTGCTGAGAACGGCGTTACCTCTTACATGAGCAACAGCTTCAACGAAGTTGCCCCCTACTTCATCACCGATGCACACACCTTTGGCTGCGGCGTCATCCTGATGAACGCTGACAAGTGGAACGGCTTCAACGATGCCGAGAAGGGCTGGATCAAGGAAGCCGCTCTGGCCGCACGTTCCGCCTGCTACGAGTACAACCAGAAGCAGGAGCAGGCCTGCTTCGATTCCTTCGCCGACAAGGGCATCACCAAGCTGGAGGTTTCCGATATCGAAAAGTGGCAGGAGGCCTGCGCACCTCTGTACGAGAAGGAGAGCGCAGAGGCTCAGGACATCATCGCTAAGATCCAGAGCAGCAACTACTGATAAGCTCCACAGTACTTTTATAGCACAATAAAGGACGAACGTTCCCCACGGCTGGCAGCGGTCGTGGGGAATTTTAGAAAAACGAACAATCAAGGAGCCGATTATGGACAAATTCAGAGCCGTATGGGAAAAGATCGACGCCGTGCTGTTCCAGCTTCTGCGCCATGTCTGCGCAGTGATCCTGGGAGCTCTGGTAGCGGTGGTCTTTTTTATCTTCTTTGGGCGTTATGTGATGCACCATTCTCCCATGTGGGGCGAGCCGTTCTCCCTGCTGTGTCTGGTATGGCTGAGCCTGCTGGGCAGTGTGCTGGTGGTGCGCAAGAACGAGCATCTGGCCGTTACCATGTTTGACGAAAAGCTGGGCAAGACTGGTGTGTTCGTCACCGATATCCTGTCCGCTGTATGTGTGGTGGGCTTCTCCATCTTCCTGATCGTGTACGGCATCAAGCTGGCACAGTCGGGCGCAAGCAACAACATGGCCGGCATCAATGTGCCCTATGCCTTTATGTACAGTGCACTGCCTGTGACCGGCGTACTGAACATCTTCGCTGTTCTGGGCCACTGGGTGATGGGTCGAAAGGAGAAAAAGTAAATGTCTACTGCAACGATCGCAACCATCCTGCTGCTGGGTGTGTTCCTGGTGCTGGTTTTCCTCCGAGTGCCCGTGGTATATGCCATTGGTGTGGCTTCTCTGCTGGATTTCTTCTATCTGGGCATCAACCCCATGCAGATGGCTCTGAAATTTGTCAGCAATCTGAACTCCTATACGCTGCTGGCGGTGCCCTTCTTCATCCTGATGGGTGAATTGATGAGTGCGGGCGGCATCACCGATACCCTGATCGCTTTCTCAAAGGAACTTGTCGGCTGGATGCATGGCGGTGCTGCCATGGTCAACGTGGTGGCCTCCTTCTTCTTCGGCGGCATCTCCGGCTCTTCTTCCGCCGACTGTGCCTCTCTGGGCCCCATCGAGATCAAGATGATGGAAGAGCAGGGCTATGACCGCGAGTTCTCCACCTGCCTGACCATGGCATCCTCCGTTGAAGGCATTCTGGTTCCCCCCTCTCAGAACATGGTCATCTTCACTCTGGCTGCTGCCGGCGTCACCACCGTTTCCATCGGCCAGCTGTTCGTGGCCGGCTACATGCCCGGCGCTGTGTTGAGCATCGTGCTGATGATCTACTCCTACTACTACTCCAAGAAGATGGACATCCCGGTCACCGGCAAGTTCAACCTGAAGAACTGCATCAAGGCGTTCTTCAAGGCCATCTGGGGCATGCTGGCTGTTATGTTCGTGGTCGTCGGCGTTATCGCCGGTGTCTTTACCACCACCGAGTCCGCCGCTGCTGCCGTTGTGTGGTCGCTGTGCGTCGGCCTGTTCATCTACAAGGGCTTCTCCTTCAAGGATATCCCCCACATCTTTGCAAACGTCGTGGAGACTCTGGGCAAGGTGCTGATCCTGCTGGGCGTGTCCGGCGCATTCACCTACCTGCTGACCTATCTGCGCATCCCCACCATGATCGCTACCGGCCTGTTCTCCATCACCAGCAACAAGATCGTCATCCTGATCCTGCTCAACATCCTGATGCTGTTCCTGGGCTGCCTGATCGAGATGGCCTGCCTGATCCTGATGCTGACCCCCGTCATCCTGCCCATCTGGATGCAGCTGGGTCTGTCCCCCATCCATCTGGGCATCGTCATGGTGCTGAACCTCGGCATCGGCCTGCTGACCCCTCCCGTCGGCTCCACCCTGTTCATCGGCTCTGCCATTTCCGGCATCAAGATCGAGACCCTGTCCAAGAAGATGGTGCCGTTCTACATCACCATGTTCATTGCGCTGATCATCCTGACCTACTTCCCGCAGACCTTCATGTGGCTGCCGAACCTGCTGTACTAAGTGCGTATGGAAACAATGAATCTGCCGCTGGGGGCGCGGCTCTGGATCGCAGATGCCCCCAAAGACCCCAAAGGAATGATCCTGATCTGCCCCGGCGGCGGATACCAGTGGCTTTCGCCGCGTGAGGCCCAGCCGGTGGCCCGCGCCTTTGCCGCCGCCGGCTGGGCGGCTGCGGTGGTGTACTACACCGTTCGCGAAAAGCCCGGCCAACCCCCGCTGGGCACCCTGCCGGTGCGCCAGCTGGGCGAAGCACTGCAGACCATGCAGCAGCGTTTCCCGGCACTGTCGGCGCTGGTCTGCGGCTTCTCCGCAGGCGGCCATCTGGCAGCCAGTCTGGGCGTGCACTGGCGTGAGTTGGGCCTGCCCCGCCCCGACGGCATGATCCTGGGCTACCCGGTGATCACCGCCGGAAAGTACGCCCACCGCGGCAGTATCCAAAATCTGGCCGGTTCGGACGATCCAGGCTGGTATTCACTGGAAACGCAGGTTACGGCAGATACGCCGCCTGCCTTCTTCTGGCATACCGTCACCGACCCGGAAGTGCCGGTGCAGAACAGCCTGCTTCTGGCAGGCGCACTGAGCGCGGCCGGTGTGCGCTACGAAATGCATCTTTACCCCCGCGGGGTGCACGGTCTGAGCCTGGCAACGCCCGAAGTGGACGAGCCGGAAAAGCACCGCGTTGCAGATCCCCACATCGCCGGCTGGTTCGGGCAGTGCCTCGAATGGCTGGATATTCTAAAAACGACAAAGGAGTGATTCCCCATGGCAATGTGGAAAAACGACGATGAAATGTTCGCCCTGATGAAAGAGAAGCTCTATACCCCCGTTGTGGGTGATATTCTGGATCAGATGGGCTATAAGCACCAGTTCCTGCCCGCTTCCATCCGCCCGCTGGCTGCACAGGTGCCTACCGCACCCTACATCCTGCCCGGAGAGGAAGAGGACAAGCGCCTGAAGGTGGCTGGCTACGCCTGCACCGTTCTGGAAAACGATGTGTTCGAGTACCCCGCCGAAAAGCCCTTCGGTTATATGACTGAGGCGCTGGATGACCTGAAGCCCAACGAGATCTACATCGCTACCGGCGCACACAACAGCGCTCTGTGGGGCGAGCTGCTCACCGCCTGCGGCAAGGCCCGCGGTGCAGTTGGCGCCGTTCTGGACGGCTACACCCGCGATACCCCCAAGGTCATCGAGCAGAACTTCCCTGTTTTCTGCTCCGGTACATGGGCACAGGATTCCTCCGTCCGTACCTACGTGTTCAAATGGCGCTGCCCCATTGAGATCGGTCAGGTGACCATCCACAATGGCGATATCGTCTTTGGCGATATCGACGGCGTGCTCATCATCCCCAAGGATATTGCACCGGAAGTCATCGAGAAAGCCCTCGTCAAGGCAAGCACGGAAAAGACCATGCGCAAAGCCATTGAAGACGGCATGATGGTCACGGATGCATTTGCAAAGTTCGGAGTGCTGTAAGCTATGGACGAAAAGCAGAACGCCTTTCAGATCAATCGGGAAGACAATGTGGCCACGGCCCTGACCCCGCTGGTGCCCGGCCCCGTGGAGCTGCGCGGCGATGCCTGCGCCCCCGAAGTGGAAGCCGCCACCGAGGTGCCGATGGGCCATAAAATTGCCCTGCGGGACATCAGGAACGGTGAGGATATCGTCAAGTATGGCGTAGTCATTGGCCGCGCTACCGCCGATATCCCGGCTGGCAGCTGGGTACACCTGCACGTCATGCGCAGCGTCTACGACCAGCGTTCCAGCCATCTGGACGTCAGGACCGGTGCTCCCAAAGACACGAAGTACGAGTAAAGGAGAGGCTTTTAATGGATTGGAATGAACTGCAAAGCCTCACCTGGCCCGGCTACGCCCGCAAAAACGGCGGCAAGGGCATCCGTAACCGGGTGTTGGTGATCTACACGGTCAAGTGTGCCGAGTTTGTGGCGCAGCAGATCGTAGCCAAAAGCGGCAGTACCAATGTGGAACTGCTGGGCTTTGACGGCTGTACCGACAACCAGTATGCGGTGAACCTGCTCATCAGCTTCATCCGCCACCCCAACGTGGGTGCGGTGCTGGCCGTGGGCCTTGGCTGTGAATACGTGCAGCCGGAATGGCTGTCTAAAATTGCCGAGGAAGAGGGCAAGCCCACAAGCTGGATGTTCATCCAGAACGAGGGCGGCACCCAGCCTGCCGTCCGCAAGGGCGTGGAGTGGGTGCAGAGCGCACTCAAAGAGCTGGAAAACACCCCTCGCGTGGAGATGTCCGTAAAAGATCTGGTCATCGGCGCAGAGTGCGGCGGCAGTGACTACACCAGCGGTCTGGCTGGCAATGTGGTCGTGGGCCGGTTCTACGACTGGCTCACCGATCAGGGCGGCACGGCCATCTTTGAGGAGATCGTCGAGGCCATTGGTCTGGATCATCTGCTGCTCAAGCGCGCTGCTTCTGAGCAGGCCGCAAAAGAGCTGCGCTATACCTATGATAAAGCGCTGGAATACTGCCGCAGCGTGCGTCAGTATTCGGTCAGCCCCGGCAACTTTGCAGGCGGCCTGTCCACCATTGAAGAAAAGAGCATGGGTGCTGTGATCAAGAGCGGCTCCCGCCCCATTCAGGGCGTCATCAAGGTGTCCTGCCCTGCGCCCCATCCGGGTCTGTGGCTGCTGGACTCCACCCCGGACCCTTACTGGATGCAGTTTGGCATCACCAATCCCAACGACAACGAGGGCTTGATGGATCTTGCCAGCTGTGGCGCACACATCGTGTTCCTCGTTACAGGACGCGGCAATGTGGTGGGCAGCGCAGTAGCCCCCTGCATCAAGATCACCGGCAACGGTGCGACTTACGCCCGCATGGAGGGCGATATGGACTTCAATGCCAACCCCGTGCTCCGGGGCGAATGCACCCAGAACGAGCTGGCTCGCCGCCTGACCGAAATGGTGGTAAAAACTGCCGCCGGTCAGCCCACCAAGAGCGAAGCCCAGGGACACCACGAGTTCTTTGTACCGTATAAATATCAGGAAAAGCAGGTCGCTTTCAAGCGTGCCTGCGAAGAGTGAGGAGGACTGTTCCCCATGGCAGCATTTACCGAAGAACAGGTGAAGGATTTCAGCATCAAGAACTGGTACGACCTGTCCGGTCAGGTCGCCGTCGTCACCGGCGGTGCCACCGGTCTGGGCCTTGCCATTACCCGCTGCCTTGTTTCCGCAGGCGCAAAGGTGGCCGTTGTGGCTTCCCGCGCTCCTGAGCTGGTGGCCGATACTCTGGCAGAGTTTGGCGGCAAGGCTGTGTACTATCAGTTCAATATCACCGATACCGACCACGCTCAGGAACTGGCCGATAAGATCACCGCTGAGCAGGGCCCCGTGAGCATCCTTGTGAACAACGCAGGCAACCATTGCAAGAAGTTCATCTGGGATATGACCGTGGACGACTACAAGCGCGTTCTGGATGTGCATCTGGTGGGTGCATTCGCACTGACCAAGGCTTTTGTTCCCCAGATGAAGGAGCAGGGTCATGGCCGCGTCATCTTCCAGGCCAGCATGACCAGCTACATCGGCCAGCCCCAGGTGGCAGGCTACTCCACCGCAAAGGCCGGCTATCTGGGCCTGATCCACACCCTGACCGCTGAACTGGCCGAGTACGGCATCACCGTCAACGCCATTGCTCCGGGCTGGATCGACACCCCCATGTTCCACAAAGCTACCGACAACGACCCGCCGCGTCTGGCCAAGATCATGGGCCGCATCCCCGCCAAGAGCGTGGGCGACCCTATGGATGTCGGCATGTGTGCAGCGTTCCTGTGCAGTGACGCAGCCCGCTATATCAGCGGCACCTGCATCCCTGTTGACGGCGGCGCTCTGATCGGATTCTGATGAAATGAGCCCACCCATCTCCTGAACAGACGGGTGGGCATTTTTGGAGGATATTTGTTATGAATGATCGTTTCAGCGAAGAGCTGTTCCTCACCAATGAGACCGGCAAGATACTCTACCACAAGTATGCAGAGCATATGCCGATTATCGATTACCATTGCCATCTGCAGCCCGTGGAGATCGCCGAGAACAAGGAGTTTGAAGATCTGGGCGAAATGTGGCTGCGCGGCGACCACTACAAGTGGCGCTGTATGCGAACCTTTGGCATCGACGAGAAGTACATCACCGGTGACGCCAGCTACTACGAAAAGTACATGAAGTTTGCCGAAATTCTGCCCCAGCTGGTGGGCAATCCCATCTACATCTGGTGTGCACTGGAGCTGAAGCGCTACTTCGACATCGACGAACCCCTGACCGCAGCCAATGCACAGGAAATTTATGACCGCACCAAAAAGCTTATCACCGAAAAGCACATGACCCGCCGCTGGTGCATGGAGCACAGCAATGTGCGTCTGGTCTCCACCACCGAAGACCCCATCGACGACCTGCGCTATCACAAGGTTCTGAACGAGGAAAAGATGTTCACCCGCGTGATTACCGCCTTCCGCCCCGATAAGGCCATGTTCTGCGCCAACGCCGATTTTGCTGCTTATCTGGCAAAGCTTTCTGCTGCTGCGGAGCAGCCCATCGACAGCTTTGCCGAGATGCTCACCGCATTGGAAAAGCGTTTGCAGTATTTCCAGCAGATCACCGGCACCACCGTCAGTGACGACGGCATCCCCTACTTCAACTGGGCAGATTACACTCTCGCCGAGGTAGAGGGCATCTTTGCCAAGGCACGCAGCGGCGGCAAGCTGACCCAGCATGAGATCGACCAGTACCAGAGCGCATTCCTGTTCGAGATGGCCCGTATCTACAACCGAAACCACTACGTTATGCAGCTGCACATCGGCACCTATCTGGATGCCAACACCAGCCATGTGAAGAGTGTGGGCCAGTCCACTGGTTTTGATTGCTGCGACGATGCCGCACCGGTCAAGGGCGTTGGCGAGCTGCTGAACAACCTGACCACCATCGGCGAACTGCCCAAAACCATCATCTACCCGCTGGACGGCACCAAGATTGAGACCTGGGCGATCTTAGCCGCAGGCTTCTGCGATAATGGCACCAAAGCAAAAGTTCAGCTGGGCGCACCCTGGTGGTTCAACGATCAGGCCTTTGGCATCCAGCGTCAGTTTGAGGCCTGTGCAAACCTGTACCCGGTCTCACTGTCGGTCGGCATGCTGACCGACAGCCGCAGCTTTATCTCCTATCCCCGTCATGAGCTGTACCGCCGCGTGCTGTGCAGTTATCTGGGCAGTCTGGTGGAGCGCGGAGAGTATTTCTCCGGTGAGGAAGAGCTAAAAAAGACCATCGAGAATGTCTGCTTCAACAATGTGAATGAGTTCTTTGGCTTCAACGTTAAGGTTTGATAGGAGGATTTATTATGGCAGATCTGAAGGGTAAGGCCGGCATCGTCACCGGCGGCAGCAGCGGCATTGGTTTCCAGATCGCAAATGTGCTGGCAGAGGCCGGCGCAACGGTTTACGTGATCAGCCGTACCGGCAGGCCCAAAGAGGGCGTGGGAGAAAGCGCATCGGGCGTTGTCCACCTGAAGGGCGATGTGGGCGATGTAGAAGCCATGAAGGCTATGGTGGCAGAGCTTGCCGCAAAGCACAATGGCTGCCTTGATTTTCTGGTGAACAATGCAGGCGTCAGCTATAAATGCCGTGCCGAAAACTTCCCTATGGAACAGTTTGACAACATCATGAACGTGAACGTCAAGTATTTGTTTGAGATGAGCGTTGTCTGCTACCCCTACCTGAAGAAGAGCGCGGACAAGGGCCGCATCATCAACATCACCAGCATGAGCGCACATCTGGGCTTCAGCGAGGTGGTGCCCTACTGCACCAGCAAGGGTGCTGTTTTGGCTATGACCCGCGCACTGGCTGTGGAGTGGGCCGGGGACAACATCACCGTCAACAGCATCGCACCGGGCTGGTTCCGCAGCAAGATGAACGAGCAGGTGGTGGACGCCGCCCGTGAGCAGAAGATCCTGAACCGGATGCCCCTGCATGCTTACGGCGATACCCGCGATCTGGGCAAGATGGCCGAGTTCCTGGTGGGCGATGGAGCCTCCTACATCACAGGTCAGGATTTTGCCGTGGATGGCGGTGCCCTGGCGTATGGATACTGACCGAACTTGATTTTTGGTGTGAGGTCACACGAACCAATGCCGTCAAGTCGTTGTCGGATAAGTCGATTTTTCATTTGTCTGAGAGTAAGTGCACGGTTTCTACACGGTTTTTGCACGGTTTCAAAACGTGCAAAGGGTGCAAATCGTTGCAAAATCG
>OGXQ01001328.1_pt1 | contig 18887 bp, 10 predicted proteins | sample 1576291 | NCBI WGS metagenome assembly OGXQ01 (sample SAMEA3541575, study PRJEB24748) | human gut metagenome | biome: human gut; feature: human-associated habitat; material: faeces | place: China | collected 2012 | reverse complement strand
GATAATGTAATAATCCGTTTTATCCGTTCGCGTATGGGGGCAGAGATAAAATGCCCAGGGCCGTCAGGTAGTTCGAAGCCGTAGCTTTCGGATCGATGTCGGTAACCTTGTCGGCCACTTGCAGGCGCAGTACCACCTTCTCCTTGCCGAAGCAGTCGGCGGGCAGTTTGCGCAGATGCTCGGTGAAGCCCGGCGTCGCATCCTGGGAGGTGGTGGACCACCACGTTATCGAGCGTTTTTTGAGCATCGGACAGTTGGGAACGGCCCGGAACGTCGCGCCGCCGTCTACGGAGTAAAGCAGGTTCCAGTGGGCAGGACCGAAGATCGTCGTATTGCTCATCGAACCGTGGCCCCAGGTGATACCGAAGATCAGGCTCGAACCGCTGATGCCCTGCGTCGAGAACGAAATGTCGAAATACTTGCCTTCGTCAGCCTTGAAGTCCCACCACTGCTGGGAGAACAAGATTCCGCCGTTCGCCACCAGTCCCTTCTGCTCGGTCGTCGCACCGCCCGTACCCGAGCAGACGACGTTGTTGAAGTCCGAAGCACCGGCCTGCGTAGCGCCGTATTTGTTGATCTCGCCCGCACCGATCTCCGGAATAAGGTCGACCTTACGGTCGTTCCAGTTCCACTCTACGACGGTTTTCATAAACGGTTCGTCGTTCAGCGCGATCTCCTCTTTGGTCATGGCGCGCAACTGGTAGCGACCGAGGTCGCCGAAACGGATGGGGGCGATATCGTCGGCAACAACGATGCCCCGGAACGTACCCGAACCCTGTGCAACGATCGAGTTAAACTCCAGATCGCGGCCCGAACTGTGGCGGCGCCACGATACGGCCGCATTGGTCAGCATGAAGATGGAGTTGCCGCCCTTGTCGTAGCACATCAGCGGAGCGACATCCCAGCGCGGGGCTGTGGCCGTACCGATCGCGTTCAGTGCATCCTTGAACGAATAGCCGTCGGTACAGTTGGTGTAGGCGCCGTCCTTGCACATGATCTCCAGGCCGGTCACGGAAACCAGCGTATAGATATCGGCGTCGGTAAGTTCGGCGATGCTCTTGGTCTTAACGGGAATCTTGAATTCGTCGGGAGTCGAGGTTTCCAGGATGTTGGCTGCCGTAAGCCCCGAGATGGTATAGCATTCGGGATCGGCCTTCTTTTCGAGGGTAGCTCCGGCGATTGCAAGCCGCACCTTCGAGAAACGCGCCAGCGTGTTGTCTTCGGCGGTCGCAAACTTCAGGCAGAAACCATACTGCCCGTCGAGGCTCTCGATATAGACCGTCCGGTCGTTCTCGCCGCGGTCGAAGAAGAACTGTTGGGTCTGGGGACTCGAAACGATGTTCTTGCTGGCCGGATCGCTGACGACGAACCCTTCGATATACTGCGCGAGCGTGATCTCGCCCGGAGTCAGGGCACGCACGCTTGCGAAGTCGGCAACCGTGGGATAGGGTTTCTGGGTAACCTTGCATAAGGCCGAAGCGGATGCCCCCGAGGCGTCGGTAAAGCTGAGTTTGATCGTGGCGGTGCGCGGCGCCGAACCCTCGTTCTTCGCCAGCGAGAACGTCAGTCCGTCGTCGGTGATCGCGGGCTTCAGAATCCACTCGGCTCCCTCCTCGACGGACACGTCGTACACTACATAATAATCGACCTGGTCGGAGTAGGGCACGAGGTTGTTGGTCATGGCCGGAACGATGCACTGCTGGGCGTAACCTTCGTAGGTCCCCGCATCGCTGTCCAGTTTGAATGCGGGAGTAGCGTTACCCTGCGTAACGGTCAGCACCGATTTGATAACGTCGCCCTCGGCGCTTTCGATGAGAACGGTCAGGTCGGCCCACCGGACAAAGCTCGTTTCATTATCCGCAGCTTCGAACCGAACGCCTTTCTGCGTAATCGAAACATTGGAAATCCAGGGTGCGACGGGCTGAGCCTGCGGCTCGTCGCCGCCCTCTTCGCCATCGTCCTCCCCGGCGCGCGTTATGACCGGAACAGGGTCGTTGGGCAGGCCGTTCTCGTCATAATAGGTAACGGTAGCCTCCATATCGTCGATGCTGTAACGCAGGTTGGTGTTGATCGGAGCCAGGATCTGGGATTGCGCCTTCAGCAACGTGACGGCAGGTTTCGAGAATGCAATCGACGGATCGGTCACCGATCCGGCCTGCATGAACATTACGGTATCGACCAGGGAACCTTTCTCGAAGATGACGCCGACCTTTCTCGACAGGCCGTAGTTGGCCGAATAGGTGAACACGATTTCGTGATTGCCGTACCCTTCGAGTTTGTTGAGCGACGCCCATTTCACATTGCGCGTAAAGCGGGCCTTCCAGTCACCGGTCGAATAGACCAGTACGTGGGTCGATCCGGCATCCTTGGTCAGCGACAACTCCCGCGCCGAGACCGCCAGCGGCAGTTCCAGTTCGAAGTCCTTCTGACAACCGGTCAGAGCCGCCGTAAACGCCATTACGGCGATCAGCAGACCGACGACCGATCTTTTCTGTTTATCGAATATTGTTTTCATAGTCTGAAAATTTCGGATTATTACAAGCCGTAGGCCTTGTATTCATTGTTATCGAGATTATTCTTCGAATAGGTAACCTCCGTATCGGGAATCGGATAGTAACGGTGGCACGGTTTGATGCGGCTGTTCGCCGTGTTGAGCTGCAAATAGCCGTAATCGCTGTTATCCGTCACCGCTTCGTACCAGATGCCCCAGCGAACCAGGTCGTACTTGCGCTGGAACTCGCCGAAGAGTTCCCGGGCCCGCTCGTTGCGGATCTCCTCTTCGAGACGCGCGGGAGTGCGGTAGGTGTAGTTGGCCAGACCGGCGCGCGTACGGGTCATGTCGAGGTATTCGACCGCCTTCTCGTAGTTTTCCTTGTAGAAATAGCATTCGGCCATCATGAGCAGGGCATCGGCATAACGGAACACCTTGTAATTGTTGCCGTCGGCCGAAGCCTGCATGTTCGGACACCAGAACTTCGGTCCGCACCACGGACGGGTATTCGTGTTGTTGAACGTCTTATCCTCGTAGCCCCAGGCCATGTTGTACTTGGCGCGGATATCCTTGCCCATTTTGGACTGGAGGCCCTGGCAGAAATAGACGTTCGGACGCATGGCGGCCCAAACGGTCGCCTGGTCGCCGAGTTCGGGAATCTCGACACCGTCGTAAATGGCCGAATTGGCCGCACGCGGATAGGGCTGGCAGATGCAGGCCACATTGGACGTATAGGTCAGGCCGCCCTGGGTATAAACATGCTGAATCTCCATGATGGATTCGGGCGTGTTCTTGTTCCGGAACAGGATGTTCTCCGCATAGTTGTACTGCGACAGCGAACCGTAGATCGTTTCGATGTTCTCCAGGGCGTCCAGGGCGATATCCCACTCCTTGTTCCACATGGCCATCTTGGCGACGAGCATATAGGCGCAGGCCGCTCCCAGACGATTGGCCTCGTTGTCGTAAGTACGGGTCTGGGCGGCGAGGGGAGCGATCGACAGCAGGTCCTCGATGACCTTGTCGCGGGTTTTGCCGGCATCCATGCGCGGCAGCACCTGAATCCGGTTCAGAACTTCGTTGTCCGTAACATCGTCGAAGTAGAACGGCACATCGCCGAAGAAACTGGTCAGCGTCCAATAAAAGAACGCACGCAGGGTCTTGGCCTCGCAGAGCAACTGATAGTACTGCTGCTCGCTGAGAACTTCGTTCTGGAAAGCGCGTTCGATGCCGTTGACGGCGAAATTACAGCGCTGCACACCGAGATAGCCCTGTGTCCAGACGGTCGAGCCGAGGCGCGGCACGGAGGGAGAGATGTCCAGGCTGGCGTCGAGCGTACCCGAGGGGCAGTATGCAATGTCGGTGACGCACTCCGTGGCGATCATGTAGGTGTAGTTATAGATCGACTTGATCGGGATATAGCAACCGTTTACAACCGACTGGCATTCCGAGAATTTACGGAAAAAGTCATCGGGGCTGGAAATTCCGGACGTATCCTCGTTCAGCGAACACGACTGAAACGAAAGGAGCACCGCTCCGGCAACCGCAAAGATTATATGTTTGGTTTTCATCGTCTTTATTCTGTTAAATTTAGTATCTCAACTGAAGGCTGAATATGATGGTACGGGGTTTGGGATATGCACCCAGGTCCATACGGCGCAGCGTCGACGACGTACCCTCGCTGGAAACGTCGGGGTCGAAGCCGTTGTACTTCTTCCACAGGTAGAGGTTTTCGCCCGAAACGCTCACCGTCAGGTCCTTCACCCACGAACATTTCTTCCTCAGGTCGAACGTGTACGAAAGCGTGATGTTCTTCAGTCGGAGATACGACGCGTCGTGGATCATGAAATCGCTCGGCAGGGCAGCGTCGCTCTTGGCTCCGGCACGCGGAATATTCGAATCCGGGTTGCGGACGGGATGCCACGCATCGAGCATGTAGCGGTACTGGTTCGAGAACTGGGACCCCGCCATGTAAATTTCCGAATAGTTGTAAATCTTACCGCCGAGCGAGTAGGCGAAATAGACTCCCACCTTCAGGCCGTGGATGTAGAACGTATTCTGCAAACCTCCGTAGAGATACGGATCGGCGTTGCCCTGGTAGATCAGGTCCTCCTTGGACATCACGCCGTCGTGGTTGATATCGTAATAGCGCGGACCGCCGTCGGTGTTGGACGGGCTCACATAGGTTTTCGTAATGTTGTTTTCCGTCCGTTCCTCGGCGTTTTTCCACGTTCCTCCGTACTTGAATCCCCAGAGCGAGTTGAGCGGATAACCCTTGACGTAACCATACATCATGTAGGGGTTGTTACCCGGCGAGTTGTAAGCCGAGATGAAATCCTCGGAGCCGATATCGTCGACCATCTGGTCGTTGTGCGACATGGTCAGCGTCGTCGACCAGTGGAACTTCGGGCGGACGATATTCTGGCTCTCGATCGAAAGTTCGATACCCTTGTTCGAAGTCGAACCGATATTGGTCCAGCGGGAGGTGTAACCGGTCTGGCTCGCAACGGCCAGCGACATCAGCAGGTCGGTCGTTTTGGACTTGTACGCCTCCGCCGTGATATTCAGACGGCCCTTGAACATCGACCAGTCGAGTGCGATGTTGTATGCGGCGGTTTTTTCCCACGTCAGGTCCGGCGAATCGAGGCGGCTGCGGTAAAATGCGACGGGCTGCGATCCGGCGAACAGGTAGCCGCCCGTCGTCGATGAAAGCGTGGCCAGCGAACGGTAGGTGCTGATAGCGTCGTTACCGGTCAGGCCGGCGCTCATACGAATCGACAGGTCGTCGATCCACCGGCAGTCCTTCAGGAAATTCTCGTTGGCCAGATTCCATTTGACGGCGGCCGACGGGAAAAAGGCCCACTTGTTGTTGGCCGCAAAGTTCGAAGCGCCGTCATAACGTCCCGTCACGGTCAGGTAATAACGCGATTTCCAGTTGTAATTCAGACGCGCATAGGCCGACATCTTGGTCTTCTTCGAATAGGACGTACCGGCCGAATAGGTCTCCTTGTCCAGGACCGCATTCATGTTGTTCCACATGATGGCGTCGTCCATGTACCCGCTGCCGGACAGGTTGAAATCGTGCGAAGCGAACCGGTAGGCCGAGAAACCGCCGAGAACGTCGAACGCGTGGTCGTTCTTCTCGAATTTGTATCCCGCCGTGGTCTCCCACGAGAACGAATTTTCATCCCAGTCGGCACGGTAGGCCTCGCCGCCCTCGTTTTCACCCTTTTTGGGCAGGGTTCCCGGGTAGTAACGGTAGGTATGGCGCTGATAGAGGTAATACGAGAAAGTACTGTTGATCGTGAAATTCTTCACCGGCTCCAGTTTGAGCGAGAAGGCATGGTTGTTCGAATGGCGTTCGAGGTAATAGGTGTTCTGGTCGATCAGCGCACGAGGGGTATTCACCTTCTGTCCATTGTAGTACAGAGGGTTGTAAGAATCGTTCGGTTTGAGCATCGGCGAGAGGTACTGCGCACCGCTGTACCAGGCCGTACCGCCGATCGTGGCTTTGTTCTGGTCGTTGTGCCGCCAGGTATACGAACCCGTATAGCCGACCTTCAGCCACTTGAACAACTGGCGTTCGAGGTTGATGCGCCCCGTGAAACGCTGTTGTCCGCTGTCCTGGATGATACCCTGGGTGTCGTTGTAGGAGAACGAAGCGTAATAGGACGACTTATCGTTGGTCCCTGAAAGCGAGAGGGCGTAGTTCGAGTAAACGGCCGTACGGGTAATCTCCTTGATCCAGTCCGTTCCCTCTCCCAGCGACAGCGGGTCGGGATACACCGAACCGGAAAGCGGCGTATCACTGCCTACATCGGGGTGGTTGGCATCGCCGCCGAAATAGGCGTAGTCGTTACGATACTGCGCGAACTCGGACGCATTCATGATATCGAGCCGGCGGGGCAGCTGGGAGAAACCGATGTCGGTCTTGAACGTGATGTTCGTCTTGCCTTTGGAACCGAGTCCCCGCTTGGTCGTGATCAGGATAACGCCGTTGGCGCCGCGCGAACCGTAGATCGCCGTCGACGAGGCGTCTTTCAGAACCGAGATCGCGGCGATATCGTCGGAGTTGATGTCGTTCAGGTCGTGGATGGCGTCCATCACGCCGTCGACGACGATCAGCGGCTCGTTCGAGGCGTTGATCGAACGCGTACCGCGGATACGGATGGTCGTGGTGGCGCCCGGCTCACCCGTGGTCGACATGAAATCGGCGCCGGCGATGCGGCCCTGCAAGGCGTTGTCGACCGAAAGCACGGGCACGTCCTTGATATCGTTCATCTTGACCGTGGCGACCGAACCCGTCAGGTCCTTCTTGGCGACCTGACCGTAACCGATAACCACGATCTCGTCGATGTCGGTGGACGAGTCCTTCTCCATCTGGATGATGAAATTCGTCCGCGCACCGACGCTCAACGTCTGCGGTTTGTAGCCGATATAGGAGATGTGCAGCGAATCGGAAGGCTGGGCCTTGATGGTGAATTTGCCTTTCGCATCGACGATCGTACCCTGTTTACCGGTGGACAGCACCACCGTGGCTCCTGTCAGCGGACTGCCATCCGAATCGACAACGGTTCCGCTGACCGTACGGGCCTGCTGCTGAGCCGTTGCCGGTCCCGCATATGCCGCAAGCAGTATCACTACCGCCACCAGCGACATCACTCGGACGGATGCTCTCATTATTTGAAAAAATTTATTCATTTTAGGCTTTTTTAGGTAAAACGACTTATTCCATTTCCATGCTTGCTATTCCTCGAAAGGCGCCCCGAGAATAATATCCTTGCCGCTGCCGTTGTTCTGGGCAAAATAGTCCTGCCCGTCCACTTCCAGGCGGCGGATATAAAAGTTATCGAGGAAAATACGGCTGTTGGTCGCCGAAGGCTGCGTAAGCGAACCGCAAGTGATGCGAATCCGCGTATTGACCGTAATCGGGTTGGCCTTTGTGCTGACCACGAAGATCAGAAAATCGCTTCCCTCCCACATGTTTTCGGGAAATTCATCGCTTTTGGGATCGTAGTAGGCGGTTTCGAGATCGATCGAAGTCTTTTCGGAGTCGGCAAAATCGGCAATCACGCCGCCGTCGAGCACCTCGACCCTGATCTTGTTATCGTCTTTGATTCCGGTATAGTAGTCGGTATACGCCACGGCCCGGAACGAAACCATGAGCATCGAGTCGCTCCGGAGTGTGTTGGTGTAGGGCGAAATCAGGTCGGCGCCGTGTCCCTTGTCGTCGCCCAGTTTCAGGTAACCGTTCTTGCCGTAGCAGTGGGTGACGGCCTCCCCTTCGATCTTCGTGGACGAAAAGCCGTAATTCTTCTGGGCCGTCGTCCAATTGTCGATCGAAGTCTCGCTGTCGGTAAAGCGGGGGTCCTCCTTTCCGTATTTCATGGACGAAAAATCGTTGCTCACACGGGCCGTGGAGCCCTGGTGAACCGGAAGGATGCGGTTGTAATTCAATCCGCCGTCGGTAGCCGCCAGAATCAGCATGCCCGTACGGCGCGTATAGTAACTGGATGTCTTGCTGCGGCGCTGGACATTCATGGTTACCATACTGCGCCCCGTCTGGGGATCCACCGTGTAATACGGCAGGAGCGAAACCCATGGCGTCGTCGCGTCGTCCTGCCACGATGCAGCGAAATCGATGTTGGAATCCACGTAAATTCGGGCAAGCCCGCCCCGCACGTCGACGTAAGCGGCGGCGATAGGCTCCTTCCCGGTCGGGTCCGCATAGACTGCGATCGACTCGTTGCGATCAGAGTTCGAATGCGTTTCACACGATGCGATGCCCGTTACCGCCGCCAGGAGCGCGATGCCGGTCAATCTCCGTGAAAAACGGACGAAACTCTCCGTCAAAATTGTTTTTCTCATAAGTAAAAAGGTTAACGATTGGTTGTATGTTTACTAAGTCGGGTATTCTGCGGCGGACGATCATTTCAGTTCGAAATCGACCAGTATCGGACGGTGGTCCGAGGGGTCGTAGAAATTGGATACATACGGGCTTTTGGTCGCCGTCGTCCACTTGTCGACGACGATCAGCGCGTTCACGATCCGGTCATACATCGAGGGCGACGCATAGATATAATCGATACGCGCATTGCCGTAGGTCGACGATACGAAACAGCCCGGATTGCGCTCGGCGATGATATCCACCAGATTGGTATTGTCCAGGATGTGGTTGTGGACCAGCAGGCGGGTATCGTTGGCGGGATAACCGTAGTACCAGTTGTCGAGGCGGGAACGGGAGTTGAAATCGCCCATCATCAGCCAGTCCTGCTGGGCGGCGTACGCCGGATCGTTGACCGTCTTCGCACAGATATACTTGATCTCGAACTCGCGGTACTTGTCGCCCTCGTTCTTTGCTGCGCTCGCTTCCTGGTTCGCCGCGCCGGTAACTCCGTATGCATAGGCCTGCGGCCACGTGTGAAGCGTCACGAGGTTGATCTTACGCCCCTTCACGGTGATCTGCTGGATGCCGGCGCCGTGGGATATGGGTTTGCCCGCCTGGTCCGAATCGGTTATTTTCAACAGCGTTTCGATCGGATATTTCGACGTAACGGTCTGCGGATAGTTGTCGCGGTGGCCGCCGACCGCCGTATACGAATGGCCGTAGCGTGCAGCCAGTGCGGCCCACCCGGCCGGCAGGAACCTTTCAGACTCCGGCGCTCCGGTGTTGGTGTTGTTCTTGTAAATGGACGCCGACTCACACCAGATGCAAACGTCGGGATCGTATTTTTTCACCCACGCGACGAAATTGCTGTAATTGTTCCCCTGGTCGGACCACATGCCGTTCTGGATATTCCAGTAGAGAACGCGCAGGTTGTCGGCGCCCCGTCCCATTTCGCCGAGCGAACGGACCTCGATGTTGTCGAGATAGAAGCCGTGGACGCCGCTGCCGGTATCGTTGCCGCCCCAGTAGAGCATCGTGCCGTCGGTCGCATTGTTTACGACGACCTCCACCCGGTGCCACTCCTTGGCCGCCGACTCGCCCGACGGAAGCGTAACGTGCTTCTTTTCGACGATGTATTTCCCCGCAGCGCTCGCATAGCCCGAGTTTTCGGCCGTCAGAGGTATCTCCTTTCCGTCGACGGCGGCCGAGGCGATCATGCCGCCGTTCACCACCTGGAACACCAGCAGGTCCGTCGACCCGTACTGGTAGCAGAAATCGAACGAAACCTTGACGGAGCTGATGCCGTCGATGGCCTGCAAAGCCGCGGTCTGGAAAATACCGCGTCCCGTGTTGCCCGCGCCGCAGGCGAGGAAGCCCTGATACTCCTGGCAGCGGAACATATAGGTGTAATCGCCGATATTGCGGCTGGCGACATACGTATCGGACATCAGATGCGACGTGCCGACCGTCTTGCCGCTGATTTCGTCCCAGGTATTCGACTGGATGAAAGCGGAACCCGGATTGTTGTAGGATACCTTTTCGAAAGAGTCCGCATAGCCGTTCCGGTCCGTTCCCGTACTGGCGGTGATGGTTTCGGCCGTCGGCGCATATCCCGTCGATTCCTGGCCGGCCATGATATTGCCGCCCCATACGAAATTATCGAAACTTTCGGAGAACACGAGGTCGGCGTCGGGAGCGTATTTCAGCGCTACGGTCGTAGCTTTGCCCGCTGCGAGCTGCGCCGGCGACAAGATATGTTCCATGGAACGGTGTTCCGAATCGGACACGGTGATTTTCAATCCCGACGAGTAATCGCCCGGGGCCAGCATGATGTAAAAGTGCTTGGGCGTACTGCTGCTCAGCGGGACGCAGTTGCCGTTGTCGGTACAGTTGAGCACGGCGAAACCGACGCCTCCGGTCATCTTAAACTGCCCCTGCGACGGCAGGAAATTGGCAAATCCTGCCACGATGTCCGCCGCAGGGCTGCTCACCTTCACCGAAGATATTCTGGCCGAACCGGTCAGCGCCAGGTCCAGCACGGCGAAGGCGTCCTCGAATACCATCTTATTGCCGTTCTCCTTGGTGTAGGAGCCGTACATGGGATATGACTGCAACGACGCGGCCGTAGTGGCCCAGAACTGCGAATAGGGCAGTTTCACATCGGCATAGGCCGACGTGCCATACCAGCCCGAAGAACCCGGAGTCGTCAGGATGGCGTTGTACGTTCCCGAACTCGACGCGCTGGCTTCTATGTAGTTGCGTCCGCTTTCGTCGGTCGCGACCGGATAGGATTTCCCGTTGACCGAGACGGTCGATTTGCTCCACGCCCGTTCGCCGACACCCATCGACTTACGGGCGGCGTTTTCCGACTCGAGCAGATAGAACCGGACCTTGCCGTCCACCACCTTGATATCCTCGTATCCGTTACCCGGATTCTCGGGATTGCCGGGATCGTCGATGCCTTTTTCACCGCCGCTACATCCGGGACCGGTCAGCAACAGGGCCGATCCTAAAATACAACTCAATAATTTTCGTAGATTTAAAGTCATAATGTATGGTTTTAGGGTTTGATCGAATCAGGTTCGAGGTCGGAATAGGACACAAAAAAACCGTGTACACATTGCCGGAAAGGCAATATATACACGGTATAACAATATGTCTGTTAAAAAATTGCTCGCTAAGCTACCGTCGCTGAGGGGGGGGGAATTTCACCATTCGCACCATGCACATCGTGCATCGCAACCGAATGGCAACAATCAAACAGTCGACAGTGAAACAATTTCATTTCCTTTCGTTTGGGTTATTGGTCAAATTGTTTTCAAAAGCATTTTCATGCTCCATTATAAGCCGAATAAGCAAAATTAAGCAAAAAAAAGATCACATACAAGCATTTTTTTGAAAATCTTCATCCGCGCCCTTCTGAAAAACCCGGACTTCGAGTGTGCTGTGGATTAACATGATGGACTGTGACAGGCCGCCGCCGAAGAGGGAAAAAGCCCTCCTCCGTGCAGCGTGCCGCCCAATTCGCAAGCAGATCGGAAGCGCTAGTAAAACGTTCCTTTCGGAGCGAAAATCGCATACCCGAAATTGAAAGTCAGGTACATGTTCCGCCAGTTTTTCAGGTCGTACTTCGTCAGCGCGAGGCTCACCGGGCCGATCGGGGTGTGGTAGACCAGCGATGCCTCGGCAATGTAGTGCAGGCGCCGGTCGGGTTCGCCCAGCGGATTGAAATCCCGTTTTTCGCGGTACATGGCGTAGAAACCCGTCCGGAAGAAGAAGTTGGACATCAAATCGAAGGTCGGCATCAGTCCGCCCGCGACGAAGCGTTTGGCCCGGTAATCGGGCATGTAAACCATCCTCGCGTGGGGTATGGGGGCGTAATCCGGCATCGACATTAGCGTCGACGACTCGGTGCGGAACTCCGGATGGTTGGTCAAGACGGCGTCGACGTTCAGGCCGAACGAGAACCAATGGCAGCCCGGCATGTCGAAGAATTTGTCCCACGTGAACCGCGCCCCGACCCACTGGCGGGTCTGGCGCACGATGAATTTATCCGCGTCGTACGGCTCATACTTGTCGCGTCCGGCCACATAGATGGCCGAAAGGTGCAGCTCGGAGCCCCGCCGGGGATAGAGAAACTTATCGAGCGTATTGCGCGCCAGTCCGGCCCTGACGCCGAAGAACGAAAAGCGCGAATGGTCGGTGTCGTCGGCGAACAGCATCTCCGAATCGTAGCGGTAGTTGACGTGCCCGCCGTTGAGGCGCAGCGCAAAGACACTGCGGTGGGTCAGCGGAATGCCGACACCTGCCGAAAAGAAGCTTTCGCTGTTCTTGACCTGCTCGGCGTTACGGACTTTCGTAACGTTGCCGAAATAGCCGTGGCGGAAATTCCGGACGGCAAAGTTGTAGGAATAGTCGAGGAAAATCGGTTTCCAGGCATAGAAATCCGTCCGTCCCCCGATCATTCCCCAGGTATAGATCGGTCCCAGGTAGAGGTCGGCGCCCAACTGCTGCGCCACGCGGCCGATGGTCTTGTAATTGACACCGATATACGCCTGGTTGAAGGCCGTCGAGGAGATATTTCCGCCGATAGTGATCTTGAAGTTGGGCCGCGTACCGAACTTGGCCTCGAACGAATAACGTTTCCGGACCGAGTCGTAACGCACGGTGGGAAAATCCATCGTGAAGTCGCCGCCCGCAAGCACCTCGTAGATATTGTCCCGCAATTCGGAGAAATCCATCGGCCGCTGGATGCCCGGCGTGCGACGGTCCACCTGCACGAAATCACGGATATAAGCCCGCTGGGCCCGTTTCAGCCCTTCGAGTTTGTAATCGTCGAAGACCAACGGCGGGCACTTGGCGCGGAACGCCTCGCGGCGCTCGGCATAATAGGCCGAATCGCGGCGTTCGGAGACCTTTTCCAGCAGTTGCGGCATGGCCGCCATCGCATCCTCGTAGCCCGCATCCATAATCGCCCCGGCCTGGTCGAAGTCGAGCATGTTGACCCCCACGGCGCGGCGGATCGTAACACTGCGGTCCTCAGGCAGCGTGTAGTCGGTATCGTGCATGGCCAGCATGAAAGCCTGGTCCATGATGTTGCTCTTCTCGCTGGGCGGGGTGTTGCCTTCGGTGCAGATCGAACCGACGATCAGGTCGGGATTGAAATCGGCGTCGAGGGGTTTCCACGGAAAGTTGTCGTAAATGCCACCGTCGTAGAGCAGCATCGAGTCCTTCACCATCGGTTTGAAAACCAGCGGAATGGACATCGACGAACGGACGGCCTCGCTCAGGTCGCCGTCGCGCATCACCACCGGTTCGCGGTGGTTCAGGTCGCTGGCCACGCAAAGGAAGGGAACCATCAGGCGGTCGAAATCGCCGTCCGAAGCCGCTGTCGCAGGTGCGAACAACTCCGTCAGGGCCATGTCGATCTGCGTCGAGGAGATCAGGTTCCGGGGCACGCGCAACCGTTTGCCGGAGGGATTCTCGACATCGATTCGCAGGCTCAGGAATGCGGGATTGCTCCCCACCTGCCGGTAATAAGCCATGTACTTGCTGGGGTCGATACGTCCTGAAACCCACTCCTTGACCACGCCCGAGTTGACGATATCGCGCATTTCCGCCGGAGAGTAGCCCGCGGCGTACATCGCAGCGATAATCGAGCCCATCGAGGTCCCGGCCACATAATCGATCGGCACGCCGTTCTCTTCGAGCGCCTCCAGGACGCCGATGTGATAGAGTCCTTTTGCGCCGCCGCCGCTCATCACGACCCCTACCTTCTGGGCCGCGGCAGGGAGTACGGCCAGCAGCAGCATCCCGACAAATGAGCCGATTTTACGCAACATATCTCAATTTTTTTATAACTTTGCACGTTACTATGATGTCCTTCAAAAGTAGACAAAAAAGAAATACTATCAAAATATGACCGACAAAATCAATGAACTCCTGCGACGTGTCGAGGAGTTTCGACCGAAAGCTGCCGCCGAAATCGAGGAATTCCGCATCAAAATCCTCGGCAAGAAAGGTGAGCTGACCGCCTTGATGGAGGAGTTCAAAACCGTAGCCCCCGAACTCAAGCGCGAAATGGGGCAGCAACTCAACCGCCTCAAAAACGAGGCCACGGAGCGCATCAATGCGCTGCGCGAGCAGTTGCAGAACGCCGCCGCCGACAACGCCTCGTCGTCGGGAGACCTGACGCGTCCCGGTTCGGCCGAGCACCTCGGTTCGCGCCACCCGATTTCGCTGGTGAAGAACCAGATCGTCGAGGTCTTTTCGCGGCTGGGCTATACCGTGGCCGACGGTCCGGAAATAGAGGACGACTGGCATGTTTTCTCGGCCCTGAACTTCCCGCCCGAGCACCCGGCGCGCGACATGCAGGACACGTTCTTCATCGAGAAGGACCCCGACATCCTGCTGCGTACGCACACTTCGTCGATCCAGGTCCGCACGATGGAGCGCCAGAAACCGCCCATCCGCGTTATCTGCCCGGGCCGCGTCTTCCGCAACGAAGCCATCTCCTACCGTGCACACTGCATTTTCCACCAGATCGAGGGCCTCTACATCGACGAAGGCGTCTCGTTCGCCGACATGAAGCAGTCGCTGCTCTACTTCGCCAAGGAGGTCTTCGGCGAGCAGGCCGTGATCCGCATGCGCCCCTCCTATTTCCCCTTCACCGAACCTTCGGCCGAGGTCGACGTATCGTGCAACCTCTGCGGCGGCAAGGGATGCCCGGTCTGCAAAGGCACGGGATGGCTCGAGATCATGGGCTGCGGCATGGTGGACCCGAACGTACTGAAAGCTAACAACATCGACCCCGAAAAATATTCCGGATTCGCCTTCGGCATGGGTATTGAGCGCATCGCCATGCTCAAATACGGCGTGAAGGACCTGCGTCTCTATTTCGAAAACGACGTGCGGTTCCTCCACCAGTTCGACGAAGCGCTCTAAACCCGCATCTGCCCATGAAACGCCTGACAGCGACAACGGTTTTCTGCCTCCTGCTCTTCTCCACGGCATTCGTCACCGGGAAGGGTCCTTCGGCAGTGCCCGAATACCCCGATTCGCTGCGCAGCGTGTGGCTCTACACCGAGGGCATCAAGCAGAACACCATCGCCCGCGATTCGATACGGGCCCGGGAGTTGTTCCACGAAGCCATCCGCAGCGATTCGACCTACGCCCCGGCCTACTACGAACTCGCGGCGAACGGCATGTACGCCTCGCCGGACGAGGCCGTGGAGCTGGCCCGAACGGCCTTCCGGCTCGACACGACCAACAAGTGGTATCACCAGTTCTACGGGCAGGCGCTCATCTACGCCGGGCGTTACGACGACGCGCTGAAAGTCTACCGCCGCCTGCAGACCGACAATCCGAAGGACCCCGACAACTACCGCATCCTGGCAGCCCTCTACGAACAGAAACAGAATCCGTTCATGGCCCTCGTGACGCTCGATTCGGCGGAATTGCGCTTCGGGCGTATCCCTTTGCTCAGCGTCATGAAACGGCGCCTGCTGGTGGCTACGAACCAGATCGACAAAGCCCTGGTCGAAGCCCGGGCGATGGTCGACGACGCACCCTATGAGGTACAGCACCACGTGGTCCTGGGCGACCTCTATGCCATTGCCAAGAAAGATTCGCTGGCCCGCGCCGAATATGCCCGTGCACTGGCGATCGACTCCACGAACGTACAGACACTGATGGCATTGGCCGATTTCCACGCCGAACGACAGGATTACCGGTCGCTGCTGGCCGTCACACGGCAGTTATTCCGCTCCGACGACCTGCCGCTCGAAACCAAGATCAAACGCTTCGGGCAGTTCACCTCCGACACGCGCTTCTACCGCGAATATTACTTCCAACTGAACGACCTGGCCTCGACGCTGGCCATCCGTTACCCCGACGACAAACGCGTCGTAGAGCTTTACGCCCGCCACCTGATCGCCTCGGGCGAACTGGAACAGGCGCTCGCGCTCTACAAGAACCACCTCGCCGACGAGCCTCCCGTGGAGGATTATTTCCGGACGGTCATCGACATCGAAAGCTACCTCCAGCACCCGGACTCGGTGGAAAAATACGTCACCCGCGCCCTGGAACTTTTCCCCGGAAAGGTCGATTTCCACATCTCGAAAGGGCATGTGATGAGCTATGCGAAGCAGTACGACAAGGCAGTCAAAGCCTACAAGGAGTCGCTGCGTTTCGCCGATACGGATTCGCTGAAAGGCAGTATCTGGGGCATGATCGGCGACGCCTGGCATCAGAAAGCCATCGCCGGGGCGCCCGAATGGGACGAAACCCGCATAGCGCAGTCGGCCAAATCGGGCTCCTACCGCAAGGACATGAAAGAGTGCTACAAGGCTTACGACCGCAGCCTGGGCTACTGGAAGGACAACCCGGTGGTACTCAACAACTACGCCTATTTCCTTTCGCTCGAAGAACGCGACCTGGAACGCGCGCTGACGATGTCGAGCCGCGTGGTGGCGCTCACCGACAACAACCCGACCTACCTCGACACCCACGGCTGGGTGCTCTTCAAACTGGGACGCCTGGACGAGGCCAAGAAGGTCCTGCAGAAGGCCGTTGCGCTCGACGGACAGAAAAGCCCCGAACTGATGGTTCACTACGGCGATATCCTACACGAACTGGGCGAGCAGTTCATGGCTGAAATCTACTGGCGGCGGGCGCTCGAAAAGGAATACGACGCCCAGCAGATCGAAATGCGGCTCAAACAACCCGCTAAAAGCCCCAAACCCCAAGAATAACCCGCCCATGAGACCGCTCCGGACACTGACCCTTGCGTTCCTGTTCTTCGCTTTCGCCGCCGTGGCCCAACAAACCACCGACAACCGCATCGAAGAGCAGAAACGCGTCATCGCGGCCCTCGAAAAGCGGATCGCCAACGAAGAAAAGGAGATTTCGAAGCTCCAGCAGGGCCGCACGGCCACCGAGGAGCGGGTGAGGCGCCTGGCGCGGCAGATCGATTCGCGCAACCAACTGCTCGACGAGACCGAAAAGCAGGCGCGCCTGCTGCGCGAGGAGATCGCCCGCACGGACAGCGTGGCCGGCAACCTCTCGGCAACGCTCGGACGCGACCGGGCGCAGTACGGCGAAATGGTGCGTGAAGCCTACCGCAACTACAAACACAACAATTACCTGACATTCCTCTTCTCGTCGCGCGACTTTACCGACGTGGCTCGCAAAATCACCGCCCTGCGCGAAGTCGCCTCGCTGCGCGAACGCAAACTCCGCGACATCGAAGCCCTGACCGTGCAGGTCCGCATCGAAAAGGAGGCGCTCGACCGCCGCAAACGGTCGCTCGACTCGGTGACGCAGAAACTCTCGGCGCAGCGCGAGAAGCTCCAGCGCGACGCCCGCAATGCCAAGGCCAGCATCCGCTCGATGTCGCAGAAAGAGAAGACCGCCCTCCAGCGCAAACTCTCGCAAGAACAGCAATTGGATGTGGCGATCAGCGAACTGCGCAAGCTCACCAAGGGCAACACCGAAGGAGCGTCGTTCTCGACGAAGACCTCGGGACTGCGCCTTCCGGTAACGGCCGGCCGTGTGAAACGCTACAAGGAGAACATGGCCGAGATCTCCGGCCCGAAGGGGGCGCATGTCATCTCGATCTACGACGGCAAGGTCGTCGACGTGAAGCGCAACCGCATAACCAATAAATACGACGTTTACGTCGCTCACGGCGAATATATAACCTCCTATGCCAACATGGGGACGATCTGCGTCGAAAAGGGCCAGAAAGTGGCAAAGAACGCACAACTCGGAACCATCGGTTCGGCGGTCAACGTGATGACGATGGAAACGGAGTACAAACTCGTCTTCGGCATCTATCCGCCCAATCCCGGGCAGAAGATGCGGGCGGAGGACTGTTTCAAGAAATAAAACTGCCGTCTCCTGCGGTTCCGCCCGGCGGCCGGCAACGTCCGCCCCTGCGCCGGACACCCCCGGGACAGACACGACATAACAACAACGAAAATGGCTGTCAGATACTTTACCGACGATTGCAGCTATAAACTCCCTCAAAAGCGTCTCACGGCGCAATGGCTGCGCGAAGTGGCCGAAGGGGAGGGTTATACGCTCGGCGATGTCGCCTACATTTTCTGCTCGGCGCAGCGGTTGCTGGAGATGAACCGCCAGTACCTCGGGCACGACTACTTCACCGATGTCATCACATTCGATTACAGCGACCGCAAGGAGGCCCGCATCGTCTCGGGCGACATCTTCATCGACATCGAGACCGTGGCCGACAACGCCCGCCAGTACGGCGCATCGGCTTTGCAGGAGATGCGCAGGGTAGTGGTCCACGGGGTATTGCACCTTTGCGGACAGGGCGACAAGACACCCCGCACCAACGCGCAAATGCACCGAAAAGAAGATAAGTACCTGAAATTCTGGGAGGTAAAACGATGACACTCGACTACGACATAATCGTTATCGGCGGCGGACACGCCGGATGCGAAGCCGCTTCGGCCGCTGCACGCCTGGGCTCCCGCACGTTGCTGCTCACGATGGACATGGCCAAGATGGCTGCCATGTCGTGCAACCCGGCAGTAGGCGGAGTTGCTAAAGGACAGATTGTCAGAGAGATAGACGCCATTGGCGGACAAATGGGCCGTATTACCGACCTCACGACCATCCAGTTCCGGATGCTCAACCGGTCGAAAGGTGCAGCCATGTGGAGTCCTCGGGCCCAGTGCGACAAAACGCGCTTTTCGGAGGAGTGGCGCCACACGCTCGAGAACACCTGGAACCTCTATATCTGGCAGGATACAGCGACCAAACTGCTGTTCGACACGACTCCGGACACCAATCCCGACAGCGGAAAAGGAAGCGCTTCCGCCCCTGGAAAACCCGTAGTCCGGGGCGTCCGAACCCGCATGGGAGTAGAATTTTCGTGCCGGAAAGTCATACTCACATCCGGCACGTTCCTCAGCGGACTGATGCACTGCGGGTCTCGAATATCTTGTTCTAGACCCTCTATAATTACTGAACGATTCTTTTGGGTAG
>OGXQ01001326.1_pt1 | contig 18894 bp, 15 predicted proteins | sample 1576291 | NCBI WGS metagenome assembly OGXQ01 (sample SAMEA3541575, study PRJEB24748) | human gut metagenome | biome: human gut; feature: human-associated habitat; material: faeces | place: China | collected 2012 | reverse complement strand
CTTAATGCTATCTCATTAATTAAAGCTTTAACATAACTGCTTTTCGTCTTATCATCTGCTGGTGCAGATAAGAAATCACAATATATACATTTTTGCATACAAAAGGGGATATGTATATATATCCCCAGTTCGTTATTATTCTTCATCTAACTTTAATACACTCATAAATGCTTTCTGTGGTATCTCTACGTTACCAATCTGACGCATTCTCTTCTTTCCTTCCTTCTGTTTTTCAAGAAGCTTCTTCTTACGGGAAATATCACCACCATAACACTTGGCAAGTACATCCTTACGAAGTGCCTTAACAGTTTCCCTTGCTATAACCCTGCTTCCGATAGCCGCCTGAATAGGTATCTCAAACTGCTGTCTAGGAATTTCCTGCTTAAGCTTCTCGCACATCTTTCTTCCACGTTCTTCCGCACTTCCTGCAAATACAATAAATGAAAGTGCATCCACTTCTTCCTTGTTGATAAGAATATCAAGCTTAACAAGGTTAGATCTCTCATAGCCCTTCATTTCATAGTCAAATGAAGCATAACCTCTTGAACGTGACTTTAACGCGTCAAAGAAGTCATATATTATCTCATTAAGTGGAAGGTCATACTTAAGCAGTGCTCTTGTCTGTTCTATATATTCCATACCATTGTATACACCACGGCGTTCCTGACAAAGCTTCATAATAGGTCCAACAAATTCGGTTGTAACCATAATCTCAGGGCGGTCAGCGTGGTCTTGCCGTGGTCGACGTGACCAATGGTGCCGATGTTAACATGCGGCTTAGTGCGCTCAAACTTCTCTTTGGCCATAAAGCCCTCCTCTAAACAGGTCGTCCCCGGACGGGACTTTGCCTTTATACCATAGTGGCCTCTCAACATACTATTGAGAAGCCACCGTGTTACCTATGGTAGCGGTGACTGGATTCGAACCAGTGACGCCACGGGTATGAACCGTGTGCTCTAACCAACTGAGCTACACCGCCGGATGGAGCCTGCAACCAGACTTGAACTGGTGACCTCTTCGTTACCAACGAAGTGCTCTACCGACTGAGCTATACAGGCACTTGACGGGTGGGAGCTATAGGATTCGAACCTATGTAGGCAGAGCCAACGGGTTTACAGCCCGTCCCCATTAACCACTCGGGCAAACTCCCAATCGTTCAAGTATCCGCAGGTCCTTTGGTCTTTTGGACCGCCGCCCCCGCGAACGAAAAAGATAATACGATGCAACCTTGGGGGCTGTCAACGAAAACCTCTAGATACACGGTTCCGGGCGTATCTATATAGCCGTGACCTGCGGTTTTGTTGAGCTTAGATATGACGGACGGTGAATTTGCATGTAGCGGTGACATTTCCCGAGGGAACACTTTGTCATAGTAGAGTACGCTGGCTGGAACGAACTTCGATAACGACCCTCTTGCACTATTACATAGGTTGCAATCGGGCTTCCCTGGCTTGACCGAGCGTGGATTATTTAGGCCGGTCCGGCCTTTGTCTCGATCTGTAACATCTAGAGAACATTTTCTCCCCTATCTGTTATAAATTGAGATTTTACGCAGAGACCCCAGCTCACGTCTCATTCTGTAACAGTTAGATAGGTTTTCCTCACCTATCTGTTATAGATCGAGATGTTTTTCTGCTGGCAGCTGTCATTGTCTCGATCTGTAACAGTTAGAAACGATTAAACCGTCTTGGTGTTACAGATTGAGACAAATTAGGAAACGAGACGGACGCTTTGCCCGATTCTCATAAACATAAAAAGAAACGGGCCCTGTCCCACAAGGGAACAGAGCCCGAAACTCTCATGGAGCCAGTGACAGGAATCGAACCCGCAACCCACTGATTACAAATCAGTTGCGCTACCGTTGCGCCACACTGGCACACTTGGCGCTTTCGCGCGAAGCCTGTTTAGGATAAAGGAATTGAGGACGGGGCGCAACAGACCCTTCGACCGACCACATCTCAAAAACCATTCGTCAGAACGAACAGTCTTATCTGTTCGTCAAAACCAAAAACTATTCGTTCTGGCGGCGGCAACCCACAGTCCGTTGATTACAAATCAACGGACCGGCCAATTGGGAAACGGGTCTCTATAGATACTCCCCTACCTCCCGCGAAGGGCCTTGAGCTTGGCCAGGGCATCGGGGCTCAGGCGGCTGCCCAGGGTCATCTTGATCTGCGGAGCTTCCTCTGCCTCGTGAACATCGTTATCTATCTGCTTGATCTCGTCCACCAGCATGCGGCTCGAGATGCGCGTAACGCCCTTACCCATGACGACGGCCTGGATCGTGCCGTCGCTCGACACCACGGAGCACGCGCGGCCTTCCTCGCGCGCCTCGATGCAGAGCTTCTGTACCACGGTGTCGGCCGATACGCCCGTCGGCGAAAACTCGATGCGCACGCCGCGGGCCGGCAGGTTGGGGCGCTCGTTGGAGATATTGCCCGCGCCGTCGAACACGATCACGGCCTCGTAGCGGCCCTGGGCAAAGGCGGCGACGTCGTTGATGAGGGCGGTGCGCGCCATATCGTGAACGTCGCTGGAATACGGATCATCGGAATGGTCGTAGACGAGCTTTTCGTAGCGCGGCGTGCAGTGGATCACGTTGTAGCCGTCGACCACCAGCAGCTCGGGCTTATTGGAGTGCACCGTCGAGACCGGGTCGGCGATGGCCTGCGCAAACGCATTGCCGCCCACGCCATAGGTCGCGGCCGAAACAATCGGCTTGGCCGAGCCTTCGCCAAAGCGCTTGGCCTTGGATTTGGCGCGGTTCTTCTTGGACATGCGCTACTCCTCCCCCATGAGCTCGCCGGCGTTGCGGCGCAGCCACTCAAAGCACAGCGCGGTGGTCGCCTGGGCCACGTTGAGACTCTCGGTCATGCCGCGCTGGGGAAGCTTGGTCAAAAAGTCACATTTCTCGAGCACCAGACGCGAGATGCCGTCGCCCTCGGAGCCCATGACGAGCGCCACGCGGCCCTCGAAGGGAGCATCCCAGCAGCTGCCCTCGGCATGCTCGGAAGCGCCACCCACCCAAAAGCCGGCGGCCTTGAGGTCATCGAGCGCACGGGCGATATTGGGCACCTGCGCGATAGGCAGATGCATGACGGCGCCGGCGGAGGTCTTGTAGCTGCCCACGGTCACGCCGGCGGCACGCTTGTTGGCGATGATGACGCCCGCTGCGCCCACAACCTCGGCAGAGCGCACGATGGCGCCAAAGTTACCGTCGTCGGTCACATGGTCGAGCACCACGACAAGCGCCGGGCCCTCGCCTGCGCGGTCGAGGATGTCGGCGACATCGGCGTAAGGGAAGTTGCCCACCTCGAGCGCAATGCCCTGGTGAGCGCCATGGCTCGACAGCGCATCGAGCTGCGCGCGCGGCACATACTTAATGCGGACGCCCGTGGCGTTGAGGTCATCGACCAGGCGCGACAGAGCGGCATCGCGCTCCCCGCCCTCGGCGATTAGCGCGCACTTGATGGGAAAACCGGTGCGCAGCGCCTCGGCGGCAGCACGACGACCTTCGATAAACTCGCCCTTGGGAACCTGGACAGCGTCGCGGTTACGATCGCGTTGCGGACGTGCGGCCTGGGCGCGATCGCGCTGGCCCTTGGGAGCGGCAGCGCGGTCGTTGCGGCGAATCGGACGCGAGCCAGAAGCAGTCTGCTTGCCGCCACGAGGCGCACGCTTGCGATTGTCGGCCATAAAGCGACCTCCTAAATACAACTATCAAACGAAACAAATAGACCGACCGCCCGAGGTGCGGCAGATTGCCTTGAAAGAGGAGGGCATAGACCTTGAGGTCATGCCCGACGATTGAAAGGCAAGGTGCCGTGGCTCGGGCGGTCGGCACGGGTTTTCCAAGTGTCCGAGATGGCCGTGAAAGAGGAGCGACGCGTACTTGAGTACGCGAGCGACGGTTTGAACGGCAAGGTCGGGTGCTTGGGAAACCCGCGGGGATTAGAGAGATTTGATACGGGTGCCGGCGGCGGTATCCTCAATGGTGAGGCCCAGGTCCTTGAGCTGGTCGCGGATGGCATCTGCCAGATCCCAGTTCTTGGCGGCACGGGCCTCGGCGCGGGCCTCGAGAATCTTGGCAGCGGCCTCGTCCACGTCGTCGCCCGTGTAGGCGACCAGGCCGGCGGCAACGCCTAGCAGACCCAGCGGCAGCTCGACCTTGGGCTCGGGGAGCTCAACGCCAAACGTATCGAGCAGCTCGACCAGCGTATCGGCGGCGGCAAGCGCGGCGGCCTTGTCGGCAGCGTCGCCCGCCTGCTCCAGGTACTGGTTGCACTCGGTCACAAAGCCAAAGACGGCACCCATGGCACCAGCGGTGTTAAAGTCGTCGTCCATGCACTCCTTAAAGGTGGCACGGGTCTCGGCGGCCTTGGCGGCAAACGCCTCGGATGCTGTCTCATCGGCATCGGCCGTCGCATGGTTCGCGGCCCAGCGCAGGTTCTCGACCGTACCGGCGATACGCGTGAGCGAGTTCTCGGCACCCTCCAAGCGCTCCCAAGAAAAGTCGAGCGGCGAGCGATAGCTCGTCTGCAGCATCAGCAGGCGCAGGGCGGCAGCGGAATGCTGCTCGAGGACCTCGGCCAGCGTAAAGAAGTTGCCGAGCGACTTGGACATTTTCTCGCCGTCTACCAGCAGCATGCCCGTGTGCATCCAGGTGTTGGAGAAGCCCTGGTGCCAGGCGCAGGTGGCCTGGGCGCACTCGTTCTCGTGATGCGGGAAGGCAAGGTCGGAGCCGCCGCCGTGGATGTCGATCGGGGTGCCCAGGTAGCGATGCACCATGGCGGCGCACTCGGTGTGCCAACCGGGACGGCCCTCGCCCCAGGGGCTCGGCCAGCTGGGCTCGCCGGGCTTGGCAGCCTTCCACAGGGCAAAGTCGAGCGGGTCGTTCTTGTCCTCGTTCTCCTCGATGCGCGCGCCAACCATAAGGTCGTCGATGTTGCGGCCCGAGACCTGACCATAGTTGGAATCGCTGCGCACGGCAAAGTACACGTCGCCGTTATCGGCGGCGTAGGCGTGGCCCTGCTCGATGAGCGTCTTGATCATGGCGATCATGGGGCCGATCTCTTTGGTGGCGCGGGGGCGCACATCGGGATCGAGCACGTTGGTGGCGCGCATGACGCCGATGAACTTGTCGGAGAACTCCGTCGCGACCTCGGCAGCCGTACGGCCCTGCTCGTTGGCGCGCTTGATGATCTTGTCGTCGACGTCGGTGAGGTTCTGGGCGAACGTGACCTCGTAGCCGCTCGCGATGAGCCAGCGACGAATCACGTCAAAGCTGATGAACGTGCGGGCATTGCCGATGTGGATGTTGTCGTAGACCGTGGGGCCGCACACGTACATGCGGACCTTGCCGGACTCGATGGGCTGGAACTCTTCCTTTTTATGGGTAGCGCTGTTGTAGATACGCATTCGTTACTCCTTAACGGTTTTCTGTAGCAGGCAGACGGCCCAGGCGCCGATTCCCTCGCCCTGGCCTTCCCAACCGAGCTTTTCGGTCGTAGTGGCGGCGACGCCCACGTTTTCGACGTCGACGCCCAGGGCATGGGCAAGGTTGGCGCGCATGGCATCGCGGTGCGGGGTGATCTTGGGTTGCTGGCAGGCAATGGTGCAATCGGCATCGACAAACTCAAAGCCCAGCTCGCGCGCATAGTCCATCACGCGAGCGAGCAGCACCATCGAATCGGCACCCTCGTAGGCGGGATCGGTGTCGGGGAATAGCTTGCCGATGTCTCCCCCGCGGCAGGCTCCCAGAATGGCGTCGGCCAAGGCGTGCGCGAGCACATCGGCATCCGAGTGGCCCAGCAGGCCGCGCTCGTAGGGAATGTCAACCCCGCCGATGATACATCGACGCCCCTCCACCAAACGGTGGACGTCGTAGCCGTGGCCAATGCGCAGGTTACTGAACATGGGGAAGGTCCTCTCCCTCGGCCATGCGGCCAAGCAGAATCGCGGTTACGGGACGCAGGTCCTCGGGCACCGTCACCTTAAGGTTATCGCGCGGGCTCTGAACACAGCGGACGCGCCCGCCCATGCGCTCAACCAGCGATGAATCGTCGGTACCGATAAAGCCCTCGGCGATGGCTGCGGCGTGAGCGCGCTTCATGGCGTCGACGCTAAAGATCTGCGGCGTCTGCGCGGCCCAATAGAGCTCACGCGGCGGCGTCTCGACGATATTATCGCCGTCGACGATCTTGAGCGTGTCGATCGCGGGCTGACCGCACACGACACCGTCGAGGGCGCGGTCGCCCACAAGCACGTCGATCGCATGATCGATGGCCTCGGTCGTGATGAGCGGACGGGCGCCGTCGTGGATGGCGACGTACTCAAAGCCCGCCGGCACCGCGTGCACGCCGGCGCGGGTGGAATCCTGACGAGTATCGCCGGCATCGGCAAAGCTGATGGGCGTGTCATAGTCAAACGGGTCGATGGCCAGGCGGCGCATCTCGGCACGGCGCTCGGCAGGGCACACCACCACGATGTGGCCGACCTTGTTGCTACGATCGAACGCGCGGATGGACCAGCTCATGAGCGGACGGCCCGCCACGTTAACGAGCTGCTTGCCGCCGGGATTTCCAAAGCGCTGGCCGCTGCCGCCGGCAACGACCACGGCGCATACGGGCGCCATTATGCGTTCCCCTGTTTGGTGCCCTTCATGCGGTACAGCGAGTCCGCAAGAATGGCAGGGTTGTTGACGCCAAAGTCGCCCAGGCGCTCCGGGTCCTCGCTGATGTCGTCCATGAGCTCCTGCAGCGAGCCGTACTCGTCGACGATCTTCTCGGCCACGCCGTCGCGCACAACAGACACGCGCGAAAGCGTACGCAGACCCAGCGGCGTCATGACGGAGTCCTCGTCCAGGTCGTCATAGCCCAGAACTGCCGCCACGTGCTGCGGGTCGGACAGGTCCTTAGGCGTCATGCGGCTCAGCTCGGCGCGGATCTTCTCGGCGTTGGCCTCAGAGGAATCGCTTGCGTAGTCACGGATCATCAGGTCGTATTCGGTATCCATGCTGGAGCCCGCGAGCTGCTCGAGCTGCATCTGCACGAGCTTGCCCTGATTACCCAGCTTGACGATACAATCCTTAAGCTCGGTTTTTGCCTGCTGCATGATCTCGAAGCTCGAGAAGATGCCGGTGATGTCGGCGAGCGTGACGTAGTCGTCGAGCTCAAGGGCCGTCAGGCGCAGCAAGGAGCGGTCGAGCGACTGACGGGTGGTCTGAAGCGTGGCGACGAGCTGGTTGACCGAGCTCATGATGGTGGTGACGGGCTGGATCTCGTAACTCTTGCCGTGGACGTACACGTTGACGACGGCACGACGGGCCGAGACCGAGATCACGATGGCATCCGTGAGCACCGACATGCGGGCGGCGGTGCGGTGACGCATGCCCGTCTCACTCGTGGCAAGCGAGGGATCGGGATTGAGGTGGAAGTTGGCGCGCAGGATCTGGGTGAGGTCGCCGTCGATGACGATGGCGCCGTCCATCTTGGAAAGCTCGAACAGGCGGTTCGAGGTAAACGAAATGTTGAGCGGGAAGCCGTCGTTACCGGCAGCGAGCACGTTTTCGGTGTCGCCGACGCAGATAAGGGCGCCCAGGTGACCAGCAATGATCATGTCGAGGGCGGTGCGGATCGGCTGGCCAGGTGCCGTCAGGCGGATGGCCTGTTCCATACGCTTTTGCAGCTCGTTCTTATCCAAGGCATCGCTCCCATCGTATACGCTCCATAAACGTCAATAAGTTTCTCACGGTTTGCCTCTGTGACGCCCGCAAAATCCGATGCTTACAGAATGAGCGAACACAGCTGAGAGCCCCAATCCAAATGAGCTGCTTATGTGGTAGCATCGGGATTCGCATAAATGAGGGAGTAGTCGCGTGATCGGGTTCGCCTCCGGTGGCGCGGCAAGTCAACACACTGGCCGATGCGGCCTGGCTTGCCTTAATGAACGAGACTCGTGGCTGTGCGCGCAACGCGTACGCCACGGGTCTTTTTTGTTACTCCCCCAAGAGGTACACGCGGGCCCGCCCGCAGAGAGGGAGCCAGACTATGGGACTCGCAGAGCTCGTGCTGCTCGCCGTTGGCCTTTCGATGGATGCCTTTGCCGTATCCATCTGCAAGGGCCTTGGCATGAAGAAGATCAACCTTAAAGTCGCCGTGGTGCTCGGCCTGTTCTTTGGCGGCTTTCAGGCCGGCATGCCCGTAATCGGATGGGCGCTTGGCAGCCAGTTTATGGGCATCATCGGCCCCATCGACCATTGGATTGCCTTTATCCTTTTGGCCTTCATCGGCGGCAAAATGCTGTGGGAGGCCTTTACCGAGGACGAGGACGAAGGCGACAACAAGAATGCCGAGAGGATTGACCTGGGCGAGTACCTGATCCTCGCCATCGCCACCTCAATCGACGCCCTAGCCGTAGGCATCTCATTTGCGGCGCTCTCGGTTGACATCGTTCCCGCTGTATCGCTTATCGGCGTCACAACGTTTATCTTCTCCGTCGCCGGCGTAGCGATCGGCCACACCTTTGGCGCGCGCTACGAAAAACCTGCCACCATCGTGGGCGGCATCGTGCTCATCCTCATCGGACTTAAGATCTTGCTTGAGCATCTGGGGATTTTGGCGCTGTAACGCCAAACACAATCGCTCAAAACTCAACGCCAGTACAAGGCCTCATGCAAAGTTTTGCATGAGGCCTTTTCGTGCAGACTTTTGCATATGCAAAAGTCTGCACGTTAGGAGATCGCCGTGAATACCCTTCCCATCACCACACCGCGCCAAGCTGGCATCTACGTGCGCCAGGCACGCGAGGCTCAGGGTCTCACCCGTGCCGCCCTCGCCAAAACGGCCAGTGTTTCGGAGCGCCTGCTCGCATCGCTCGAGCTAGGAGACGCCACCGGCATTCGACTCGACAAATTGCTGTCCGTCTTTAACGCACTCGGCATAGGTCTCTTTGCGCAAAGCGATAACGACTCCATCGCATCGCCCTCCGAACATCCGACGACGAAAGCGGACCTCCCTATCGCGAACTCGAATGCCCTGCCAAAGCCAAGCGTAGGCAGACGACCCGCACGACAGGGAACGCCATCTTCCTATGGTGCCTTGCTGGCCCAAATCGCAGCCGAGCAAGGCCTTTCCGGCACTTCAGGCCTCTCCTTTGGCTGTAAGGTTGTGAAATAAATGGCAGAGATGGAGCTTGCAACCCTCATTTGTGGCGAAATCGCAGGCACTCTCCGGCAAGACGAGCATGGACTCTGCAGCTTTGTATACGCCCCAACCTATCGCGGAGCACCGCTATCGCTAACAATGCCGCTTTCCAATCGCACGTATGGCCATAACATCGTCCGCCCGTTCCTATTTGGCCTTTTGCCCGACAGTCAAGAGCAGCGTCGCGCTATTGCCGCCGAGTATGACGTTGCATCCAACAACCCCGTCGCCCTCTTGTGCCATATCGGTCTTGACTGCGCAGGGGCCGTTCAGTTTTGTCGAACCGATCAATTAGGCGCCGCCCGCGGCAGGGTCTCGGCATACCGCCCGCTTACCAATTCTCAAATCGCTCACAAGCTCAAAGCAATTCGCGATGACGAAAGAGAGACATGGATGGGCTCCAACGAAAGCTGGTCCCTGGGCGGCAACCAAGGCAAATTTGCACTAGCTTGGCATGATGGCCAATGGTGCGAATGTCTAGGGTCATCCCCCACTACCCATATCTTCAAAAATGGTGTCGTTGGGTTCAAACATCAGGCCTTAAACGAATTCGTCTGCATGAAAACGGCTCGGCGTGTTGGCATTCCAACTGCCAACGTCTCCTATTGCACATTTGAAGACGAAGCCGCGCTCGTCGTTGAACGGTACGACAGAATGGTCAATAGCAGCGGAAATATCGAAAGGCTGCATCAGGAGGACTTTTGCCAGGCGCTCGGTGTATTGCCAAGCCAGAAATACACCGCCGACGGAGGACCAACCACACGAGACATCCAAGAACGACTGATTAACACAGTCCCCCACCACATGAATCTTGTGCTTTTTACCTATATGTTGTTCTATAACGCCATTATCGGAGCGCCTGACGCACACGCTAAAAACTACTCGCTCATCCTAGGCAAAGGCACAAACGCAGCGCTCGCACCCATGTACGATGTCGCATCGGGCTTGGCGTACGAACGTATGCGCCGCCGGGCGCGCCTTGCCATGAGCGTTGGCGGCGAAAATCGAGTGGGGCGCATCGGTCCAGGCGCTATCCGCCGATACCACGGTATGGGCGACCCCGCGCTGGAGGCGGCGCTCACCGATGCCGGGCTATCCGAGAAGTTTTGCTTTGCGACCATGATGGACCTCGCCTACGAGGTGCCCATTTGCATGGAAGAGATCATGGACGAACACGCCGACCTGCCCGGCATGGCGGACCTGCGCGAGCACATGCTCGGCCCCGTCCGCGAAAACTGCCAGCGCACCCTCGACCTCATCAAGGCGGATATGGGCTAGGCGCCAATCAATCCACATTTCTTAAAAGAAGAGGGGGGCACCCGTCGCAAAAGTTCGGATGCCCCCTCTCGTAATGTCATTTGCAATCCGCTAGCACGTGGCTCGAACTGCTGCTAGCGCGACCCTTACGCGGCAAGGCGCTTGAGGACGTCGATGAGCAGCTCGTAGAAGCGCTCGGCAGAAGCGAGCTCCATGCTCTCGTCCGGGGTGTGGACATCGGAGAGCGTCGGGCCCACGGCGATGGCGTCCAGGCCGTGCAGGGCCTCAGCAAACAGGCCGCACTCAAGGCCAGCGTGAATGGACTCGATGCGCAGCTCGGAGCCAAAGAGCTCGCGATAGCTCTCGACAAAAACGTCGCGGACCGGCGAATGCTCGGCATAGCTCCAGCCGGGATACTCGAACTCGAACTTGGCGTCGAAGCCCAAGACATCGGCCAGCGTCTGCAGGCGGTCCTTGAACTCGTTCTGCAGCGAGGTGATCGAGGAGCGCGGGGACAGCATGATCTTGACCTGGTCGTCGGAAGTGGCGACCACGCCGATGTTGGAGGAAACCTCGACGGAGCCGTCAGTGGCGACGTTGCGGCGAATCACGCCGTTAGGGGCAAGACGCAGGGCGCGGATGAGGGCAAGCGCGGACTTCTGATCCATGGCCTCGACCTCGGCGTCGTCGGCAATCTCGACGGTGCAGGTAAAGCCGGGGTCGAAGACCTCGAGCTCGGCAGTGACGTCGGCGATGATGTCCTTTGCGATCTGGGCCGCGGCCTCGGCGGCAGCGTGGTCGGCGTAAACCAGCTCGGCCTTGCACTCACGGTTGATGGCGTTGTCCTTAGTGCCGCCGTTAAAGCTAACGATGGCGGGCTCGCCGGCGACCATCAGGCGGTCGATGATGCGGGCCATGATGAGGTTGCCGTTGCCGCGCTCCAGGTTGATATCGTTGCCGGAATGACCACCCAGTAGGCCGGAGATGTCGAGCGTGAGGGTGCTGCCGGTCTTGTGCTCGCGCACGATGGGGCAGGTGTAGGTAACAACGACGCCGCCAGCGCAGCTGACGGTGGCAACGCCCTCTTCCTCGGAGTCAAGGTTAATCATGGTGCGGGCGCTAATCTGGGACTTGTCGAGCGTCTCGGCGCCGACCAGGCCAGTCTCCTCGTCGGTGGTGAATACGCACTCGAGGGCGGGGTGAACGATCGAATCGTCGTTGAGCACAGTAAGCATCAGAGCGACAGCAATACCGTTGTCGGCGCCCAGGGTGGTGCCGTTAGCGGTGAGGACGCCGTCCTTCACGACCAGGTCGATACCGTCGGTCGTAAAGTCGTGCTCAACAGAGCCCAACTTGTCGCACACCATATCGATGTGGCCCTGCAGCATCACAGTCGGGGCATTCTCGGCGCCGGCAGAAGCGGGCTTGCGAATGATGACGTTGTAGACCTTGTCCTGGTACACATCGAGGCCGCGCTCCTTGGCAAACGCAACCAGGAAATCGCTGATGCCCTTCTCGTTGCCAGACCCACGGGGGATCGCGCTGACCTCCTCAAAGAAATGGAACAGCTGGGCGGGCTCGTAGCCGGTGATCTTGTAATCCATGGTGCCTCCTTGGCGCAACTGGTTAGACAGTAAGACATGCGCCTTGTATATTCCCAGACTTTGCGTGCATAAACCAGTCGAAAACGCCGAGCGCCCTCGCATCATCGGCTAACGGTGGACCGCATAGCGTAACGGTCACAACTACCGCAGCTCTACAAATCGAGGCGCCCTTTCCGGAGCGCCTCGATTGCGCGTATCAAATTGTCGCCACGCCCTACAGCGCGCCGGAACCGGCTTGCATCATGCCACCGGGGCCCGAGGTCACGCCGCCGCTCACGGGCGCGGCGTTGCCAGTGTGCGGTGCCGCCGGGGCGGTATCACCACCGAGCGTGCCCGCCAGACGCGGTGCCGGGATCTCGCCCGTGCCGTGGCTAAAGACAAACTTGCCATCGGCCACGTCGCACAGGACGGTATCGCCCTCGCCCCACTCGCCGGCCAGCAGCTCCTCGGACAGCGGGTCCTCGATGAGCTTTTGAATAGCACGGCGCAGCGGACGCGCACCGTTGGTGAGGTCGGTGCCCTCGGCCACGATCTTGTCATAGGCCGCATCGGTGAGCTTGATGTTCATGCCGTTGGCAATCAGACGCTGGCGCAGGTCGTCCACCAGCAGGTGCGCGATCTTGGTGAGATTCTCGCCCGAGAGCTTCTGGAACACCACGATGTCGTCGATGCGGTTGAGCAGCTCGGGGCGGAACAGGCGCTTGAGCTCGCCCATCGCGCGGCCGCGGATCTCACTCGACGTGAGACCCTGCTCGCCGGTGGTGCCAAAGCCCACGCTCGCATCCTGCGCAATCTCGCGGGCGCCCACGTTGGACGTCATGATGATCACGGTATTGCGGAAGTCGACCGTCTTGCCCTGGCTATCAGTCAGGCGGCCCTCCTCCAGCACCTGCAGCAGGATGTTGAAGATGTCGGGGTGCGCCTTCTCGATCTCGTCGAACAGCACGACCGAGTACGGGTGGCGACGAACGGCCTTAGTGAGCTGGCCGCCCTCGTCGTGACCAACGTAACCCGGAGGGCTACCGATGAGCTTGGATACCTCGAACTCGCTACCGAACTCGGACATGTCGAAGCTGATGAGCGCATCCTTGCTGCCAAAGAGGTACTCGGCAAGCGTCTTGGCGAGCTCGGTCTTGCCCGTGCCGGTGGGACCCAGGAAGATAAAGCTGCCGCCGGGGCGACGCGGGTCCTTGAGGGGTGAACGGCTGCGGCGCACTGCCTTGGCCACGGCCTCGACAGCCTCGTCCTGGCCGATGATGCGGGTCTTGAGCACGCTTTCGGTCTGCAGCAGGCGGCGGCTCTCGCTCTCGGTAAGCGAGGACACCGGCACGCCCGAGGTCACGGACACGATATCGGCGATCTGACTTACGTCGATGGTGAGCGGGCTGGCGTCGAGCTCGACGGTCCAGGCAGCCTTGGCCTCGGCGAGTTCAATCTCGGCAGCCTTCTGCTGCTCGGTGATCTCGGCGGCCTTGTTCATGTCGTCGCTCTCGGTAGCCTCCTGTGCGGCAGCCTTGAGTTCCTCGATGCGATGCTCGGCCTCGCGCACCGGCTCGGGTGCGCGATTCGCGGCGATGCGAGCGCGGGCACCGGCCTCGTCAATGAGGTCGATGGCCTTATCGGGCAGGAAGCGATCCTGGATGTAGCGGTTGGAAAGGTTCGCGGCGGCCTCGATAGCACCCTGCGTGTAGCGCACGTGGTGGTGCTCCTCGTAGCGCGGCTTGAGCGCGGTCAGGATCTTGACCGTATCCTCGACGCTCGGCTCCTCGACATCGATGGTCTGGAAGCGGCGTTCAAAGGCCGGATCCTTAGTGAGATACTTACGGAACTCCTCGGCCGTGGTGGCACCGATGATCTGGAAAGCGCCGCGTGCGAGCACGGGCTTGAGCATGGAGCTTGCATCGATGGAGCCCTCGGCGGAACCGGCACCGATGATGGTGTGCATCTCGTCGATAAACAAGATAACGTCGTCGGCTTCGGTCGCCTCCTGGATCACGTTCTTGAGGCGCTCCTCAAACTCACCGCGATACTTGGCGCCCGCGACAAGACCCGGCAGGTCGAGCGTCCAGATGTTCTGGTTCATAAGGTTCTCGGGCACGTTGCCGGCAGCGATCTGCTGCGCCAGGCCCTCGACGATGGCCGTCTTGCCCACACCGGGGTCACCCAAGATAAGCGGGTTGTTCTTGGTGCGGCGCGAAAGGATCTCCATCATGCGCTGGACTTCCTTTTCGCGACCGATCACGGGGTCGAGCTCGACGTCGCGTGCTTTCTGCGTAAGGTTGGTGGCGAACTGCTTGAGCGTATCGGTACCGCTCCCCTTTTGCTGCGAGGCGTCCGAACCGCTAAAGAACGGCAGGCCCGCACCGGGACGCCCGGCACCGGCGCCGGCGAGCGGACGCTTCTTGTCCTGATCCTTGGCGGTAAGCTTCTCGATGGCTTTTTTAATGGAAGCGGACGACACGCCCAAGCGCATGAGGATATCCATGGCCATGCCGTTGCCCTCTTCGACGATACCGATGAGCAGGTGCTCGGTCGACACATAGGTCTGGTTATTCTCACGTGCCACGCGGAAGGAGCGCTCCATCACGCTAATGACGAGCGGCGTAAAGGCGAGCTTGGCCGCCTCGGTCTCCTCGCTGGGCTCGGGAACGGTAGTCTGGACTTCTTTGAGCGTGTCCATGATGTCGTCGTAGGAAATATCGAGCGAGCGCAGCGCCTCAGCGGCAATGCCCTCGTCCTCCTTGGCAAGCGCGAGCAGCAGATGCTCGGTACCCACCTTATTTGAATGAAGATCGAGCGCCTCTTGCTTGGCCATGGACATGACCTTGCGCGCACGATCGGTAAAACGGTCTAACATGCTAGTTCCTCTTAGACGAGCTAGTTTTTTCAAACGCAAAGCGCCACTCGTGGCGGCGCTTTGGTCTCTTTACCCATATGGAGTATATGTTAACCGCTGGGGCCTTTTCCGCATGCAGCCATACGACAACGTCTACAAAAAAGGAATCGCCGGGTGCGGCGGACGCTCTAGGTTAGAGGCTGTTGCCTAGCAGGCAGGCTCGGCATCCATGCTCTCGGCAACGTCGTTGACGACATCGGCAGCGGGAGCACCCGGCATGCGCACGAGCTCCATGTGCGGTTCGGCAAAGACCGTGCCCATGGGGAAGGCGCGGCGGAATACAAAGCGAGCAACCGGACCAGCCACCAGCAGGTTCCAAGGCAGGGCCATGATAAAGTTGCGCGGAATGTTGACGAGCCACATCATCGGCAGCGCCTGCAAATTGGCAAGCGGGGCGCCGGGCATATGGAACAGGCCTTCGCACGCGCCGTAGAGCGACATGATGATGACCATGGGAACGACCATGCAGGAGCTGACGGCGAGCGTCATGGCAAGCGGTGAGCTCTTACCCGGCGTGACCAGGAATTTAAAGGCGAAGCCCTTGGCAAGGGGGCTGGCAACAAACCAGTCGCAGCACATGGCAAAAACGTAGGCAACGGGGAAGCCGAGCCACGCGGCGGCAACAACCTCGCCGTTGATGGCCCCATGCTGCAGGGTAACGTTGTAGATGCTCATCCAGAGCACCATGCAAAAGCACATGATAAAGGTGAACAGCAGGCTCTCTCGTTTGTTGATAGGCATAAAGGGCATGGTCCTTTCTGTGTTACGCCGCGGTACCACGCAACAAAAACGGGCGGGCAAGATGGAGCTGTTGGGACTTCATCTCGCCCGCCCGTGGTACGTGCGTCTGCGACTACTTATGTGGTGAAACCAGCCTAGCACGAAAACCCCGCGCTTCGTAAGCGTTGAGTTTATGAAGATACACGGTGAAAACGATCCTTGGGGACGGGGGCCGGTCTTCGAGGGGGACCAGGAGCCGCGTCGGCGATAGACCAAAGGTGTCGTATGCGGCTTTCCCTTATTCTTTATATATCCCTCTAGGCAGCATCGCCCATCTCTGAACCATCCTTCACGCATAAATAAGCCTAAACAAGTCTGATGCGGGGCGAGTTCGTTATGGCATTCTCCTTCTGCGGACAGCGCTACTTGATAAGTTCGCTCTTCTTCTTGTCGAACTCCTCTTGGGTGATAACCCCCTTCTCAAGGAGCTCCTTGTACTTCAGGAGAGTATCGGCATCTCCGCCCCTCTTGTCGGGGAGCACTGCCGCCACGATTACACCGATTAAACCCGTGATAAGCCCGAGAAGGGCATAGGCGCTGTAGCTGTAGCCCTTCTTGCTCGCGATATTGCCGGACGCGATGGCACAGACAGCCAACGGAACGAGAATGATAATCAATTCAGGACCCTTCAGTCCAAACATGTAGACCTCCACAATACAGAGTGATTTTTTGAATTCTATAAGTATGATGGGGAAATATCTCTTGGACACATTCTGAGAAAATGGCACTTCACAGAGTGAACTCATGCATCCTGTATTTGTTGCTCAACAAATACAGCAAACGGCTTCATATGCTTATGCCAATAGAACCGAACGGAAGGGGACTCATAAACCAGACTGAGGACAGAATGAAGAGACTGAAGGAGTCTCGCGATAAGGGGTTTATCTACCAGGTTGAATTCGATGCCCAGTTGGAGAGGATATTGGGCAGCGGCGAGTGGTCTGCCAAGAAGACTGACAAGGGGTTTAAATGCAACATGTCGTCGGCAGACAAAGAGCGAGGATACAGTCTCAAGCTAATTAAACCGAGGACCGCAGGAAACTAGGATTCTTTCCCCCTAATCAATCGGATAGGAGGGCCTTAATCGCCAATGCGCCAGACCAAGACCATCCCCAACGACCAGTCGTTTAAGAACGTCACCAACGACTACGAAAAGCCCGCGCTTCGTAAGCGTTGAGTTTATGAAGATGCAGGGCACCAATAATCCCCCGGCCCCATAAGTTGCGGTGGAATACGGACTGTTTTGGCCCTTTAAGCAGCAATTCAGTCCCTATTTCACCGCAACTCATTTGGTGTGCAAAGTAACCTGCCCCCCCCCTTGCACCAATTAGCTGGTGTGGCGCCAGCGAGGGTCGGTGAGCGTACGCGCCACGCCCAGGCCAACGGGCAAAAACGCCACGATGAGCACCGCGCGCACAAACCAGCCGAGCATATTGACCGTGTCGAAGGTGCACATGTAATACATCGAACGATACAGATACAAGCCCGGCACCATAATGACAATCGATGGCACCGTGAGGGCGATACGTGGGTAGGTGAGCTTGATTTCGGCCAAGCTCGCGAGCAGCCCCGATACCAGCGCGCCGGTAAACGCAGCCGCCTCGGGAGGCATGCCTGCACTCAGGCCCAAGAAGGGAAACAGCGTCGGCGCATCGACGAGCGTAAGGCGCAAGGTATTAGACACGGCGCCGATGAGCCCTGCCGCCGCGGCCATCTTTATCGGACTGTTGAACATAACCGAGAAGCCAAATACTCCGACAAAGCTCATCACCACACGCAAGAGTGTAAGAGCCAACGGTGAGAGCCCGAGCGGGGCAAAGTCGTCCGGCGCCAGCCCCACACACTCGGCAACCATCCAGCCTACGAGGGTCGCCATCACAATAATCGACACGGCATACGAAAGACGCTCAATGCCGCTTCGCATATCAAGCTTAGCGATGTCGAGGCCTGCCGTAATGAGGGGAAAGCCGGGAATCACAAAGAGCATGGCACCGATATAGCCTTCTTGGTGCGACATTGCCCCCGGAATGACCTGGCCAAGGCCGAGCAATGCCAGCAGATACGAGACGCAAGCGAGTGCAATGCCGATCGTCAGCGCGCTAAACTGGCCAAGACCCTGCTTGAGAATATGGGAGCGCGCAAAGTTGCCGACACCAGCGCCCACAAATGCACAGGCCATCTCGATAGGGCCGCCGCCGAGCAAAAAGACAAAGGCGCCGCAAGCACAGGCCGCCGCAATGCCCTGTTGCCAGGGAGTGTAATCGGGCTTCGAGCTCTCAACGGTCTTGAGCAACTCATGGTACTCATGCACGGTAAACCGGCGCCCGTAAACCTCGATTTCCTTTAAGAAGCTCTCCATCATCCATATGCGATGAGTATTGACCCCCGTTGTGGGTAGGCTGACGACCTCATTAAAGCAGTGACCATCTTCGATACAAGTACACTCAAACGACAGGAGACTTAAGTCAACGTGGATGGTGACACCGAGTACAGCGGCGACGCGATTCATGGTATCGCGTACACGCCAGGCACCCGTTCCGCTCGCGAGCATAAGCATACCGGTGCGGCAAATGATGGATGATTTATCGGTGAGCGGCGCATCGACGGCAAGCTCACCGCCTGCCGTCACGATCTGGCACCAGTCGGTTTTCATATGGAGGGCGCCGGCACGAACACCGTGGTGCAGAGGGACTCTTGAGAGCAACGAATCATGGCGCGAAGGCTGTGGGGGTTCCGTCGATTCGACCTCGTCCTCGTCGGGCCCTTCATCAACAAGGTCGAAAGCATCGAGCGACGCCGGCTCGCGACGATCGATCAGCTCCTCGTCCTCATCGTCAAAGTAATTGAACTGATCGAGCATGTCCTCTTCGATTGCACGATCGCTCGCGTCGTTCATATAGACGCTCCCTTCCTACCGACTAACCCCCATCCTAGGCAGCGACGGCTAAAGGAAACATAAAAGAGACGACTGTCATGCATGGAAGGCGTAAACCCCCAATGCGCCGGTAGACCCCAGGCGGCTAGGACCGTCCCCAAGTGCCGGCACAAGAGGAACGTCCCTAAGTGCCAACCAGGGCAATACCACAGGTGGAGGACGGACAGCGAGCGACGTCCAGAGCGAACAAGTTGGCATGAAAAAGGCAAGGCATAGACC
>OGXQ01001319.1_pt1 | contig 18938 bp, 19 predicted proteins | sample 1576291 | NCBI WGS metagenome assembly OGXQ01 (sample SAMEA3541575, study PRJEB24748) | human gut metagenome | biome: human gut; feature: human-associated habitat; material: faeces | place: China | collected 2012 | reverse complement strand
CTTATATTGACACGGATCTGCTGGAGAATCTAAGCCAGGAGCAGTATGGCGCAGAAGAGGTATTAAGCGATATGATCCCCTACGTGCAGGAACTCTCAAGAGACAAGGACGGCAATATCAAGGGACTCACCTGGCAGTCCACTCCGGGCGGCTTCTGGTACAGAAAGGATCTGGCAAGAGAGTACCTGGGAACAGATGATCCGGAGGAACTCTACAGCATGATGTCTGACTGGGACAAGATCATTGAGGTCGGCAAAGAGGTATGGGAGAAATCTGACGGAAAGATTGCCCTTCTGAGCGATGTGGAGGATATTCTTCAGATTTACGCTTCCTATAAGGGTGCTCCCTGGGTAGATGAAAACGGACACATTCTCTCCGACGACTATCAGCTGGAAATGTATTCCCTCATGGATGAGGTAGTGAAGAACCACGTAGATGCCGAGGCTGATATGTGGTCAGCAGGCTGGACATCCGGCGTTTACTCAAATGACATGTACATTATGACAGCGCTCCCAACCTGGGGCCTGATCCACAACATCAAGCCTGGAATTCCTACAGACGAGATGGATAAGGCAGAGAACCTCTGGGGTGTTATGAAGGCTCCTATCCCTTACATGAACGGCGGAACCTGGTATGCAATGTATTCCGGTTCCAAGAATAAGGATGCCGCCTGGGCATGGATCAAGACTATGACCTCCAATGAGGATTACCTTGTAAACGGACTTGCCGGCGTACAGGGCGACTTCCCGGCATATATCCCGGCCATCGAGAGATGTATCGAGGAGGGACACACTGACATCGTCACCGGCGATCAGGAGTATTATCAGGATTTCTATGACATTGCACTCACCGTTAAGGCCGATCCGATGACCAAGTATGACCGCCAGGCATGGGTAAGCGCAGGCGCTCAGATGGATCTGATTGCGACAGGCCAGATTACTCCTGAGGAGGCGGTTAAGGGCTTTAATGAGGATATGAAAAATATTTATCCTGAGATTAATATCGACTGAGAGAGGCAGAGAGACGGCAGCAGAGCATTCTCCTTCTGCTGCCCCGCTCAAAAGACAGGAGGAAAATCCGGTCGGCCAACAGTAAATAGCTAAAACTTAGGAAAAGGGATGCTGTCATTTCACACACCGCAGCATCCCTTTTCCAGAATCATGATCGCCCTCTGCCGTCCGCTCTCGATCCTATCTGAAATGCTGGCGAGAAGCAAAATCTCGGCACGTTCATTCTGTCACAGCTGTGCGCAGGCTTTGTCTTAAAAACAGAACCCGCTTGGAAAAACGAAAGACTAACTATTAAAAGTCAAGTTTAAAATGAAAATTTTTGAATGAATTGCAGAAATGCATTTCAGATAAAGATGTACCTTGAAAACTGCATGACAAATAGAGTGTCATTTCAGGCACTCTAAAAGGAGATATTTACAGAATAAGTTAAGCTGCCGGTACGTATGCCTGCCCTGATTTTTCCATTGCGAATATCAACCGTACAAGTTTCTTTGCGGCATGAGACAATGCAACGTTATAGTGCTTGCCTTCTGAGCGCTTTTTTTCAAGATATGCGCCGAAGGATTCATCCCAGTGACAGACATATTTTGTGGCGTTGTAAAGGGCATACCGAAGGTATCGGGAACCTCTTTTTTCCATGTGGGCATAGCAGTTATCCATCTGCCCGGACTGGTAAGTAGATGGAGACATTCCGGCATAAGCCAGTATCTTATCCGCGGAATCAAAGCGGTTAAAATCGCCAATCTCAGCGATGATCATTGCACCCATCCGGTAACTGATACCGGGAATGGAAAGGATTGGAGACTGGATTTCTTCATCCATGATTCGTTTGATGGCAGTTTCAATTTCGTCAATCTCAGAGGTCAGCTCCTGAATCAGTTTAATGGTGTGCTTGAGTTCCAGAGATTTCGCAGGCATAACAGAACCGATCGAGTTTCTTGCGGCTTCGCGAAAGATGACAGCAGTGTCTTTTCCGTATCTGCCTTTGGAACTCTCAGAAAGCAGATTGGAAAGTCTTGTGAGGTGTGCGGATGCGACAGCATTGGCGCCTGGGAACTCGGAAAGCAAAGCGTAGACGGATGGCATGTGAAGGGTAGGAACAAGCTTTTCCAGTTCAGGGAAAAGAATACACACAAGCCGTGAAACAGAGGTTTTTAGTTTTGCCCGTTCTTTTACCTTATCAAAACGGTAACGAGTGAGTGACTTTAATTCCTCGTTGTGGTAAGATGTGTTTGAGTAGGACTTTAAGTTCATGTCAGACATCATCATAGTGGCAATAGTACGGGAATCAACTTTATCCGTTTTCGTCTTTCTAAGGCTGAGACTTTTTCTGTAAAGATTTGTGTGAAGCGGATTGATAACAAAGGTGGTCAGACCTTTATCAAGAAGGAATCCCAGAAGATTGTAACTGTAGTGTCCGGTGGCTTCCAGTCCTACTTTTACTTTGGTTAAATCATCTGATACAGATAGAATTCTTTGAAATAAGGTTTCAAAACCATCACGATTGTTAGAGATGGAAAAGGGGTTAAATAATACTTCGCCATCTGAGTTAGTAATAAAGCAGTCGTGCTTGTCTTTAGCAACATCAATTCCAACGCAAATCATAAGAAATCTCCTTTGAATAAATTTGATACTGTTTAGATCCACAGGTACTCCTTGCGATTGTAACCTCGTTCTAAATAAACCGTCATGCGGTATCTAACTGATTAACAACTATACAAAGAGACTGTGGTTGCAGCCTTTCTGAAACCATCAAGTGGTAGGAGTTTTTAAACAATCCACAGCATCTCCAACAGTATAGCATACAGTCCTTGGAGAGGGACTATAAACACTACTACTTTATAATACGAGGAGATTTTATGGCAAATAACAGACCTATGACTGAAGATGAAAAGAAATTATTGCAGGCACAGCACAGAATGGAAGCGATTGAAGCACGCAACCGCCAGAAAGAGCGAAAGGCAAGAACCAGACGATTGATCCAGATGGGAGCCGTATTGGAAAGCGTGTTCCCGGAAGTTCAGACTATGGAGCTTGATGATGTGAAGATGGAGCTGAAAAGACGATTGAAGGCATAAGCCTTGGCAGCTTCGCTGCTATCCCGAAGGGCGCACTTACTCACCACCCATAAAATGGGCGGTGGTATCCCCTTCGGGGTCGTGCGCTCTGCGAGGCTTTGCGGCTCCGTTGGAGCCTTATGTACAATGCCACACTTGCTGTCATTGTCCACGCAGTTTCCGCAAGTACAAACGATACTGCGTTTGTAATCAGGGGTACAAATTGTACCCTACCTTGCGCTAACTGCCTGCGAAAATCTGCCACTACACAAGGTACGCCCTTCGGGTGCGGCAGTTTTATCGCAGAGATAGGCGCAGCATTCACCGCACCTATTTTCTTTTTCAAAAAAGAAACAAAAATTGTGCTGCGGCACAGGAAGGAGGAAAATAGTGAACTATTTCCATTTAGAAGCAAAAGTTGTGAGTCGTGGCGCAGGCCGTTCTGTGATAGCAGCTGCCGCTTATGCATCCTGTTCCCGACTCTACAATGATTATGACGGACTTACCCATGACTACACCAGAAAGCACGGGTGTCTGTATAGCGAAGTCTTTCTTCCGCAGTATGCACCAGAAGAATGGAAGGACAGACAGCTACTCTGGGAAGCTGTCGAGTCCGTAGAAAAGACAAAGGACAGCCGACTGGCGAGAGAGCTTGTGGTTGCTTTGCCATCAGAACTGTCTTTGGATGACTGGAAAAGTATGCTGAAGCGTTTTGTTCGTGAGCAAGGCATTGACCTTGGAATGTGTGCGGATGTGAACATCCATGATCCGTACCCTCCGGGGCATAATCCTCACAGCCATATTCTTTTCACCATGCGTCCCTTAGATGAACACGGCAAGTGGCAGACAAAGACTCAGAAAGAATACCTTTGCAAGCGTGGCGGCGAAGAACGTGGTTTTACTGCTGATGAGTTCAAGACCGCCAAAACACAGGGGTGGGAGAAACAATATATGTATCAGTTCGGGGAGAAAAGGCAGTATTTAACCCCATCTGAAGCTGAGAAAATTGAGGGATGTATCAGGACGTCAAAGACCCCTAAAAGCACCCGCTATGGGAGACAAAACCCACTTACAGCACTTTGGAACAGCGAAGAACAGATATTTGCATGGCGCAAGAGCTGGGAAATGATTGTCAATGAAGAACAGGAACGCCATGGTATTGCTGACCGTGTAGACTGTCGCAGTCATGCCGCCAGAGGACTAACTGAACAGCCAACCGTACACGAAGGATACCACGCAAGAAAACTGGAATCCATGGGAATTGTTTCTGACCGCTGCGAACTGAACCGCCAGATCAGGGCAGATAACAAACTCCTGCGTGAACTGAAAAAACAGGTGCAGAAGCTGATGAAAGCAGTCAAAGAAAATATTCCTGCCCTCGCTTCTGCATTGGAAACTCTGCGTGACAACATGATTTTTCTTCAGTATCAGTTGATCGTGAATACTTCTCAGCAGGAAGCTGTCACTTCCCAGAAAAACCTTTTGGCTGATATACTGGCTGAATACAAAAATGTTAAGGCAGAATTCAAAGCCAAGACCGCTGAGAAAAAAGAGCTGATTGCAGAACAGAAAAACTGTGGGATTCATTTCATTCGTGCAAGTAAGCTGGGTGAACAGATTGCAGCTCTGACCGAAGATATTGAAGAATTGAAATTCCAAAAGGCTGGATTGCTTTCTCAGCTTAATTGTCAGGATAACGGCATTGCTGCCAGAAAGCAGAATCTAAAAAAGATGGAGAACGCTCTGGAAACCTTGGAACAGCAGCGTGCTGCCCTGTCTGAACAGAAAGAAGCTGATAAGACAGAGTTTCTTGAAATCCGAGATGGTATCGCACCCGAAAATATGGATGCAGTTATGCAGGAACGTGAAAAACTCCGTCCTGATGGCAGAGTTGGTTTAGTACGAAAATTGTATGAAAAATACAAGAATAAATACAGTTCTGCTACTTTCGATGAAGCCAACAGGCAGATTGATGCCGAATTGAAAGAACAGCCAATTCAGAAGAAAAAGCGTTCTATCAGCGAACAGCTGAAAATGCCGAAACAAGAAACCCCACAACCAAAGAAGCAAAAGAAGAAAGAATACGAGCGATAATTGAAAACACGGCTGTTACTTCCGAAAGGTAGTAGCAGCCGTATCCCTCATTTGTTTTTGTATTTGTCTATAATCTCCCTAAATTTTGGATGTTCTCGAAGGTATGCACATTGTGGATCAGTTTCTAATCCATTGAGAAGAACTGGTATCAACTCATGGGATTGTATAGCTTTGGTTTCGGGTGCCATCCTGTGATACAGAACGGAATCAGTTAATGACCAATGTGTAGTGAGCGCTTCAAGCATTTGTTCCAGTAAATGAAGCGTTGCATCTGCATTTTGCTTTTGTTCCAAAATCTGATAAGAAGCAATATATCGGTTGTATTCCCACATATCAAATACATCTACCATGGAACTTGATTTTTCGGCAATTTTACAAGCAGATTCTGTGTTTCCGGAAGCTAATTCAGCATCTATCAATTTCGTTAGGAGCATCTGAACTCTGGTAATTTCTTTGAATAATGCCTTTTCCAGTTCTAATGCAGCCAATTCTGCTTTTTGTTGTTGCATATAAATAGATACCTGAAGCATAAGTTTATCCGGCAATGTGCTAATCAGGTCAGTTTTATCTTGAATTGTATCAAGAACCTCTTGTGCAGCATCTGTTTTGCCCTTACGAATATAGCGGTTAACTCTCATATAGTTAGCACTATTTCGTATCTTTTCATCATTGCTCTCAGCCAGATGTAAATACCAGTCTGAAATCTTTGTATCAAGGCTATCGATGGGTAAAGTATCATCGGCTGTCTGCAAAAGTATGGAATCCAAAATAATCGTGATGTTGAGAAGAAGCAGTTCGTTGTGTGGGTATTCGTGTATCTTTGCTTCAGCAGCATCAAATGCAGAAAGAATATCATTCCTTGCTTGTTTGGCGAGCTCGTTGCAGAAAAATCCAATTTCCTGTTCAGACAGATCCTCACTAAAACAAAACAATGTATTCAAATCAATTTTCAAAAGTCTGGCTAATGGAGGAAGAAGGCCAATATCAGGGCTTGTGATACCTTTCTCCCATTTGCTGACAGCGGGAGTAGAAACACCGAGATAATCAGCAACCTGTTCCTGTGTTAATCCAAGTAGCTTGCGCTGCTCTTGGATGACTATGTTCATAGGCATATCTTAATCTCCTTTGAGGATATTACAAAAAGCTCTTTGTTGTCTTTATTATAGCAAGCTGATATTCATAGCACAATCGAGCAGTTGTTAATCATGGAGATAAAAACTTAACCACAAGTTAAAAGCCACGGCTTTCACTCTGATATGGAGTGCAGTCATGGCTCTTTCTAAATGATGTAAAAGGGCGATAGCATTTTATGCTGTCATCCCTTATATTTATTGCAAAACCAGATTGAAGCGATGGATACAGGCCACTCTCTTTACGGTTGACTATTTCGACTGGTTTTGCTGTTTAGCTTTTTCTTGATTATAAACATAATAATCATATAAATAAGGCACACTATTACTCCAGAAACTGTCATTTTCAAAAGACCGATATGCCATGCGATTTGAAGTCGTGCCAGATAATAATCAGGGACTGCTCCGTTTAGAAGTACAGGTATGCCAACTTTCAATACAGGTAAACATGCCCCAAACAGGAAGCTGATGATTGCACCCAAAACAAAATTCATTTTTTGATATATGTTTATTTTTTTCAGATAATCAATCTCTTGCATTTTTGTAGCATTATTCCTGTTGGCTTAATTACTTAATTCTGCTTTAAACGTCCGGTATTCATTCTGACAATTTTGGCATTCTTCCAAATGCTTTTTAATAAATGAATTTGTTTCCTCGGATGTCAAATCATCCATGTATAAAGGTAGTAAATCATTGACTATATTGCACTGCAATTCTTTATTCATTTTTCTTCATCTCCTCAAATATTCTTTTTTTTCCACGATAAAAATTAACACGAGCCCAATTTTCACTTTTGCCTATTATTTCACCGATTTGAGCGAAAGATATTTCTCCAATCAACCGTAAATACATAACTTCCCTCATCGGTTCATCAAGATTATGTAGCGACTTCAATATCTCTACATTTTCCCACTGGATAAATAGTTCATCTTCAGCAGAAGAAATTGTCAACATGTCTTCATAATTTGATAAATCTTCAAATGATTTATTGTCTCTTAAATACTTGAGCCAAAGATTTTGAGCAATACCACAAAGCCATGTCAATACACTGCTATTTCCTTTAAACTTGTTAATACTATTTACAGCGCAAAAGAAAGTTTCCTGTGTTAATTCTTCTGCAAGTTCATGGTTACATGTTTTACTTAGTAGAAACGTATAGACCTTTTTTGAGTGGTTTTGGTATATTTCTTCCATTGATTCCATCGTACTTCCTCCTTTCTGCTAAGTTAGTACCCGGAAATCATCATTCGTTACACATAAATAAATAATTTGTAGAGCTTTGTATTTCCTTATGTGCATTTTAGTATATAAGCATAAATTTTTCTACAAAATCCCTTTTCATTCTCCAAAAGAGATGATATCTTCAGAATCGAGAAGGAGGGAATTCATCACTCCCTCCTTCTCGATTTAACAACATATCAATTCATTCAAAACAATTTCCTCTGCCGCATTTCGGATGTTATTGCAAGCACCAACCCATGCCATCTGATCACGAGCCTTTAATGCTTCGTTTATGCCCTGCTGCTCCTGCATTTGCAGGGTCAACAGTTCCATTCTTTGATTAGCGGTATCATCCACCTCATTCAGATGTTTGACCAGTTCTCCATCCAGCAAAAGTGTGTTGTACAGCATCTTATGGTGTTCTTTCAGATAGCGCAGACGCATTCTGCCGTACTTTCCGTAATGCGGTTCTTCCTCCGGAAGTTCCAAATCCGGATAATACATTCCATCTGCTCCGAGCGTATATGTACCGCCCATTTCTTCGAATAATGACTTCATATGCTATTCCTCCTTGAAATCAGCAATGACCTTTAGATCATCGCAAAATGTTCAAGAGCAGCTCGGATAGCATCTTCCTTTTCTTTCGGGCATTGTGGTACTTTCTGATTTTCTTTCTGTGAAATATTGTAATGTTCTCCTACATCAATACCACATTTGCGTTTAATTTGGGAAATATATAAAGTTGAAACCTTTAAGCCAAATTCTTTCAGCACATAATCCTTGATTTCCTGATAGGTAGCCTTTGACTCAGCAGCGGTAATATCAAGCTCATCCAAGTCTAAGTCGACCTCTATCGTATCATCCGGAGTTTTTCTGGACAAAAGAACTACCGTCTCCACATTCGCCGTAGCCGGGAACATGTCTACGCAACACACCTTCTCCACCTGGTACCCCCGCTCCTGCAGTACCACCAAATCCCGAGCCAGACTGGTTGGCTTACAGGAAATATAAACCATCCGATCCACGCCGAAATCAATAATCTTTTCCAGTGCCTTAGGATGAATGCCATCACGGGGCGGATCCAGAATAATCAGATCCGGCTTGTCCTGAAGCTCGTCAATTACCTTCAGCACATCTCCTGCAATAAATTCACAATTGGAAAGTCCGTTCATTGCTGCATTTTCCCGGGCAGCCTCCACAGCTTCCTCTACGATCTCCACACCTACTACCTTGCTGGCTACCGGAGCTATAATCTGAGCGATCGTTCCGGTTCCGCTGTACAGATCAAAAACAACCTTGTCTGCTGTCTCACCCACATATCCACGCGCGGTTTCATAAAGAACCTCTGCTCCCAGAGAATTGGTCTGGAAAAAGGAAAAGGGAGAAATCCGGAATTTCAGTCCCAGAAGTTCCTCATAAAAATAATCCTTGCCGTACAGAATTCTTGTCTCATCACTCTGGACCACATCTGCCAGACTGTCATTGCGGATATGAAGAATCCCCGCAAAGGAACCCTCTAAGGAAAGGGAGAGAAGACCTGCCCTCCAACCCTCCAGAAGTTCCTCTTCTCCGGTCTCCAGCGTCTCCGTCTGCCCGGAAGTAACCAGTGCTGCCAGAATTTCTCCTGTCTTTACAGCCCGGCGCACCAGCAAATGGCGAAGGTAGCCTACATGCTGCAACTTTTTATAATATCCGGCTTTTTTCTCTGTAAAGTATTCCAGGGTATATGTCAGGATTTTGCAGAAATCCTGATTTACAATCTGGCATTCTGGTGTGTTCACAATATCATAAAAACTCCCTCTGCGGTGCATTCCCAAAGCAAGAGGGCCATCCTTTTACTCATAAATAAAGGAAAATTCCATTTTATTCCGGTATCCCTTAAACACAGGGCTTCCCTTGATCCCTTCAAACACATAGGAGCTGCATACTCCATCAATAAGGGATTTGACCTGCTGCTCTTTGATCTTCAGCTGTTCTTCATAGGGCAGACTCTGATAAAGACATCCTCCGCAGATGCCAAAATGAGGACATGTCCCTTCTGTCTGCTCCAGAGAAGAAGGTGCCAGAACCTCTAAAAGGCGTCCTTCGCATTTCCCTTTTCTCTTTTTATTAATCACAAACCGGATTGTCTGTCCCGGCAGAGCATTTTTCACAATAACTCTTTCTCCGTCTATATGCAGAACTCCTTTATTTGGAAATTCAATTGTTTCTACCACTGCTTCACAATAATCGCCTTTTTTCACACTGAATACTCCTTTTTCTTTATTTCTCAATTGAATCTCAGTATACCATTAATCAGCATAATAGGAAACTGTTTTCTGATTTTCTGTCGCAGGACGTAATTTCCCATGAAATCAAAAAGCGTGCCCCCTCTCAGAGACACGCTGCCTTGTTTTATTTATCTGCGTTTTCTTCCTCTTCTTCGAAGAAATCATCGTCAAAATCATCGTCAAAGTCATCCTCGAAATCCTCCAGATAGTCCGGAGTGAAGAAACGGTATACGCCGTATGCGATAGCTGCCACTGCTGCTACTGCACCGATAATTGCCAGTACCCAGAGAATGCAGGTTTTCTTTTTCTCTTCCTCTTCTTTTCTATGCAGGAATTCATTCAGCTTTGTGGAATTCATAATCTCTTCTACGCGGCTCAGTGCATCCTTGCCCATGGTATCGAATCTGTTCATAGTTTCACGTCCTTTCTGTGATTGCGGCATATTCTGCCCTCTTGAACATTATAACATCAATTTCCTCATTTTACTATCCTATTTTATTCAATTTTCTCTTTTTTATAACCGTTTTTCGCTGCTTTTTCTCACACCTTCTGCAGCTTTGCAAAGGACGCAAACATTTTTTTCACGCCTGCACGGTCAAAATTAACGGTCACTTCAAAATCCTTGGGGCCATCCTGAATCTGCTGAACCGTGCCTTCGCCAAATTTTATATGCTTCACCCGGTCTCCCTCCTGATACTCCAGAGAAGCCGGCTTCTGTACCGTAAAGGCCTTCCCAAATCCCGGATTGCTTCCGGCTGCAGCACTCCTTCCTCCAAAGCCGCTTCCAAAACCATTTCTGCTTCCAAAGCTACTTCCGCCCTCAGCTCCCCTTCCTACAGACGGCTTATCAAAATAAGCATTGGGACGATCTCCAAACCTGCTGACTCCAAGTCTGGTCTGCGCCTGATTCCAGGGCAAACTGTCATCAGCAACTTCATCTCTTGAAATCTTTCTTCCAAGGCGCGGCTCCAGCCGCTCCTCCTTCATCACTTCTTTGGGAATCTCATCTACGAAACGGCTGAGGCAGGAATATCTGGTCTCTCCATTCACCATGCGGAATCTGGAACCGGTCAGTACCAGCCGATCCATGGCACGGGTAATTCCCACATAACAAAGGCGGCGTTCTTCCTCCAGCTCTGTCTCATCATTTGCAGCAATCGACATCATACTGGGAAAGAGTCCGTCCTCCATACCTGTTAAATATACCACCGGAAACTCCAGTCCCTTTGCGCTGTGAAGGGTCATCAGCGTTACTCTGCTCTGTGAATCATCCATTCGATCCACATCTGACACCAGGGCAACTTCTTCCAGAAATTCACTCAGTTCCGGATTTTCACTGCCATCCGTGTAGCTAACCGCCTTGTTCATCAGCTCCTGAATATTTTCCAGACGAGTCTCCGCCTCTATATCATCTTCATCCTCCAGTTCTTTTCGATACCCTGTATCCTCCAGAATTTCTTCTATGAGCTCCTTAATACTGCTCCCACGCTCCAGATGACTTCGGAAGGCCGCGATCTGCCCTGTAAAGGCCAAAACCTTTCCGGCCGCCTTTCCAAGCCCTTCTATCTCTCCTGCCCTGGTACAGGCTGTATAAAAGCTTACATTCTGCATCGCAGCCCAAAGCGTGATTTTTCCAATAGAAACTCCTCCAATTCCCCGCTTTGGAACATTGATGATCCGCTGCACTGCCAGATCATCCTGACCGTTGGCAATCGTTTTTAAATAGGCCAGAACATCTTTAATTTCTTTTCTCTGATAGAAATTAACTCCGCCTACCAACCGATAAGGAAGATTAGCAGCTACACACTGCTCTTCTAAAATCCGGGACTGGGCATTGGTCCGGTAAAGAACTGCAAAATCCCGATAATCCTTTCCACTCTCCAGAATCTCTTTCACAATCCCTGCAGCCTCCTCGCCTGCCTGCTCATACTGGCGCAGAATTACAGGTTCTCCCTCTTCCCTGGCTGTCCAGAGAGTTTTTTCCTTCCGGCCCTGGTTGTTACAGATCACGCCGTTGGCTGCATTCAGGATATTTCCTGTAGAACGGTAATTCTGTTCCAGCTTAATCACCCTTGCTCCGGGAAAGGTAGACTCAAAATCCAGGATATTTCCAATATTGGCTCCGCGGAACTTATAAATCGACTGATCATCATCGCCTACGACACAGAGATTCTTGTATTTCCCTGCCAGAAGAGAAACCAGCTGGAACTGAGCTGTATTCGTATCCTGATACTCATCCACCATTATGTACAGGAATCGCTCCTGATAATACTCCAGTACGTCTGGATTGGTTCGGAACAGATCCACAGTTTTAAAAATCAAATCATCAAAATCAAGCGCATTGTTTTTTCTCAACTCCTCCTGGTACATGGCATAAACCTCTGCCGTTTTCTTCTCTCTCCAGTCTCCCTCTGCGTTCAGGCGGAATTCCTCCGGGCCAATCAGTTCATTTTTCGCATTGGAAATAGCAGACAGCATGGCCCGATCCCGAAACTGCTTTGGATCCAGCTCCATTTTTTTTAAAATCTGCTTCATCAAAGTTCTCTGATCATCCGCATCATAAATAGTAAAGCTTCTGCTGTATCCCAGATTTTCAATAAATCTTCTGAGAATTTTCACACAGGAGGAATGAAAGGTGCTGACCCAGATACTGTCGGATTTTTCCCCTACCAAACGGTCTACACGCTCCCGCATTTCTCCTGCTGCCTTGTTCGTAAAGGTAATTGCCATAATGTTCCATGGATTTACCTTTTTTTCTTCGATTAAATAGGCGATCCTGTGGGTCAGAACCCTTGTTTTTCCTGAGCCTGCCCCTGCCAGCACAAGAAGCGGTCCTTCTGTGCAGAGCACCGCCTCCTTCTGCATGGGATTTAATGTATCGTAAACTGCCATGAAGTCCTTATCCTCATCTTTCTTCCTGATTCTTCTGGCTAGTATATCATAAAAAAAGAACCGGGGCAAACCTTTTGGGTTTGCTCCGGCCTCCTTCTCTGTCTTTTCAGGGCTTATTCTACATATGCAATCGCTTCGATTTCAACCAGGGCAGCCTTCGGCAGGGCAGCTACCTCAAATGCTGCTCTTGCAGGGCAGTCGCTCTCAAAAAATGAAGCATAAACCTCGTTCATTGCGCCAAAATCAGAAATGTTTTTCATCAGAACAGTGGTTTTTACTACATTTGCCATGGTCAGTCCCTCGCTGGCCAGAATGTTCTGGATATTGGTCAGAGACTGTCTGGTCTGAGCTGCAATATCGTCTCCTGCGAATTCTCCGGTTGCCGGGTCAATGGGAAGCTGTCCGGAAACGAAAACAAATTTGTCTGCGCGGATAGCCTGAGAATACGGTCCAATTGCTGCCGGTGCCTTAGTTGTTGCCAGTACTTTTTTCATGTTCATAGCCTCCTGTGAATTTTCTCTTATTCTGCATCCATTATAACGGTTTTTCCAGAAGAATTCAACAATATCTCAATTTTATTTTTTTATCAAAATTTTTTTGAGAATCAGGAGGCTTCCTGCGTTTCCACCTTTTTTTCTCCGAGCATGTCCTTTAAATCATCTAAAGACAGGTTCTGAAGCTCCAGCAATTCATTGATCTCCCGGAATTTTTCCATCAAAATCTGGTTTTCCAGCTGCTTTTCCTTTTCCCGAAGAGTTTCCAGACAATGATCATACTGCTCAATAGAAGCCTTCACCGTCAAAAGCTCCTCCTGACATTTTTCCAACGGTGTTTTCCTCGCTCGTCTCGCCATAGTATTCGTTCCTCCTTTACAAAAACAGTATATGGAGAAACAGGAAAATTTATGCAAAGTATTTCCTCACCCTCTTGTCATCTGGTTTTCAATACTATATAATAGGGTCAGAGGTGAGCAAATGAAAACAAACAAGGAACGACTGAACGACATTTTGGATCGTCTGGGAACCATCTCCTATATCAAGCTGGAAAAAATCCCGGAGATCGATCTCTACATGGATCAGGTGACCTCCTTTATGGAAGAGCATCTGAGAAAAGCTAAGCGGAATCCGGAAGACAAGGCTCTTACAAAAACTATGATCAACAACTATGCAAAGAACAACCTGCTTCCGCCCCCTGTAAAGAAAAAATACAGCAAGGAGCATCTGATTCTTCTGTTGTTTATCTACTATTACAAGAACCTGCTTTCTTTTCACGATATTGAACAGCTGTTTCGTCCTATTACGGAACAGTACTTTAACAGCAGCGCAGAGCCTTCCCTGAGCCGGATTTATGAGGAGGTATTCTCCCTAGAGGATCAGCAGATGGAACGGTTAAAAGCAGATATTCAGGCCAAGTTTCAGGCTTCTGAAGAAACCTTTGCCGATTTTCCTGTAGAAGATCAGGAGTATTTACAGCTGTTTGCCTTTATCAGTGAGCTGTCCTTTGATGTCTATTTAAAAAAACAAATGGTAGAAATGATGATCGATCAGCTTCGTGAAGAATCAGAAGCTGACACTTCAGAGACCAGAAAAAAGCGCTGAAACCAGCGCTTTTTCTTATGCTCTCTTATAATTTAGTTAGCCCTCTTTTATTCTTCCCCGTCCTTTTCCGACAGTCTGGCAAATACCATATCATAGCCGTCATTGCCATAATTCAAAGAGCGATTGACCCGGCTGATGGTTGCTGTAGACGCACCGGTTTTCTCTGCTATTTCCAGGTAGGTTTTTTTCTCCCGAAGCATTTTGGCTACCTCATAACGCTGTGACAGAGATAAGAGCTCATTAACCGTACATACGTCCTCAAAAAAGATATAGCATTCTTCCGGGTTTTTCAGTGTCAAAATTGCCTGAAACAGATGATCCACTGCTTCTGTTTTTATTTTCTTATTCATAGACCGGGGTTCCCTTCTTTCCTTTCATGATTGACCTGATAGTCTTCTTTCATAGTTTAGCACAGTAAAATTTTAAAGTCTATAGTTTTACAGCAAAAACTTTTCAACTACATGGGCAACGCCGTCATCATTATTAGAAAGAGTTACATAATCTGCTGCTTTTCTCACAGGAAGCACCGCATTTTCCATTGCAACGCCCAGACCTGCATACTGAATCATGGAAATATCGTTATACCCGTCTCCGCAGGCGATCATCTCTTCCCGCTCGATACCAAGCACTTTCAGAAGCTGAGAAAGGCTCTGAGCCTTGTCAATGCCCTTTGGAAGAATCTCCAGGAAAAAGGGTTCTGACCGGTACACACTGAAATCACGTCCCAGTGCCGCCTTTACTCTGGCTTCTGTCAGCGCCAGATAATCTCCGTCATCACACATCAGAAACTTAGGCACAGAAAAATCCACATAGTCAGCCATAGAGCCCACCTGACGCACCTTCAGGTGATTAATCCCTGCTTCAATCTTCACGTAGGGACATTCTTCGTTGTCTGTAATAATCAGGCCGTCCTGGTAGGTCAGAATACTGCTTACCCTTTCCTCCTGAGCCAGACCAATAATTTTCCGGTTCGCCTCTGCCGGAAGCTTTTTTTGAAAAAGCACCTCTCCTGTCCGGCAATCCATAATAATACCGCCGTTAAAGGACAGAATACAGCCGCCATATTTTCCCAGTTCCAGCTCCTCAGCCAGGGGAACTACGCCGTATGTAGGCCGTCCGGATGCAAGAACAACCTTTTTTCCCCTTTTCTGGGCTTCCATCAAGGCTTGACGGGTCTTATCTGTAATCACCTTGTCTCTGTTGGTCAGAGTACCATCCAGATCCAGCACAATCATTTTGTAATTCATAACCTTCCCCCGCGTTTTCTATTCACCGAACACAGCTCTGTAATCTGCCTGGAATTTGGCAATTCCTGCATCTGTCAGTGGATGGTGAATCATCTGCATAAGAACCTTATAGGGAACTGTGGCAATGTCTGCACCGGCTTTTGCACAGTCTATCACATGGATCGGATTGCGGATGCTTGCAGCAATCACCTGGGTACCCAGATTGTGAACCATGAAAATCTCTGTAATATCTTCAATCAGCTCAATTCCCGGCGTAGAAATATCATCCAGACGTCCCAGGAAGGGAGAGACATAGTTTGCGCCTGCTCTTGCAGCAAGAAGTGCCTGAGCCGCTGTAAAAATCAGAGTCACATTGGTCTTCACTCCCTCGGCGCTTAAAATTTTCACAGCCTTTAAGCCTTCGGCTGTCATGGGGATCTTTACAACCATATTGGGGTGGATTGCGGCAATTTCCCGTCCTTCCTTCACCATACCCTCTGCATCCTCTGTCGTTGCCTTTACCTCCCCGCTGATCGGACCATCCACAATCGAGGCGATTTCCTGAATCACCTGATGAAAATCTCGTCCCTCCTTTGCAATCAGAGAAGGATTTGTGGTAACTCCGCAGATAATTCCCATATCATTTGCTTTTCTGATCTCGTCTACATTTGCTGTATCTACAAAAAACCTCATTTCTTTTTCCTCCCTCGTATTTCTGTATTCAATAGCACTTTCCCACTTTACTGTAGAAACATCATAGCACAGCTGATACCTGTATGCAAACAGATTCTTTCAGAACTTTCCCAAAAAAAGAAGATACTGCTTTACACAGTACCTTCCTCTTTATGCATCTCCTCCAGATTCACAAAAATCACATCGTCCAGAGCCTCTTCCGCGATGCTGACACAGTTATCGGCAATTCGATCCAGATTGTACAAAAGATTAGAAAAATCCTCCAGCATGGACGAATCACAAAGATTCTTCTTTACCCTGGCCATATGGGCCTTTGTAAACTGCTTCTGTGCCTTTCTCATTTTATTTTTACTGCGGCTTACCTTCCTTGCCGCCTCCCAGTCACCTGTGCGAACCGCCTCCATTGCATGTTCAAAAAGATAGTTCAGAATAGCAAAACAGTTTTTCAGTTCTCCCACTGCCTCATCGGAAATCTGGCGGTTTTCATTCTGCACCTTTTCTACAATCTGCAGAATGTCGCTGCACCGCTCCGTAATACGCTCCAGATTGTTTGATACTGATAAGAGACCTGCTGTTTTTTCCGCCTGAATTTCTGTCATAGCGCCGCTGGACAGCATTTTCGTCAGATACTGGGAAATATTCTTCTGAAGGCGTTCTAGAGCACTGCAGGAACCTGCAAACTCCATCCTCGCCTCCTTTCGGTTGGTTCCGGTAAGAGACTCCTTAGCCAAATCAAGCATTCCCTCTGCCAGCTCTGCTCCCCGATTTAACTCCTGAGACACGAGATACATAGCTGCAACCGGCTGCCCAATCACCTTCTCATCCAGGAACTTAGCCTGGAATGCCTGATTTTCATTCTGATCTTCTCCCGGAATAATCAGTTTTACGATTTTTACCATAACCGCAATCAAAGGAAGCCATACCAGGGTACAGACAACGTTAAAAGTTGTATGGGCATTTGCAATCTGGCGGGAAATAACAGCCACCTCTGGCCCCTTGGGAGAAATCATCTGCACAAAAGCCGTCAGAACAGGAATCATAAACAAGAATACAATGCTTCCTGTAATATTAAATACGCTGTGGGCCACTGCCGTCCGCTTTGCATTCTTAGACTGCCCAATGGATGCAAGAAGCGCTGTAATGGTCGTACCAATGTTATCACCCAAAAGAATCGGGATTGCTCCTGCAAGGCCAATCACACTGCTGACGCCATCGGGCCCGGCCTGAGAGGCAAAATTCTGAAGCACCGCAATCGTGGCGGAGCTGGACTGAACAATCAGTGTCATGAAAAGACCAACCAAAACTCCCAGAATCGGAATCTGAGACACCTTTCCAATCAGATTAATGAAGAAGGGACTTCCAGCCAAAGGCTTCATCACACTTCCCATAATCTCAATTCCTTCAAATAAAAGTCCAAAAGAAAAAATCACAAGACCGACATTCTTTAATTTTTCTGATTTTCCTGCAAAATTCATCAGAAAACCGATAAAGATAATCGGATAAATATAATCGCTGATCTGAAATGCCAGCAGCTGAGCTGTCATAGTCGTACCAACGTTTGCTCCGAAAATAACTGAAATCGCCTGAGGCAAACTCATCAGCCCGGCGCTGACAAAGCCGATTGCCATAACTGTTGTGGCAGAGCTGGACTGCAGCACAGCTGTTACCAGGGCTCCGGCCAGGGCTCCCATTACTGGATTCTTGGTCAAAAAGCTTAAAATGCTTTTCATTCTCTCTCCAGCCGCCTTCTGCAGAGCATCACTCATACTGTTCATGCCATACAAAAACAGAGCAAGTCCTCCGGCCATACCAAACGCCACTTCCATGGTTCCATTCATCCTCTCTTTTCCTCCGTATGCGGGATTACCCCGCTCATATTCTTTTCTTCATGCTTTTTGATTCTGCGTGTGTTGTTTAACACGGTTTTTATCATATCATAATGGTATTTTTACTTTCTACCTCATCATTTAAAATTTATGTTAAATCTATGTAAAATCGTGTCCGTTTTTTTCTTTCCTGAAAAAGCGTCTGTAAAATTTTCTGACCGGACAGACACCTTCTGTCAATTTTCTGATACATTGTATTAGGAAATCTTCTCTCAGGAGGAATATGATGAAAAAAATCACCCCTTATTTTTTTCTGGCAGCCGCCCTGTCCGCCGCTGTCGCTTTTTCCGGCTGCTCTGGAAAAAGTAAAACCGGTATGACCCCAGTTACTTTAAATGAAGTAGCCCATTCTGTCTTTTATGCCCCTCAGTATGCAGCCATTGAGCTGGGATATTTTACAGAAGAAGGTCTTGACCTGACTCTGGTCAATGGAGCAGGAGCTGACAAGGTTATGACAGCCCTTCTGTCCGGCGACGCTGACATTGGCTTTATGGGATCAGAGGCCAGTATTTATACCTTTGCCCAGGATGCGCCGGACTATGCTGTCAATTTTGCCCAGCTGACCCAAAGAGCCGGAAACTTCCTTGTGGCAAGACACCCGGATCCTTCCTTTTCCTGGCAAAAGCTGAAAGGAACAACGGTTCTGGGCGGAAGAGCCGGAGGAATGCCCCAGATGGTTTTTGAATATATTCTGAAGAAAAATGGCATTGATCCCAAAACCGATCTCACCATTGATCAGAGTATTCAGTTTGGCCTTACTGCTGCATCCTTTGCGGGAAATACAAGCGACTATACGGTTGAATTTGATTACCTTTTAGGTTTTTACCATTAAACCATTAACCATTTAGGATTTAGGATTTA
>OGXQ01001301.1_pt1 | contig 19165 bp, 20 predicted proteins | sample 1576291 | NCBI WGS metagenome assembly OGXQ01 (sample SAMEA3541575, study PRJEB24748) | human gut metagenome | biome: human gut; feature: human-associated habitat; material: faeces | place: China | collected 2012 | reverse complement strand
CTTCTCCGCGAGGCAGGTGCGCAGACGCCCGTGATCCGGGTCGGGAGGAACGGCATCTCCGGTGTAAGCCCCTGTCCGAGCCAGCAGCCGTAGCGGAAGTTGCGACTGTGCACGCTCAGAGCCGTGGCAAGGAGATCACCCAACGCTCCATAGCTCAGGACGTCTTCGGGGCTTGCGCCCACAAAACGCCGAGCCTCCGTTAGGGCGTCCGTCAAAAAGCAAGCTCGGAAGTTGTCCCCCAAAGCGAGCCCCTCGGCAATGCCGGCAGCGATAGCAATCAGGTTCTTCACAGCACCGAACCGTTCAAGCGACTGCACGTCGTCTTGTTCGGAAATGCGGGCTCGAGCTTTGGCAAAGACGCGCTTCACGACCGATCGGGCATGAGGACTGCCGGCCAAACTGCGAAATGAACGCGGAAAGCAGCAGTGCAGGCTTACCTGGAAATCATAGGATCGCAAAAAGGAAGGGCAGAGGCTTTCCCGTCCCTTTCCCCCTCCGCCCCACTGCATAGCAGCACGATCCTTCTCCCCAGCACTGTATCCTTTCCAAACCGCGCAAAACTCATGTTGGGAGGTACAGAATCATGAAGAAAATGATGAAAAGATCCCTGTCCAAAACCAGGACAGAGAGCAAAAGCGCAGAGCGCATCCAGACCCGCCTTCTCTGGGCCTCTGCCCAGGAGGAGGCCCGCCTGCTGGCCGAATATGGCACACCCAAGGCCGGCTTCTCCCCTGCCCAGGCCGCAAAGGCCAGACAGGTTTATGGCGAAAACATCCTGGCCCGCGGCGGCAGGGACTCCCTGCCCAAGCACCTCTATGCCGCCTTTCTCAATCCCTTTACCGTCGTCCTGCTGATCCTGGGCGGGATCTGCCTGTTCACAGACGTCCTGTCCGTCCAACCCGGGGAGGAAAACTACGCCACGGTGACCATCATCGCCGTCATGGTCCTTCTCTCCGGGGTGCTCCGCTTTGTGCAGGAGACCCGCAGCGGACAGGTGGCCGACCGACTGCAGAGCATGCTCCATACCACCGCCCGGGTGAAACGGTGACCTTCGCGAGCAGGAACGGCGTCGTGGCCTTGCCGTGGATACCGGCTGCCTTGGCTTCCTCGATGGCCTCGTCGATGGCCTTGTTGATGACATCCGGATCCATGGAATATTCCTCGGGGATCGGGTTCGTCACGAGCATGCCGCCGCGCAGGCCGAGCTCGTGCTGGGTCTTGAAGGCCTTGGCCAGCTCTTCCGGGGTGTCGATCTCATAGTCGACGGAGAAGCCGGACTTGCGGGTGTAGAAGGCGGGCAGCTCCTTCGTGCCGTAGCCGATGACGGGCACGCCGTGGGTCTCGAGGTACTCGAGCGTCAGGCCGAGGTCCAGAATGGACTTTGCACCGGCGCAGACGACCATAACGGGCGTGGAGGCCAGCTCTTCCAGATCGGCAGAGATGTCCATGGTCGTCTCGGCACCGCGATGCACGCCGCCGATGCCGCCGGTGGCGAACACCTTGATGCCGGCCATGTGGGCGATGATCATCGTGGTGGTGACGGTCGTTGCGCCGTCTTCGCCGCGGGCGCACAGGACAGCCAGATCGCGGCGGGAGGCCTTGGCGATGGCGGTGCCCTTCTTGCCGAAGTACTCAATCTCCTCTGCGGTCAGGCCGGCCTTCAGACGGCCGCCGATGATGGCGATGGTAGCGGGGACGGCGCCGTTCTCGCGGATGATGCGCTCGACCTCCAGAGCGGTCTGCACATTCTGCGGATAGGGCATGCCGTGGGAGATGATGGTGGACTCCAGAGCGACGACGGGCTTACCGGCGGCAATGGCCTCGGCGACCTCGGGCTTTACGTCAAGAAACTTGTTGAGCTGCATGATAAAGATCCTCCTGTATCAAGAAATGAAAAACTTACAAATTTATTTTGCGGCCATGCGGCTGCGGACTGCGTCGGCAGACATGGCAGGGTTGATGGTTTCTTCGCCCTCGATGGCGATAGCGGCGGCTGCCTCAGCGGCGCGTGCCGTTTCGGCCAGCGCCGTGCCCTCGAGATAGGCCCAGGCGAGCGCAGCCATGAAGGCATCGCCGGCACCGGTGGCGTTGCGCATCTGCGCGGGGAGGCACGGCTGCATCAGCATTTCCTTCTGGTCGGCGGCGAACACGCCCTGCGTGCCAAGGGAGATGAACACGCGGTGCAGACCGGTCTCGAGCAGTCTGGAAGCCGCAAGACGCAGGCTGGCTTCGTCCGTGATCTGCACGCCGGAGAGAAGCTCGGCTTCGATGCGGTTCGGCTTAAGCGTGTGGACCCTGCCGAGCACGGGCTGGACCTTGCGCGCCTTCGCCGTGGAGACGGGATCGACGAACACAGGGGGGGTACAGTGCGTGACAAGGTACTGCAGGGACTCTGCCGGAATGTTCGTATCGGCGACGATGACCTGCGCGTTGTTCAGCAGGGACAGGTTGGATGCGAGATAGGCGGGGGTGATGCGCTCGCAGATATCCATGTCGGAAAGGCCAAGCGCCATATCGCCGTCGACGTCGTTCAGGAAAAGGTAGGTGGACGTCGTGCCGCCGGGCACCTGCAGCGCGTGGCTGATGTCGATGCCGAGCTCGCCGCAGGAGGCCGCAACGCGCTGTGCATGCAGGTCGTCGCCGAAGGCGGTCAGCAGGCGGACATCCACGCCGAGCAGGCTCATGTTGTGGGCAATATTTCGTCCGACGCCGCCGAGGCTGATGTGCACGCGGCCGGGGTTGGAATCCCGCGCGACGAGCGGCGCATAGGACTGGCCGCCGATATCGACGTTCACGCCGCCGACGACGGCGGCATAGGTGCCGGAGCGGAGCACATAGCCCTTCCCGGCGATGTAGCCCTTTTTCATCAGGTTGGAGATATGGACTGCGACAGAGGAGCGGGTGATGCCCGCGCGTTCCGCAAGGGCTTCCTGCGAGATCATGGGGTCGGCCTCGATCCACTGCAGGATCTGGCGTTCACGCTGTGTCATGGGCGCGCCTCCTAAGCGAAGTTTTATTTTCTAATCTATTGCTTAGTATAGCACGGATTTTCGGAATGTCAAGTCGCCGTGAAAAATATTTTGGGGCTGTCTCACCGGGAGGCAGCCCCAAGGCTTTATTTCGGAATGCGGCCCTCGCGGAAGCGGTCGATCATCTCGCCGGTCAGGCTGATGCGGGAGTAGTCCGCAGGGACGTCCTCCGGCGTATGCCACTCGGCCAGCGCAAGCTCGCCGTCGCGCAGGACGGGCGTCGGGTCGCCGTCGACGTCGCAGAAGAAGCCGAGCAGCAGGCTGTCCGTCAGGACCCACGGCTGCGATTTGTAGAACCGCAGATTTTTGACGCGCAGGCCGACCTCCTCCATGACCTCGCGGCGGACGGTGTCCTCGAACGATTCGCCGATCTCGCAGAAGCCTGCGATCAGGGCGTAGCGGCGGATGAGGGGGCGGTTGGCGTATTTTGTCATGAGCAGGCGGCCGTGATCCAGCACGGCGACGATGACGGCGGGGTTGATGCGCGGGTAGACGTTCTTATGGCAGACCGGGCAGGTCATGGCGCGTTCGGCCGGGTTTTCCGTCATGAGTGCGCCGCAGCGGCCGCAGAAGCGGTTTGCGGCATACCAGCGCTGCAGACTCTCACCGGTGGCGCAGGCGAAGGCCGTTTCGCGCGGCTCGGCATCGCGGTAGGTAACGGAGGGGACATAGCGCCAGCCCTCCGGCGCTTCGACCGGCTCCCGCGCCAGAAATACGGCACGGTCGTCGAGACGGAAGGCAAAATGGACAGCGATGTCCGGGAAATCGGCACGCCTCGGCAGGCGCAGGGCATCCGCGGCGCTCAGCACGCCCTGTGGGCCGTAGATGAGCAGCAGGTCCGCGGGCTGCGGCTCTGCCGGGGTGAATTCAACGTGATATGTATGAGGCGCGATATCCTGCAGCATGGTCACAGGACCTCCTTCCATGAGATCGGAAATTCAGACGGCTTGCCCGGCGGGCACAGGGACTTTTCCAGCCAGGTCACGTCGTACCACCGGCCGAGCTTGTAGCCAACCTGCCGGAAGCAGGCGGCATCCCGGTAGCCGATGGAGCGATGGAAGGCGAGGGACGGCTCGTTTGCGGATGTGACGATGGCGAAGACCTTCCGGCAGCCCTGCCTGCGCAGCAGCTCCTCCACGCGGGCATAGAGCTGCCGCCCGATGCCGCGGTGCTGCGCCTCGTGGGCGAGGTAGCAGGAGATCTCGGCATTCCACGCATAGGCCGCGCGCTCAAAGGCGCGCCCGGCGTAGCAATAGCCGAGCACGCGGCCGTCCTCCTCCCAGACGAGCCAAGGATAGACGGCACAGTGCTCCGCAAGTCGGCGGGTGAATTCCGCCTCGGACGGGACTTCATATTCAAAGCTGACGGCCGTCTGCGTAACGTATTCCGCGTAGATGGCGAGCATGGCGGGAACGTCGGCAGGGACGGCTTCTCGAATGGACATGGGATCACCTCGATATCGGGCAATACCGCATCATTCCCCTTCGGCGGACCTTTTTCGCCGAAGGCTCTTGCTGAATTGTACGGTGCTGCCCTTGTTTTCGGTTCCTATGGTAGCACGAATTTTAAAAAAGTACAGAGCTTTTTTGCAAAAAAACTGCCCGCCTCTTTTCGAAGGCGGGCATGGTGCATTATTTCGGCAGACGGCTGACGCGGTAGAGCATGCGCGCCGCTTCGATGCGGCTGATGCTCGTGTCCGCAGCAGCCAGCGGGATCCCGGCCTCCTGCAGCGCCTGCATGGACGAGGCCGCCCAATACGGCGCGTCCGTCTGGGAGACGGCTGCGGAGACGGGGAGCTCCAGCATGTTCTGCAGCATGACGGCGGCCTGCCCGGCCGTGACCGGCTCATTCGGGCGGAAGACGAGGCCGCGCTCGGAGACCATGCCGTTGACGATACCGCGGCGCATGGCTGAGGCGAGATAGGGCTGGAGCCACGCGGGCGCGTCGTCGGCATCCGCAAAGCCGGAGACCCGGAGCGTGTCGTCCACGGGGACATCGAGCAGCTCCATGGCCATCACGAGAAATTCTGCGCGGGAGACCGTCTCCTGCGGCAGATAGCACAGCGTGCCCCCGATGCTGCGGCCGCCGGTCAGCCCGGCCGCGGCCGTCCACATGGCTTCAAACTGATCCAGACTGCCCGTAAGATCAGCAAAGGCGCGGCATTCCGACGGCTTTTTGACCGTGATACGGACCGTTGCAGGGTGGGAGACGTTTCCGGCGGCATCCGTGACCGTAAAGGTGAAGCTGTCCTCGCCGACCTTATTCTTGGCGGGGGTGTAGACGAAGCTGCCGTTTTCCTGCAGCTCGACCTTGCCGCGCTTCGGCTCCTCGGCGAGCTGAAAGGTCAGGTTTGTGTCCTCCGGGTCGGAGCCGGTGAGCCGGCCGTCGTTCGGAATGTTTTTGTACGTCTCCAATTCCGCGTCGTCGGCCTTCGGCGCGGCGTCCTTGGCCGAGCGGATGCGGATCGTGACCTGCGCCGGTTCGCCGAGCGCCGTGCCGCGGATGGGGCAGTAGCACAGAGCGGCCTCCTGCCCGCCGGTGCTGACCGGCAGAAGCTCCAGCTCGCCCAGCACGGACACGGGCAGCACGTCGCCTGCACGGATGACGCGCTCACCGAGGCAGACCGTCGCCACGTCGGCCTCCGGCACGGACGTGACGAAGATGCCGTTCAGGTCCGAGAGCGTGTCCGCGCGAAAATCCGTCTCGCGGAAGCAGTAGGCGATGGGGTAAAGCGTCTCCGGCCCGGCCGCGTGCGCGGCCGGGAGCATGCACAGAAGCGCCAGCAGAAGAAGCAGCGTTCGTTTCATGGTGTTCCCTCCTAAAAAAGTCATCGCGGGTAGGATACACCGATTTCTCCAGATTATGCAAAAAAGCGGCACCGGACGATGCGGCAAATCAGGACCATTGTGTTTTTCGGCGCTCTTCCAACCGCTGTATGAGCCGCTGCCTGATCGCCTCGGTCGACTCCGCCTCGGGCAGCTGCTCTGCGCGTTCTGCTCCGCGATATTGGAAGACCGTGTTGGAAATCATTGGCTGATCGCTTTTGACGGTGGTGCTTCGGATGGCCTGAATGTCGGAATATAGCAGGGTCTTCTTTGCAACCAGCGCTTCAGCGACTGCTTTCAGGAAAATGTCGTTTTGGGTGAGAATGCTCTTTGCTTTGCAGTAACACTGCTCCAGCTCCAGCTGTACGGCCGCCTCGCTGCGCGCATTCAGACCTTCGGACATAGGGGGAGAAGATCGGCTTTCCACATCAAGCAGTGAAAAGCCCAGTGCTCCTTCTGCGGCGGCTGCCTCACGGATGCTGTTGACTGCACGTTTGATATCGCTGGCGCAGCCATCGGCAATCTGACCGGCATACCGCATCTCCACAGCTGCTTTGCCGCCCAATGCAATGACTGCAATACACGAATCCGGAATGGCTTTGCAGATATGGACAAAGCCACCGCAGTGATTTTCTTCAGAGGGAAGCAAAGATGTAAAGCCGACACTGCCGGGGCACAGGAGCTCGCAGAGGACCAGATGCCCCGCCTCATGCAGCGCTACCTTTTCCATAACTTCTGCAGGTATGCCGGAAATATCCTCCTGCGCGCCGTATTGCTGCTTCAGAACCGTACTTACCAGGTCCTCCATCTCAATACTGGCTTTTCGGGCGAAGGCCGCGTGAACTGCTGCTTCATTCAGGATCGTTTCCAACTCAGCGCAGGAATGATAGCTGATCATCTTTGCCAAGTCATTCAGGTCGACGCTGCCAGAAACTTTTTTTCCTTTGAGGTAATAAGCAATGATCTCCTCTGCATCCGACGCCGTTGGCGCACAGAGACCGATCTTTCGGTCAAAACGCCCGGAGCGCCGCAGCGAATCCGGCAGCTTCCGAATGTCATTTGCGGTCGCGATTACAAATACGGCATCATCCTTGACCGTGTCGATCCCTGCCTGCACGGCGACATACTCCGGTGCATCACAGCGCGAGCTATCCTCGTTGGCAAACTTGTCCATATCATCCAGAAAAACAATGGCCGGCGCTTCAGCCATCGCTTTGGCAAAGGCCTGCGTAATGCTGTCGATAAAGGCATCGCCACCCTTGTCGCGGCGTACCGTGATGGTGTTTAACCCGCTTTCTGCAAGAAAGCACTTTGCTAAAAGGGTCTTGCCCAGACCCGGCTCGCCATACAATAGCAGCCCGTGCGGCATGCGGGCGCCCATTTCCTCATAGATCGTCCGATCACGGAGCATATCGCAAATCTGCAGCAGCTCCTGTTTCGTGGCTCGATAACCGATGACCTTGTCAAATGCACTCATGATAATTTCTCCTTTTTTGAATTTGCCGCCAGTATAGCACCTTTTTAATTAAGACCTAAGTTATATCAATAATTTACAGTAGTTAGTCAATTTGTATTACTAATGAAAAGTGAAAGATTTTTATGAGAAATATAAAGAAGTTTAATGCGGAATTAATATTTAAATTTAGGTCTTAATTATGGACGTGCTATACTTCCTGCAGATCAAATTCTCAGGAGGAATGAATCATGAATATTGTATTTTCACCGGCTTTCTTTGTGTACGCGGAGCTGTGGGAGGTCGTCGGCCAACGGCAAAATGCAGATGCACAGTTTGCACACGCACTGAAATATATCCGCAGCGGCACATCAGCTGCCATGACGAAGGCGCTTGATCTGCTCAAGCGTTCGGCATCCCATGGCTTCACGGAGGCACAATTTGCGGCTGGATGGTGCTATGAGTACGGCTGCGGAACGAAACGCAGTTACCGGCAAGCCATCCGCTGGTATAAGCGGGCCGAAAACAACGTGACGGCCGATGTGATGAACGCTTATGATCCTGTAGGTGAGGATGAAAACACCAGACTTCAGCTGTACTTCACATGTGCTTCGTATGCTGCGGCGGCAGACTGTCTGATGGATATGCGGGAGCGGGAAGACAGCTTTGCGTCTGACTTTGACTCGGCAGCCGGGGGAGATGCCATCGGCATGCTGCGCTTAGGGCATCGGTTATACTATGGACGGGGCGTGGAATGCGACCGCGTGCAGGCCGCCATGTGGTACCAGCGTGCCGCAAACTCCGGCAGCGACGCGGCCGTGCTGTGTCTGGCCAGGCTGGCTGAGGAAGAAAGGCGTGACAGAGAGGCTGCAAGGTGGTATCGCCGGTATGCCGCAGACCGTATCCACTGGCGAAATCGGCGGTTGAACTGGTGAAAAGACTTGCTTTTTCTGGACAACAGATTATAATGATAGATAGTAGATTATAAAAATTTTATAATTTAAATAAATATTAATATTAAATTTTAAAAAAAGGAGAATACGAAATTGACTACTACAGCATTTAGTGAGAATTTCTTCGAGCGCGATGCGGCAGAGGTTGCAAAAGATTTACTTGGTAGTACCATCCTCTATCGAAGCAAGGAAGGCATACGTTATTATCGGATCATTGAAACAGAAGCATATTATCATAGCGAAAAGGACAGGGATGGAAAGCTACTTTGCTATGGGGCAGGTAAAACAAAAGCTGCTGCACAATCAACCGTAGTTGCTCCTCTTTTTTCTAAGCCCGGAACATGGTGTGTATACTGTGGACAACTATTGCTTTCGGTAAAAGACGACGTTTTTCCCGATAATGTCCTTATCAAAGGAATAAAAGATGAAAATGGTATATCCTTCAAGCCGGATGGAATTGCACGAGAACTTCATCTGTACAAAACCAAACCAGATTATAGTGACTGTCATGGAAAGTACTCACTATGTGGCTGTAATGTGATTCTAATCGAGGCAATGACCGCTCCAAAGTTCAAATGCAAAAAAAGAGTTAGAATTAAGGAAGACAATAAGCTGAATTTCGAACTTGTTGAGACTGAGTAAGTTAGGAAGAGCGGATGCCTACTATGATCTATTTCTCTGCCCGGCTGCCTGTGCTTTACCCAACAGATGCAGAAGCACTCTTTACGGCACTGGAAGATCACAATGTCCCCTATGCTCTGCTGGACGGGACAAAGGACGTCTGGGTGCGGGATTTTATGCCTGTGCGGACACGCTCCGGGCGGATGCTCTCGTTCCGATATGAGCCATCCTATTTGGCAGGTGCTCCGGAGTTGAGGACAGATTTCCGACGCGATATGGCATTGCAGCTGACACCTGATCTGATATATTCTGCCATCAACCTGGACGGCGGCAATGTGGTGCTTTCGCCATCCGGCGGGCGCGCCCTCGTCAGTGACCGCATTTTTGCAGAAAATCCTGATTGCGAACGGAAAGAACTGGTACAGAAATTGTCAGCACTGCTGGAGGCAGAGGTGCTCATCATCCCGTCCCTGCGGAGCGACATGACCGGCCATGCAGACGGCATGGCACGGTTCCTCGATGACCATACAGTAGTATCTAACCGGCCATTATCGCCTCGTGGCTTTGAGAAGACTGTGTACGCGGCACTGCGGTATCACGGGCTGGATGTTTTGGATTTCCCATTTTTCTCCGCTCCCGGTCATAGCGCAGCGGGATGCTATCTGAACTATCTGGAGACGAAACAGGCGGTCTTCCTGCCGGTATTCGGTTCGACACGGGACACCGAGGCTGTTGCTGCGGCGAAGCACGTCTTTTCCCGACCAGTGGTGCCGGTGATGGTGCCGAGTATTGCTGCCGATGGTGGTGGTCTGCACTGCATCAGCTGGGAATCTGACATTGGGCCGCAGACCGGGAATGAGCAATCTCTATGCAGTGGTATGCCCTTACTGGAACATCGCGGGCGGCATTAAAACAAGGGAGCGGGTACGGTCCGATAACGAAGTGCATCCGGCAACGGATGCACTTTCTGTGTCTCGTATAATTTCGGTGTTCCATATAAAGAGCGCGACGGCAAAGAAAAAAGCAGCACCGCCAAACACGGTGCTGCCTGAAAATACGCGTCAATAGGGTCGGATATAGTGTGCGCTCATATCGGGCGCGGGGCGCATTTTGATGCCGGAGACGATACCCATGGCGAGGAACGACGTCAGGATGGAGCTGCCGCCGTAGCTCAAAAACGGCAGGGCCAGACCGACGACCGGGAACAGGCCGAGGCAGACGCCGACGTTGATGAGGATCTGGAACAGCAGCATCGAGGCGATGCCGATGCAGATGAGGCGGTTCATGTAATCCGGAGACTTCATGCCGACCTGAATGCAGCGCAGGACGATGGCCAGCAGCAGGAACAGGGCGGCAAGGCAGCCGAGCATGCCAAGCTGCTCGCCAATGGACGAGAAGATGGAGTCCGTGTGCTGGGCGGGCAGGTAGCCGATGCTCGTCAGGTCGCCGTGGAACAGACCCTGCCCCGTCAGCCCGCCGTTGCGCAGGGCCTCAAGGCTTTTGTTCGTCTGCCACAGCACGCCGAGGCCGTCCGGGTCGATGGACGGGTCGATCAGGGCAAGGATGCGCTGCTTCTGGTCGTCGCGGATAAAGTATTTCCAGAGATAGGGGGAGACGGCCGCGACGGCGCCCGCGCCGCCGAGGAACCACCAGCCGCTCACGCCGCCGACATAGGCCATGACGACGAACAGGAACATGAAGATCAGCGCAACGCCGGTATCGTGAGAAATGACGACGATCAGGGCGACGATCCAGAGCATGTGGAACGTGAGCGTGCCGACGGAGCGCAGCGAGGAGATGCGGTTGCGGTTCAGGCTCATGGTCTTGGCCAGAATGATGATATAGGTGATCTTGCAGACCTCGGCGGGCTGAATATTGAACGGCAGGAAGGGAAAGTGCAGCCAGCTTTTATTACCTGACGTGCCCTCAACGCCCCAGACGAGCAGCATGGCCAGAAAGGCGGTATTGAACAGGAACAGCAGCGTCCGCTGCCCGGCGAGGATGTCGATGTCGAAGGCGGTGAGCGCCAGATACAGCAGAATGCCCGTGATCAGCGCGCCCGTCTGGATGATAACGTAGCGGCTGCTGCCGTCATAGGCCGTGGAGGCCGCGACCATCACGATGCCGAACACGGAGGTCAGCACGCACAGCGCCAGCAGGACCATATCCCCCTTGCGCAGAACCTCCAGCAGTTTTGCCCCAAATTTTCGCATGCCGTCACCTCCCGATTTCGTTCTTCTTATTCTATCATCGATCCGGCATTCTGTAAACCCAAAAGTATGTTTTGCAAAAAACGCGCGGATATGGTAAAATAAACAAAAGCAGCTGCGAAATGCAGCCGGAGAGAAAGGAACGTGAGAACGATGCGGTTTGTGACCCACAGCGCCGACGAGACCGAGGCGCTGGGCGAAAGGCTGGCCAAAACGCTGCTCGGCGGCGAGATCATCGCCTTTACGGGCGATCTCGGCGCGGGAAAAACGGCGTTCACCCGCGGACTTGCGCGCGGGCTCGGGATCCCGATGCGTGTGACCAGCCCGACCTATACCATCGTCAACGAATATACGGGCGGCCGTCTGCCGTTGTTCCATTTTGACATGTACCGGCTCGGCTCGAGTGACGAGCTGTTTGACATCGGCTGGGAGGATTACCTGCAGCGCGGCGGCGTGTGCGCGGTGGAGTGGAGCGAAAACGTCGCGGACGCCATGCAGGGCGCGATCTCGGTGCGCATCGGCCGCGATTCGGACGAGCAGCGCACGATCATCATCGAAGGAGGCGGGCTTGATGCGGATTCTGGCATTTGAGACCTCGGCAAAGGCGGCATCCGTCGCTCTGCTGGAGGGCGACGCGCTGCTTGGCGAGCTCTATCTGAACTGCGGCCTGACGCACAGCCGGACGCTGCTGGAATCGGCGCAGCGTCTTCTGGAGATCACGGAGCTGACGGCAAAGGACATCGACGCCGTCGCCTGCGCGGCGGGGCCGGGCAGCTTTACCGGCGTGCGCATCGGCGTGGCGGCCGCCAAGGGCTTTGCATGGGGGCGGGATATCCCGTGCTGCGGCGTTTCGACGCTTGAGGCCATGGCATGGCAGGCATCGGAATTTTCCGGCATCGTGTGCTGCGCCATGGATGCGCGGCGTTCCCAGGTGTATCACACGCGCTTCCTCGCAGAGAACGGCACACTGACACGCCTGTGCCCCGACTGCGCCGTTTCACTCGACGAGGTGCGGCTCGCACTGGAAAATTGCGAAAAACCGAAAATAATGGTTGGCGATGGCGCGCAGTTGTGCTATAATACGTTCGGTACGGAAATCTCCGGCTGCATGCTTGCGCCGGAGCATAGGAGAATGCAGCGCGCTTCAGGTGTGGCGCTCGCTGCGCGGCGGCTCCTCAGTGAAGGGGCGGATTGCAGCGGCGCGGCGCTCGCGCCGAATTATCTGCGTCTGTCTCAGGCAGAGCGGGAACGTGCGGAGCGCCTGCGCACATCGAAGGAGAGTGTCAATGGGTAAAGTACAGGTTTTGGATCATCCGCTGCTGCAGCACAAGCTCTCGATCCTCCGTGACAAGAACACGGGCGTGAAGGAATTCCGCGAGATCGTCGGCGAGATCGCAGCCCTGATGTGCTATGAAGCGACCAGAAATCTTCCGACGGAAGAAGTCGAGATCGAGACGCCGGTCGCCATGGCAAAGACGAAGGTCCTTTCCGGCAAGAAGCTGGCGATCGTTCCCATCCTGCGTGCAGGCCTGGGTATGGTCGACTCCATGATCGAGCTGATCCCCTCTGCAAAGGTCGGCCATATCGGTCTGTTCCGTGATCCGGAGACCCATGAGCCGGTCAAGTATTACTGCAAGATGCCGCCCGATATCTCGGAGCGTCAGGTCTTCGTGGTCGATCCGATGCTGGCCACCGGCGGCAGCGCCGTTGCTGCGCTGGACATCCTGAAGAAGGAATACGGCTGCAGGTATCTCACCCTGATGGATATCATCGCTGCGCCCGAGGGCGTGAAGGCCGTGACGGAGGCGCATCCCGATGTCGACCTCTATGTCGCTGCTGTCGATGACCATCTGAACGAGCATGCTTATATCGTGCCCGGCCTCGGTGATGCGGGCGACCGTATCTTCGGCACGAAGTAAAACAGAATAAAACGGCAGCCGCTGCGCAGTGCAGCGGCTGTTTTTTCGTAAAAAAAACGATGCTCTCTCCAAAGGAATTGCAGCAGCTTGCGAATTCGCCGGGGCTGCCCGATTATCCAACAGGGTACTGCGAGATTGCCACGTCGGCCTGCGGCCTCCTCGCAATGACAATTCGGGAGCGTTTGCCATTTTGACGGCGGTTTGTACGGACTGCAAGTGCGTCGCCGGGTCCGGCTGTCCGCTCCCCTACAACGGCAGATGCGGTCGGCGGAGTGCCACCAAACCTGCAGCCTGCAAGGCGCTCAGGGAACGCCGCTACAGACGCAAGCTGCCTAAATGCTCCAGAGCAGGATACCGAGGACGGCGGACAGGCCGATCATGGCAATGGGGGAGGGCACTTTGCCGCGCAGCTTTTTCCACAGGAAATGGACGGCGGCAAGGACCGCCAGCACAAGAAGCGAGCGGATATCCGGCACAGGGACATCACCGAGGTGCGTAAAGCCGAGCAGGCGCGTCAGGCCCATGGTCACGGCCGTGGCAAGAATGAGCGCCACGACGCACGGCCGCACGCCGGAGAGAAAGGCCTCAACGCCGCGGTATTTCATGAGGTTCCGCAGCACGGCGGCGATGAGCAGCAGGAGCAGGAACGACGGCAGCACGACGCCGAGCGTCGCGACCAGCGCGCCCCAGAAGCCCCCCTGCGAAGAACCGACGAATGTGGCCATATTCACGGCCAGCGGGCCGGGCGTCGACTCCGAGACGGCGATAAAGCTCAGAAACTCCGATTCCGTCAGCCAGCCGTTGGACAGAACGGTCTCCCGCACAAGGGAGATCATGCCGTAGCCGCCGCCGAAGGACAGCGCGCCGATCATTAGAAAATTCCAGAACAGCCGGATCACGGCTTCCCACCGCCTCTCCGCAGCTGCCGCACACCGTAGACGCAGAGCCCGGCCGTGCCGCTGAGCAGAATGAAATAGATGGAGGAGAACGAGACGGCAAGCATGGAGCAGGCCAGCATGGCCAGCAGAACGATGGCGAGGATCACGTTATCCAGCGGACGGTGCGGCAGCTTCCGGACCATTTTCCATCCGGCGGATGCGATGAGATAGACAACGCAGACCTGAATGCCGCGGAAGGCATAGCCGACGGTGGTCAGTGCAAGAAAGCGGTCAAAGAATTGGGAAATCGCAAAAATGATCAGGAACGACGGCAGGCACACGGCCAGTGTGGCAAGCGCCGCGCCGGACACCCCGGCAACATGGAAGCCGACATACGTCGCTGCATTCACGGCGACGGGGCCGGGCGTCGATTCCGCAATGGCTGCCATATCGAGAAATTCGTCGTGCCCGATCCAGCCCTTTTTCTCGATGAGCTCGTGCTCCAGCAGCGCGATCATGGCATAGCCACCGCCGAACGTGAACGCGCCGATTTTCAGAAACGTCAGAAACAGGGAAAGCCGCCTGCTTTTCATGTGAACCACCTCCGGCATCAGTATAGGGCATTGCAGCAGAAAAAGCAAGAGGCCGCCCGATTGGACGGCCTCAGTGATTTTTCGGTTATGCTTCCGTGAGCTTGAGATAGCGGGACATGAGCGTGGCGACCTGGGCGCGTGTGGCGGAGCCCTGCGGGTCCAGATAGGCCGTGCCGTGCTCCAGCGTGCCGTTGACAATGCCGTTGGCGACGCACCAGCTCAGGGCGTCCGTGGCATAGGCGCTGACGCTGCCGGCATCCGGGAAGAGCTTGAGATCGGCGCGCGCGGTGACGTCCATACCGACCTTCCCGGCATAGCGGTACAGGACGGCGGCCAGCTGCTCGCGGGTGATCTTGGCGTCCGGGTCAAACTTGTTGTTGCCAACACCGTTGACGATGCCGTTCTGCGCAGCCCATGCGACGGCCTGCGTGTACCACTGATCGGCGGGAACGTCCGTGAAGCCGTTCGTGCCCTCGTTCGGAGAACCGGCGCTGCGCCACAGCACCGTGACGAGCATGGCGCGGGTCATGGTGGAGTCCGGCTCGAACGTCACGGGGCCGGTGCCGTTCATCAGGCCGCGGTCGACGATGTCGTCCACGCCGTCGGCATACCACTGCGTGCCGTCGAGGTCGAGGAAACGGCGGGAGAGAATGTGCGTCGCCTCATGACCGCAGACGGTGCAGTTGATCTGCTGCCAGCCGTCGCGGCTGGCCGTGGGGGCCTGCTCGGAGAGGACGTCGCCGGTGTGCGGCGTGACGGTCACGGCGCAGGACGCAAGCCCGGTGCGGCCGTCCGGGAAGGTGAGGGAAGCGTTTACAATGGTAGAGCCTTCACGCAGTGCGGTGATGATGCCGTCCTGCGCAACGCTGACGATCTGCGGATCGTTTGAGCTCCAGACAGCCTTCGTCTGGCCGTCATCCGGCGAGACCGTAAAGGAAAGCTTTGCAGAGGAGCCCTCGTGCAGAGTCTGCTCCTTCTGGGCCATGGAGGCGGTGTAGCCGCGGACGATCAGGCGGAAGCCACCCATGTAGCCGCCAAGCAGGACATAGAACGTCGTGCTGCCCGGCTGCTCGGCGCGGATGGTGATGTCGTTGCCGAAATCCAGAGCGCTGAAGACGGATTCGTTGCTGATGCTCAGCTCGTAGTTGCGGCGGGCCGTCGTGTTGGCGGGGCTGAAGGCCACGCGCGTCGTGATCTCCTGACCGGGATCGAGGTACATGACGTCCTTGACGCTCTCCATGTACACGCCCTGCAGCGGGATGGGATTGTTGACGACCTGGATCTGCGTTTTGGTCTCCGTGCCGCTCACGGGGCGGGCCTCGCCGTTGACGGCGACAAGGACCGTGCTCACAACGGTGTAAGTACCGGCAGAGAGCGTGGACGTGAGCGCGCTGTCCAGCGAGAGCTCAAGCAGCTGCGGCTCTGCGGAGGTATAGCCATCGGCATAGCCGCCGACGTAATTGGCTTCCGTGATGCTGGTGCCGCGGTAGACTTCAATGGAATAGCCGTAGGTACCGGAGTAGGTGCCGCGGTAGAGGCTGTAATAGAGATAACCCTCATAGCCCCTGGCGATGGACAGGCTGCGCATGCTGGCGTGCGGCACGCACATAGGCTCGATCTCGGCGCGGACAGCCGGGATCTCAACGGCCGGGGTATTCAGAAGAACGGACGGATGCTCCGAGGCGGGCTGCAGTGTCGGCTGCTTTTCCGCTTCCTGCGCGAAGGCAGGAACGGCCAGCGCGGCCAGCAGGCACAGGGTGAGCAGCAGGCTGAGACAACGTTTTTTCATGGTGATCTTCCTTTCTTTCCTGTGATGCTGAAAATGCGGGAAGCGATGATCTTCCACATTTTTATGGTATTTTAGCACAAAATATGTGTCCTGTCAATGTTTGCATATAGAAATAAAGTCTAAATTTGGAGAAGGAACATTTTCGCTCCGCCGCGCATAGATATCTGGGAGAAAGGCAGGTGCTGTTGATGCAGGCAACATTTTTTCTGGGTTCGTGCACACCGCGGGGGTTTTCCACCTTCGCCTCGGAGCTGGCGGAGGAGTGCGGCGCGGTGGATTACATCAAGGGCGGCTCCGGCTGCGGCAAGTCGACCTTTCTCCGGCGCATTGCCGACGAGGCCGCCGCACGGGGGCTGGAGGTATGGCGGTTTCTGTGCTCGTCCGATCCGCAGTCCCTTGATGCCGTCGTGCTGCCGTCGCTCGGGCGCGGCTGGGTCGACGCCACGGCGCCCCATGTACTCGAGCCGACGCTGTGCGCCGGGCGGGAGGGCTACGTGGACTTCGGCGCGTTTTATGACCGTGCGGGCATCGCACGCGTCGAGCCGGAGCTGCGCCGCCGGAAGCGGGAGAACGCCGCGCAGTATCCGCTCGTGACGGCGTGCCTCGCCGCGGCGGACCGCCTGCTGGCTCCGGCGCGGGCCATGTGGGAGGAGCCGCGCTGCCGCCGCGATCTCGAGGAGCTGGCGGGCTGCCTGGCGTTGACGGCCCTGCGGCCGTCCGGGCGGCAGGGGAGGGTCCGGCGGCGGTTCCTCAGCGCCGTAACGCCGGAGGGGCTGTCGTTCTGCACGGAGACGGCTGCGGCTGTGTGCGGGCGGGTCTATGTGCTGGAGGACAGCTACGGCCTTGCTCCGGCTCTGCTGCAGCGCGTGCTGGAGCAGGCCCTGCAGCTCGGGCAGACGTGCCTTGTCTGCTACACGCCGCTGCAGCCGGACGGTGCGCCCGCGCACCTGCTTGTGCCGGGGGCAGGGGCGGCCTTTGTGGCGAGCAGTCCGGACTTCCCCTATGCGGGCGGGCGCTGCTGTACGCTGGAGCTGGACGGCACGTTGCCGCCCGCGGCGCGCGACACGCTGCACTTTGCGCGGGACACGGCGGGAACGCTTCTGCGGAAGGCAGCGGAGCATGTGCGCGAGGCAAAGCGCATCCATGATGAGCTGGAGGCCCTGTGCCGCCCCTATGTGGACTTCGCAGCGGCAGATGCGCTGACGGAGCGGACGCTGCGCGAGCTGTTTCCGGCGTAAAAAAACGAAAAAATCCGTGATTTCCTGTTGTTTTTTCGGAGAGACAGTGCTAAGATAGTGTCCGGAAAAATTTCAGGAGGCGAACATGATGCAGCTATTGGTGATCGTTCTGAACAAGCTGGAATGTCTGGATAAGCTTCTCGCGGCGCTGGAGGAGGAACATATCCCCGGCGCGACCATTCTGGACAGCCGCGGCATGGCGCAGCAGCTCGAGGGGCACGACGAGCTTCGGTTCCTCGGCTCCCTGCGGATGCTGATGAACCCGGCGCACAAGGAAAACAAGATGATCTTTATGGTGCTGGACGGTGAGAAGGTGCGCACGGTCAGCCGCGTCGTCAATGAGGTAACGGGAGGACTGGATCAGCCGGACAGCGGCATCCTCTTCACGGTGCCGATCTCGTATGTGGAAGGACTGGGCAAATACCAATGAATCTCAATACCCTGCTGGACCTGGCCATCATGATCTTTGCGGGCATGTTCTGCGGGCGCATGGCAAAGCATGTGCATCTGCCGAACGTGACAGGCTATCTTGTGGCGGGTCTTCTCATCGGGCCGAGCGTCTTCGGCCTGCTGTCGGAGGATTTTCTCACGACGATCAATATCATTTCCGATGTGGCGCTGGGCTTCATTGCTTTCTCCATCGGTAATGAGTTCAAAATGTCCTATTTCAAGCGTGTCGGTGTTGCGCCGATCGTCATCGCGTGCCTCGAATCGCTGTTTGCGGTCGTATTTGTGGTGCTCGGCCTGCTGATCGCGAGACAGCCGCTGCCGTTCTCGCTTGTGCTGGGCGCGATCGCGGCAGCCACGGCTCCGGCTGCGACCATCATGGTCATCAAGCAGTACCGCGCGAAGGGCCCCGTGACGGAGACGCTGCTGTCCGTTGTCGCCATCGACGATGCGACAGCCCTTATCCTGTTCTCGCTCGCCGTCGCCGTGGCGCAGGGCCTGACGGACGCGGGCGCGTCGTTCGGCGCGTCCCTGCTGTCGCCGCTGCGTGAGATCGGTGGCGCAATCGTGGTGGGGGCAGCGCTCGGCTTTATTTTCCTGCTGCCGCTGCGCTTCTTCAAGAAGGCTGGCAACCGCCTGTCACTTATCGTTGCGTTCGTGTTTGCGGGCATCGGCATCGCTACCCTGTTTGATTTGTCATCCCTGCTGCTGTGCATGGCCATGGGCGCGGTCGTGGCGAACTTCTCACCGGATGTCACGCAGATTATGGACATCTGCGACGGCGTGACGCCGCCGATCTTTCTGCTGTTCTTCGTCGCGTCCGGCGCGGACCTCAAGCTGTCTGTGCTGCCGACGGTCGGCCTCATCGGCGTGATCTACATCGTGCTGCGAGTGGCCGGCAAGGCCTTCGGCGCTTCGCTTGGCGGCATCGTGTGCAAGTGTGACAAGAACGTGAAAAAGTACCTTGGCCCGTGCCTGCTGCCGCAAGCCGGTGTGGCCATCGGTCTGTCGCTGGCAGCCGGTAAGATCGTGCCGCATTTTGCACCGCAGATCCGCGCGGTCATCCTTTGCGGTACGCTCATCTATGAGCTTATCGGCCCGGCCGTGACGAAGCTCTCGCTCAAAAAGGCCGGAGAGATCACGACGAACTAAAACAACCGAGTAGGAGGGACGTTTAGTCCCGTCCTCTCACACCACCGTGCGTACCGTT
>OGXQ01001300.1_pt1 | contig 19166 bp, 10 predicted proteins | sample 1576291 | NCBI WGS metagenome assembly OGXQ01 (sample SAMEA3541575, study PRJEB24748) | human gut metagenome | biome: human gut; feature: human-associated habitat; material: faeces | place: China | collected 2012 | reverse complement strand
CGCTCGGTTCTGCCCTCACTCTTTCGGCTTGCAGCGGCAAGCCCGCAAAGCAGACAGGTTCGAATTCGACCCTTGTTCCGCAAACGGAAGTTCCGACAGTCTCCGCAACGGCAACACCCGCAACGGCAGAAACGGCCACTCCGTTCATCGACCCGACGGATCCGCCCGCAACACCCGTACCCGTTGTCGGCGAATACACGAAACCCTGCCAAAAGGTCAAGGTTGATTTTCCGGCAACGGAATTAAGCCGCGCTTTCAGCGTTACGTTCGACCTGCCGGAAGGCTGGACGGTCAGAAGTGACGAAGGTGTTTATGATGATTCGTCTTCTTCCATTGATCCGGGATATGACGAATACGGCTGCGCCCTGCCCGGACGCAAGCTGTTGTTTGATGAAAACGGCAATCTTGCCGGTGCAGTCGGATTTAGTGCATCCAGTGCCGAGAGGTATGCGGAGTATGGATACAGTGAGGCTTTCGCTCACTTTGCTACGGGACACGTCAAATACTTCGACTGGGATAATTATCATTTTGTGGACGGTGATTCTTCAAACTGCAAGAGTGTGTATTCCGTTTCGTATCACGGAATTTCATCCGCTGCATGGATAGACGGCTGGGGTTTTCACCCTTTCTATTGCCCGACCGCAGTTTCGTGCTGTGCAACGGGCAATCCCGTGTCCGTTGCCGTTGAGCTTTCCAATACTTACGAGGACTCTGCAAGCCTTTCCAAGCGCGTTGCAGAGAGCATAAGGTTTGAATGAAAGAAAAGGGAATTAACCGTAACCGATAACGAGCCTCCTTTCTTTTTTCGAATAAAACACCCCTGTCCGGGCAATGCCGAGCAGGGGTGTTTTGCCGTGCGGCATATATTTGAAAAAAAGCGTTTAAACCGTTGCCAAAAAAGGAAAAGTGTTGTAAAATTGGCATGAATGACGGAATGCGCAAAGCATTCATTAAATCACGGAGGAATTACTTCAATGAACCCGAAATTCAAGAACAATATCGGTATCATGGTTCCCGAAATCCTGATGCCCGCAAAGAATGTTGACCTTACCAAATGGGCATGCGTTGCGTGCGACCAGTACACTTCCCAGCCTGACTATTGGAACAAGTGCGAAGAGATCGTCGGCGATGCTCCGTCCACCCTGCGCCTTATGCTTCCGGAGATTTATCTTGAAAAGCCCGGCGAAACCGAAAAAATTGCCGCGATCCGCAAGGCAATGCACGACTATATCGACAACGGCATCCTTCAAAATCTTGGCGAAGGTTTCGTTTTCACGCGCCGCAGCGTCGGCGGCAACACCCGCAACGGACTTGTTGTTGCACTGGATCTCGAGTGCTATGACTACTCCAAGGGTTCAACGACCCTTATCCGCGCAACCGAGGGCACGATCGTTGAGCGCATCCCGCCCCGCCTGAAGATTCGCGACGGCGCACTGCTTGAGCTGCCCCATATTCTTGTTCTTATCGACGATGAAAAGAAAACCGTTATCGAACCCCTTGCGGAAAAGCTTCAGAACACTGAAAAGCTCTACGATTTCGACCTTATGCAGAACGGTGGACACATTGAGGGCTGGTTCGTCAACAATGAAGGCATGATCGAAGACGTTATCTCCGCGCTGAACGCACTTGTTGATCCCAACAAGTACGGCACCGAACTGCCTCCCCTGCTGTTTGCAATGGGCGACGGCAACCACAGCTTTGCAACCGCAAAAGCAAATTGGGAAAAAGTCAAGGCCACCCTCACCCCCGAAGAGCAGGCGGATCACCCCGCACGCTTTGCACTTGTTGAACTTGAAAACGTTCACGATGACGGCATCGTTTTCGAACCCATCCACAGGGTCATTTTCAACGTTCATGTTCCCGCATTCCTTGAAGCACTGAAGGCGAAGCTTGCGGAGCAGAACAACGGCGAATGCGAAATCAACTTCTATGACTGCGAATGCTGCATGGAAAAGGCGGAGAAGACCGCTCCCGAGGGCGCGCACGTTATTCCCGTCATTACCGAAAACGGCAAAGGACTTATTGTTGTTGCAAAACCCAATGCACAGCTTGAAGTCGGCACGCTTCAAAACGCTCTTGACGTTGTTCTTAAAGCAACCGAAGGCGCGACTATCGACTATATCCACGGCGCAGACGTTGTGAACGACCTCGGCAGCAAGCACGGCAACATCGGCTTCCTGCTTCCCCCCATGGAAAAGAGCGCATTCTTCCGCACCGTTGTTTTTGACGGCGCACTGCCCCGCAAGACTTTCTCAATGGGCGAAGCACATGAAAAGAGGTATTACCTCGAATGCAGGAAGATCTGCAAGTAAAACCTGCACTTTGAGTTAAATGCTCGAGTTTCGGAGCCTGCAAACGGCTGAACCGAAGACCGATTCATATTGAACCCGATTTACGGAGCGTTTTGTGAGGCGCTGCTTCACGGAATGCTCCGTTTGCAGGTTTTTCTTCGCATTAATTAAAAAACACTTTCTGTCAAATACTCTGTCAAAGGCAAGGTAACAAACAATGCTTGAAACAACATTCCATTCGCTTACGGCCGTGCTTATCGTGATGTTCATGGTCGCCGTGGGCTGGCTTTTCGGCAAACTCGGCTAACTGCGCCGCGAACACAAAAAGCTTATGACCAAGCTTATTATTTCAGCGGGTATGCCTTCTCTTGTTGTGAACACCGTGTTCGGAAAAATCGACCTTGACGCACTGCAAAATCCCGCACTGCTGTTCCTTTTGCCCGCGCTGAGCATGATTATAACTCTTCTGCTCGGCTTTATTTTTGCAAAGCTGCTTAAACCCGAGGCAAAACGGCGCGGCGGTTTTATTGCGATGTGTGCTTTTTCGAATTCAGTTTTTGTCGGGCTGCCGATGAACACCGGGCTTTTCGGCGATGAAGCCGTGCCGTACGTGATGTGCTTCTACATTGTCAACACAACCCTTTTTTGGACGATCGGGAATTATCTCATCTCTCGCTCCGGCGAAGGCGAAAAGCGCGGCGGATTTTTGCACAATCTTAAAAAAATCGTTTCCCCACCCCTGGTTGCGCTTGCTGTTTGCCTTCCGCTTGCGGCACTCGGCGTCAAAATGCCGCAGCCCGTTGTTAAGCTCTCCGGCTATATGGGCAATATCGTAACGCCGCTCGCGCTGTTTTATATCGGATATGCACTGTACGAATACGGGTTTAAAAGCCTTAAGCCCGACCGCTGCATGCTTGCTGTCATGGGAATGCGCTTTATCGCCGCGCCGCTTATCATGCTTGTGCTCTGCAAACTTTTCGGTCTGAGCGGAATGCCGAGCGGGGTTCTTGTTATCGAATCCGCCATGCCCGTTATGACGCAGGCCGTTGTTGTTGCGGCGGCAAACGATGCGGATGAATCATTCGTTGCTGCCGGAATGAGCCTTACGACTCTCGGCTGTTTCATCTTTGTCCCTCTTCTGATGCTGCTTATGGATGCCGTCGGTTTGGTTTAAAAGCATTTCCCCGCCGACGGAACACCAATGCCGCGGGACAGTATTTTTGTTTTGTGAACGGCATTTGATGAAAGGCTTTGCAATATATTATTTATGATGTTAAAATACAATCACTAAAGGAAGTTTGGAGGTATTGTTTGCCCACCGTCAATTTGGCATTTAACAACGTATTATGAAAACAAAAAAAACAAGCACTGAAAAAAACGCAAAGAACAGCGGTTTTCGCAGCCTGCTGCCCTGCGCAAAGGGATATCGGCTTCCCTCGTTTCTGACACCGATATTCATCGTTCTTGAAGTTACGATGGAAGTTTTTATCCCACTCCTTATGGCGGCAATAGTTGACGGCGGGCTTTACGGCTCGCCTGATTTCACCCTTCGGAAGTATTTTTCGGCAGAGCTTATCGCCGACAGAACCCGATTCGTGATTATTCTCGGCGGCATAATGGTGCTTGCGGCAATGCTGTCGCTTGCATTCGGTATGCTTGCCGCACGTACGGCTGCGGTTGCAAGCATGGGTTTTGCAAAGAATCTGCGCCGAAAAGTTTTTGAAAAGATTCTGTCTTTCTCTTTCAAAAACACGGACAGATTCTCAACACCCTCCCTCGTTATGCGTACAACGGCGGATATCAACAACGTTCAGAATCTTTATCAGCAGATGATACGCATATTTGTGCGCGCTCCGGTCATGATGGTGCTTGCGGCCGTTATGGCTCTGCGCGTAAATGCGGAGCTTTCGGTCATTTTCCTTGTTGCGCTGCCCATTATGTTCTGCACACTCATTTCAATGGGAATGATAGGCAAGCCGCGTTTCCGCATCATGTTAAAAAAATATGACAAGATGAACGCTTCTGTTCAGGAAAATCTTGTCGCCGCACGCGTAGTGAAATCTTTTGCACGCGAAGATTATGAAAAGAAAAAATTTGCCGCTTCCGCCGATGACCTTAAAAAGGCTCAAATTTACGCACAGAAGCTTTTCTCCCTCCTGCCTGCGATTCAAATGGGTATTATGTGGACCTGCGCCGTCATTCTGATGCTGATGGGCGGCAATCAGGTGTTTGCGGGAACGCTTACGAAGGGCGAACTTGTCAGCATGTTGACCTACACCAACCAGGTTGTAGGTTCCGTTTCAATGGTTGCAATGATCATCATGATGCTCACCATGACACGCGAATCCGTGACGCGCATCAACGAGGTGCTTGACGAAGTTCCCGACATTACGGATAACGGCAGCACGCTCAAAGTTGAAAACGGTGAGATTGAATTCCGCCATGTTGATTTCAGCTATTCCGGAAAAAACGACAACCTCACGCTTTCTGATATCAACCTGCACATTCACGCCGGTGAGACCATCGGCGTTGTGGGCGGCACCGGTGACGGAAAATCGACCCTGATGCAGCTCATTCCGCGTTTTTACGATGCACTTTCGGGCGAAGTGCTTGTCGGCGGAAGGAATGTTAAGGATTATTCACTGTATGAACTGCGCGAAAGCGTATCAATGGTGCTTCAAAAGAACATGCTTTTTTCCGGCACGATTCGCGACAATCTCCGTTGGGGCAACAAGGACGCAACGGACGAGCAGATTGAGCATGCCTGCCGCCTTGCATGTGCGCACGATTTCGTTATGAGCTTCCCTGACGGGTACGACACGGATCTCGGACAGGGCGGTGTGAATGTTTCCGGCGGACAGAAGCAAAGGCTTTGCATTGCCCGCGCATTGCTCAAAAATCCGAAGATCCTGATCCTTGACGACTCCACAAGCGCAGTCGATTCACGCACCGATGAAAGCATCCGCGCCGCATTCCGCGAAAGTCTGCCCGGAACAACAAAGCTCATCATTGCCCAGCGCATAGCCTCCATAATGTATTCCGACAGGATAATCGTTATGGATAAGGGACGCATTTCAGATGTCGGCACTCACGATGAGCTTATGCAGCGCAGCGAAATCTACCGCGAAGTTTACCTGTCTCAAAACAAGGAACTTCCGCAGGAAGGCGGAACGGTCTCCGGCGTAAACAGCAGCTCTGACATAAAAGGAAAGGAGGCGGTCACTAATGCCTAAAATGCCCGGAGGAAGAGACAACCCCGCTGCACGTTTTGCAGGCAGCGGCCGCCCCGCAAATCCGCTCAAAACAATGAGCAGGCTGCTAAAGTACTACGGCAAATGCCGCTGGATGTTCACTGTTGCGGTTATTATGATCGCAGTCTATTCCCTTGCAACAATTGCCGCAAGCTACATGATGAAACCCCTTGTTGCCGTGTTGGAAGAGGCAGGCATCACGCCCGATGCGGCACAGGCAAAATACCTTGCTCTGCTTATCGGCATGGCGGGGCTGTATGTGCTCAGTGTTCTCACCAACTATTGTTTAAACTATCTGATGCTCAAATGCTCCGCAACGGTGCTTTGTGACCTGCGCAAGGATATGTTTGATAAGATGCAGAGTCTTCCCATAAGCTATTTTGACACGCATACGCACGGCGAGCTTATGAGTTACTATACAAACGATATTGACGCGATCCGCGAGCTTCTGCACCAGAGCATCACGCAGCTGATAATCTCCTGCATATCCCTCGTCGGCATCGTTGCAATGATGCTCATTCTTTCCGTTTCGCTGTTTGCAATCGTTGTTGTTATGGGGTTTGTTGTGTTTTTTACAGTCAAATTCATCGGCAAAAAGAGCGGAAAGAATTTTGCCCGTCAGCAAAAAGCCGTTGCATCCGTTAACGGATACATTGAAGAGATGATGGCGGGGCAGAAGGTTGTTAAGGCCTTTAATCATGAGGAAGAATCCATGAAGGCATTTGATGTGCTGAATATTGAATTCTGTTCGGCAGCAACAAAGGCAAATACCTATGCCAATATCATGGGGCCGATAATGAACAACCTGTCTCATATTTTCTATTCGATAACGACCACCCTCGGTGTTCTCGGTCTTGTGACTTCCGGCAGCGTGCTTATTGCTTTTTTGCAGTACATACGGCAGTTTGCAGAGCGCATATCGCAGATTTCGCAGCAGTTCAATTTCGTTCTGCTTGCGCTTGCGGGCGCGGAGCGCGTGTTTAAGCTTATGGATGTTCCGCCCGAAATCGATGACGGCGATGTTGCCCTCGGCTTGAACGCACACGGCGAAAAAGTCTGGCGCGTTCCCAACGGAACCGAGTCGGGAGCAAACAATTCCGTGACTGAAATTCCGCTTGCGGGCATGGTTGAGCTGCACGACGTTACCTTCAGCTATGACGGCAAGGTGAACGTTTTGAATGATGTTTCCCTCTATGCAAAGCGCGGACAGAAGATCGCGTTTGTCGGCTCCACCGGTGCCGGCAAAACGACGATAACCAACCTTATCAACAGGTTCTATGATGTTAACGAGGGTGAAATCACCTATGACGGAATCGATGTTCGCCGCATCAAAAAACGCGACCTTCGCGGAACACTCGGCATGGTTTTGCAGGATACGCACCTGTTCACCGGCACGGTTATGGAAAACATTCGTTACGGCAAGCTGGATGCAACGGATGAAGAATGTATTCAGGCGGCAAAGATCGCAAATGCGCATTACTTCATCTCTCACCTGCCGAACGGCTATGATACGATGCTCACTTCGGACGGCGCAAACCTGTCACAAGGTCAGCGTCAGCTTATCGCAATTGCACGAGCCGCCGTTACCAATCCCGAGGTGCTTATTCTTGATGAGGCGACAAGCTCGATCGACACAAGAACCGAACTGCTCATCGAACGCGGCATGGACAGCCTTATGGAAGGAAGAACGGTGTTTGTTATTGCACACCGACTCTCCACCGTTCGCAATTCAAATGCCATTATGGTGCTTGAAAAAGGCCGTATCATTGAGCGCGGCGACCATGAAGAGCTGCTCCGCCGTAAGGGCCGATATTACGAGCTGTACACAGGCATGTTTGAATTGAGCTGATTACTGCGTCGAAATTCGAACAGCTCCGTGTATTCAATGTATTTCGATTGATGCATTACACGCACGGAACGCAAATTAAAGGGAACCGTCGAAACAAATCGGCACGGTTCCCTTTTTGATGCTGTTGATTCAATTATTCCGAATGCGCATTGAAATTCGATGTATTAAAACCCGGTGCGGGATGATTAATCCATGCGAAGCCGCCGGTCATTAGTCGATTCGCGGTTCGTCCGTCTTCGGCCTTTCCGGTTTCGGGGAAAGATAATGCGGGCGATAGCGATAAAGCGTGCAGGTCATGCCTCCGTTTGAAAGCTTGCGCCTTTTATCCGCTCTTGCGCCGTATATGCGTTCAAAATCCGGATGTGATGCAATGATGTTCACGCTCCAGCCGTCAAGCCGCGAAAAAATGCCGTGCATTTGACGATAAAGCTCTTCCGCACTCTGTTTTTCAAGCAATCGCTCGCCGTACGGCGGGTTGCAGACGATCACGCCGCCCGTACGCGTTTCACGGAACTTTTGAACGGGTTCAACGCGCCAATCGAGCATGACCCCCGCCTTTTTTGCATGTTTTTTACAGAGTTCAATCGAATGCGGGTCTATATCCCTTCCGGATATATCCACTGTGTCACGGCGAACACTGTCCCTCGCCTGCTCCCGCGCCGCGGCGAATGCATTGTTCTGCAAAAAATGCCAGTCCTCCGCCGCAAACTCCCGATTAATTCCCGGCGCGATATTGTTTGCGATCATTGCGGCTTCAATCGGCATTGTGCCCGAACCGCACATCGGGTCTATGAGCGGACGTGTTTGCCTGTAACCCGAAAGCATCACTATTGCTGCACCGAGCGTTTCCGATATCGGTGCAGGCACATTGTACGTTCTGTATCCCCTTCGGGACAGTCCCGCGCCGCAGCAATCAAGAGCAACGGTGACTTCATCGCGCAGAATCCCGATTTCGATTATTATGCGTCTGCCGTTTTCCGGCAGAATTTTAAGTCCGTATTCACGCGAAAGCGAATCCACAATCGCTTTTTTCGCAATGCTTTGACAGTCGGAAACCGAAAAAAGTCTGCTTTTTGCAGATTTGCCGTTCACATGGATAAAACTTGTGCGCAGCAGGTAATCCTTCCAGCGAATGCGGCGCACGCCCTCGTACAGTTCATCAAAAGTTACGGCGCGGAACGAAGCAAGCTTCATCAGCACGCGTTCCGCAGTTCTGAGCCAAAGACAGGCACGCGCCATTGCAAAATGGTCTCCCGCAAAATCAACTCTTGCATCGCTGACGCGAAGCACCTCAATTCCAAGATCGCGCAATTCGCCCGCAACGACGGACTCAAGCCCGATTTTGCACGTTGCAAAATAAGTATCAGTCATACATATATCTCCGTTTATGTTGCTGCCGTAAACCGCCGGCGCACTGTCATTCCGCATCCGGTGCGCCGCCGTTGTTTTCGGACCCGCTTTCGGATTTGTTCACGGAATCATCTTTTGTTTTTTCGGCAGACTTTCTGCCCGAATTTGTCCGTTTTTTCGAAGCGAGATCCGCCTTGTTTGAGCCGGCGTCGGCGTTTTTGCAGGAATACGGCTTGGTTTTTCCGGACTTTTTACGTTCGGCTGCTGCTTTTTCCTCTGCATGAAGCTTTTTGAATGTTTCTTCAAAGCTGTCTTCAAGTTTGCACATTTCTTCTGGCTCGAACATTCCGTATACGCATAGATCGCTTTGAAGCTTCTCCGCCGCATTTTCCAACCTGCGCAGAGTTATATCATAATCCTTTATAAGTTTTTTTGCATTAACTGCTCTTTTGCTGTTCATAAAGCGGCATGTATAATCAATCGCCGCTGCATATGCAGGAACCTGCGAATTGGATAATGCCAACCCCAAATCATTATACAGTTCCGCAGCCGCTTCAACAATATTTTCGGCTTCCTGCCTGATTTTTTTGCTGCAATTGCAGAGCTTTTGCTGCAAGAGTGCATTCAGCCGCCCGAACGGTGCCTGCAAATGCGGACAATCATCCTCTTTTTCTTCGTCATCCGTTTTGTCGGGTTGATTTTCGGTTGAGAACAGTTCACCCGTTAAGAGTTTTCCCTTATCAAAAATCGTGAACCTTGTCATATCCTCTTTATCGCGGAAAGTCATGATTGCAAACCTGCGAACGCTGTCGTCACAACTCGGATCCAAAAGAATCTTGTAAAGCTCATGCATCGCCGACCGACGGTCACGCTCGTACAAAAGCATCAATCCGCCGATACGGAAGGGCGGAGGAGTTTTTTCTGCGCAATACCGTACGCACTCTTCAATCTCCTCTTGTGTAAGCTCCGGTTCGCTTTCGGTCAACATCCTGCCTGCATCTTCATTTCCGAGTTCGTTCGAAAGCACGGTCATGCAGCGGAACAGTTCGCCGCTCGGAACATCATAGGGTATGCTGACGTTTCTCAGAATGCCGTCCTCCTGCGTTTTTATGCACAGTTTGCGATAATAAGCAGCAACACTGTCACTCGGATCTATTCGCAGCTGTTTTTCAAAGAGAGTTCTGGCAAGAGCATAATCCCCGCTGAGGTAGGCTGACAGAGCATAGTTATGGATTACCAATTGATCGTACGGGTGCTCCGAATAGACCCTTTTAACAAGAGTCATCGCGGCGGAAGCATTTTGAATCTCCAGCATCACGGCGGATGCCCGCATCAGCTCTTCTTCATCCAACCCTTTCATTTTAAGGATGTTGTCTGCACACTCGGCTGCTTTGCGCGGCCTGTGAGCTCCGCTGTACAAAAGCGCAGCATAGCACCGAATCGTTAATCTCGATTTCCATTTTTCGGGAGCGGCCTCGTATTTTTTGATACCTTTTTTAAAATGCATCACAGCATAGCAGCTCAAAAGATACTTTTCGAACAGTTCATAGGAATCCGGGAATTTTTCAATTGCATCGCTGAGAAGTCCGTATGCCATATCGCCGTTCACGCGATCCTCCTCTGCTTCAATGCGTTTCAGTGTTTCTTCAAGCTCAACCTCACTGCTGTCGCGAACGGCAGGAACGGATTCCCTTGACTCGTTCAAAGCACAATTCGCCTCACATATATCAAGAGCCTCGTAAACAGCAATCAAGTCCTCATCAGTGTAGCTGTCCGGAACGTTTATCAGGAACTGCCTGTACGCTTTGCGCGCCGCAACATATTCACCGAGTCCAAGGTAGCTGTAGCCCGCAATCATGAAAGCATCCTGAACATATTCATGACCGGAATTCAGGACGCACGAGGAATAAGCAAGCGACTCGGTGAACCTGTTCATCTCGTTGTATGTTCCCGCGATTGCAAGCATAACTTCCTCGTTTTCGGGTTCAATTGTTTCCGCACGCCGCATCAGCGAAAGGGCGCCGATATGATCGCCCGCATCGAGTTTGTCCGCCGCAAGCTTCATAACAAGCTCAACATTGCCGCTGATATCAATAACGTTGTCAGGTTTCTTTTTTGTGCTTCTCATGCTGCATATCCTCCACCCGGTTTTAAGCAGACGCCGAGTTGAAGCCGTTTCATTAAAGTCAAGCCGTTCGGCGAGTTTCCGATTTTTGTTGATTTCGGTTGTATTCCGTTTTTGAGATCACTCATTTCCGCAGTCGTTTATCGCTTCGGCAAGATCTGCGGAAATCTCATCCGAATCGTTTCCGCCCGCCTGTGCCTCTTCAAGCAGAGCGCGGAGTTCATCCTCGTTAAAAACGTATTTCGTTTGGCAGAAAGAACACACAAGCTCCGCTTTGCCGTCGTTTTCAATAATATCTTTCAGTTCGTTTTCGCCGAGCGACATAATGACGCGCTCAAGCCTTTCCCTGCTGCAATCGCAGCGGTATGCAGGGCAGAGAGTGTCGGTAATTTCAAACTCCATGCCTTCGAAAAGGGCGTTGAGCGCACTTTCGAGGGTCTCTCCGTCATCCATATGCTGTGACAGCTTTGCAATTTTGCCCGTCAGCTGTTCAAGCCGAATAATATCGCTCTCCGGACAATCGGGCAGCGGTGCAATGATCAGCCCGGCAGCGGAACGCACGGTCCCCTGCTGCGGCTCAACCCTTACGCCGAGATAAACCAGCGACGGCTGCTGTTCGCTTGTGTAAAAATAGTTTGCGAAATCATCTGCAATTTCGCCGTCAATAAGCTCGCACCTGCCGACATACGGCTCCCGCAGCGACAAATCGCGAATAACGCGCAGCTCACCGCTGCCGCCGACAGCACCCGAAACATCCAGCTTTCCGAACTCGTTAAGCGGCAGTTCAACCTCCGGATTGGTGATGCACCCCTTAACGATTCCGCCCATATGCCCGACAACCGTTATGTTGCCCGCAGGCCCTCCGCCCGCAATTGTCGCCGTTATGCTGTCCGTTTCGCTTTTCAGCTGTGCACTCATCATGGAAACGGCGAGCAGCATTCTTCCGAGAGCAGCGGTGCAAACACGGCTTGTTCCGTGAATTTCTCTTGCGGTTTCAACTATTTCGCGTCCCGAAACGGCGATCACGTTCACTGTGCGGTTAAAAAGCAGACCGCGAATGATATTGTCGCGTTCAGCGCATGTGTTTTCGATGCAGTCGACAGTTGCATCGCTTTCGGTCATCTTATTTTCAATTTCGTTATTCATAATGTTTTCCTTTCGCTAAAGGTCATTTGAGCAGGCCGCAAAGGTTATTTGCCGACTCTGCCGGGCTTTCTTGCCGTGAATTGCAGCCGTTCGCTTTCATCACGCGGCGGTTCCGTTGTGAATGCCGAAAAAACCCCGATATTTTCAAAGCCGATATTTTTAAGCCACGAAACAAGCTCCCTTTCGGAATGAGCACGTTGAATATGCTTTTCGGAAAATCGGGAATAAAGCGGTTCGCCGTGCGCGTCGTTTGCCGACTTCACAAAAAACTCCAGCTCCATTTCCACAAGCTTGCTCTCCGCATCATAGCAGTTTTGCCAGAAGTATGCAACGTCCGTTCTGCTGTCGCAATAGCCGTTTTGCCCGAGAATGTGCTGCAATTTATATCTTGACGAAACATCAAACAGCAAAATGCCGCCCGGCCTGAGCCCGTTGAATGCCGTCAGAAGGAATTTTTCAACATCCTCGCGGCTTGTAAGGTAATTCACGCAGTCACATGCCGCAATGATGCAGTCAACGGGACGATGCAATTCAATGCGGCGCATATCCATGCATATAAATTTTGTTTTTTGCCCGCACCGGCGGGATTTTTCAGCAGCAACTTCGAGCATGTCCCTTGAAATATCCGAACCGGTGACATCGTACCCGGCTTTGTTGAGCCGAAGAGTCAATGCGCCTGTTCCGCAGCCGCACTCAAAAATTCTCGCTCCTTTCGGAAAGTCGGTCGGCAGCAGCGATATTATATAATTCGCCCATGCATCATAATCCGTATTGTCCATGAAAATGTCATAGACCTCCGCAAATTTTGCATTATATTGTTCCATTGCCGACACCTCCCGAATTAATCAGCGAACACAAAATAATTATAAACCAATATAGCGGATTTTGCAACATCGCGAAACTGTGGAATGCACCGTTTATCGGTTAAAAGCTGTTTGCCGCAGGTATAAACCACAGTCCTCCTTGAGTCCGTTTCGGAATCAAAATTGCAGAATCCGCAGATACTATCATGCAGCAGGCGGCGGAACAGCCGCCGAACCGCTCAAACGCGGTAAAAAACAAGGTACAGAAATACCGCATGATGCAGGAGGAATCCGAAATGACAGAAACAAACACTTCAGGAATAATCACTGCTGCGGCAGACATTATTGCGGGGGCATTCAACGCACTTCCGAAGCGGGTCTGTAATCAGCACAAATTTTCCGACTATGCCGACTATCTGCGTGAAAACCTGCCTGCACAAGCGGAGTTGGACTTGCAGCGTGAAAAACCGCTGAACCCTGCACCGCTCGTTTCCGTTGCAATTGCCTGTTCGGGAGCAAGCCGTGCGGCCGTTCGCTCAACGCTCGAAGCGCTCGGCAAACAAACCTATGCAAATTTTGAAGTTTGCGTGGTTTCGGAGCTTGCGCAGGCAGGGCTTACGGATTATGAAGGCATTCCGAAATTCAGGCTTGTGCTTTTTAACGGCACAGCGCACGAACAGCTGAAAGCCGCCGAGAAGATGCTTAACGGCGCATACTTTTTGCAGCTGCTGCCCGGAGATTTGCCCGCACCGGACGCGCTTCACATGCTTGTTCTGCAAACTCATGCAAATCCCGAAGCGGAGGTTGTTTTTGCCGATGAGGACTCCGTGATTGACGGCATTCGGCAAAACCCGATTTTTAAGCCCGACTACGGGCGCGACACGTTGCGCTCCTTCAACAGCATCGGGCGGCCAATGCTTGTTTCCAAACGTGTACATACGGCTGTCGGCGGGTTTCGCGGCAGCACACCGGCCGAGCTTTGGGCATACTGCATTGACTGTGCTTCGGCTGCCAAGCAGGTTATTCACATTGCAAGAATCGGGCTGACCGTTATCCGCGACTGCGACGGCAGCGAAGTTCCCTGCACCGATATACTGAAGCGTGAATTCAATTCCCTTTATCCCGGCGACGGTTCGGGAAAGAAAAACCGCACAAACGGATACTGCTTTGAGGGCAGCGTTTTGGGTACACTTCGTATGCGTTACCCGAGAAAACGCGAACCATCCGTCGGCATTGTTATCGCAGGTGCGGACGGAGTTGAAAACCTTCAGCGATGCATTGACTCGGCGGAGATGCAGTCAACGGTTGATTGCAGACGAATTATCATTGCGGACGACGGCAGCGGGGATGAGCGAATGCGCCGCTATCTTCTGGCACTCAAAAAGAACAGGGCGGCAGAGATTGTTCACGTCAATGCGGCACGACCGCTGCCCGAAACGCTGAATGCATGTGCATGCAAAGCCGCTGCGGATTTGCTGCTGTTTTTAAACGGAAATATTGAAATTCTCTCCCCTGCATTCCTTCGCGAATTCACCGAACTTGCGCTTCGGCACGGCGCAGGTGCGATTGGCGGAAAAATCGTGAACGAAAGCGGAAACATCCTTTCCGCCGGCACCGTTATCGGCCTTAACGGCTGGGCACAAAGCCCTTATTCCGGCGAAAAGGATGATTTTGAAGACTTTTTAAAATGCAGTTTTCTGCACGTTCAGCGCAATGTAACCGCCGTCAGCGGCGCATTTATGGCAGTCAGCGGCGAAAACTTTTTCAGTTTCGGCATGTTTGACGAAACACTGTCCGGAGTGGGATGGGACACGGAGTTCTGTGTTCGGCTCATGCGAAAAGGTCTTGCAAACTGCTTCACTCCGTTTGCAAAGGCGCGGTTATCGGGCGGACTTCCGAATGATTATGCCAATGCAGGCAAAGCCAATCTTTTGCGCTGTTATGATGTATACCGCGAAACACTGCTTTGCGGCGACAGGTATTTCAACCCAAACTTTGATTATGCGAACCCCGTTCCGACTCTCGCCGCGGTCCCGTACCCGCCGATAAAGCTGAATCCGCTTTATTCCGGCTGAGCTTCACCCGCAATCGACCGAAAACGCATCAGTTTTCGCCGTCATCCGCATTTATCAAAGCTTCCGCAAGGGTTTTATATTCCCCGGTGGGATCGGTTTCGGGAAGGGTTTCAACCTTTTTGAGGGTTCTGCAAATTTGCCTTGTGCGAACACCCACAAGCGTTTCAAGGTCATTATGCGCCTTTTCAAGCGATTTCTGCGTTGCTCTGAGCACATCGTCAAACTTTCCGAACTCTCTTTTTATCTGAGAGAGCAAATCCCAGACCTCGCTGCTGCGTTTTTGTATTGCAAGTGTTCGGAAACCCATTTGCAGGCTGTTAAGCAGTGCCGCCATGGTTGAAGGACCGGAAAGGTTAACGCGGAAACGCGTTTGCAGCTCTTCGATAAGCCCGAGCCGCACCGCTTCGGCATAAAGTCCCTCCGTGGGCAGGAACATGATCGCAAAATCCGTTGTGCGCGGGGGATTTATGTATTTTTCCTTTATATCCTTCGCGCATTTCAGAAGAACTTCACGCAGGTTTTTCTGCGCAGCGGCAACATCCTCGCCGGAATCATACGCATCGCAGAGTTTGGAATAAATATCCGCAGGGAATTTGCTGTCAACGGGAAGGTAAACCGCTTCTCCGCCGTCATTCGGAAGTTTTATTGCAAATTCAACGCGCTCATTATTCTGTTTTCCGGCGTCAAAATTACATTCGTATTGTTCCGGCGCAAGAACTTCGCCGAGAATTGCGCCGAGCTGAATTTCGCCGAGCGTGCCGCGTGTTTTGACATTTGAAAGAACCTTTTTAAGATCACCCACTCCGCTTGCAAGCGTCTGCATTTCTCCGAGCCCCTGATAGACCTGTTTAAGACGTTCATCAACAAGCTTGAAGTTTTCGGAGATTTGCTTTGTGAGCGTCTCCTGCAATTTTTCGTCAACAACACCGCGAATTGCATCAAGTTGCTTTTCGTTGCGTTCCGTCATGAGCTTCACGCTCGCATCCATTGCCGCCAGTTTTTCCGTGCAGACCGTTTCAAAATGCTTATTGCGCGTTTCCGCCTGCTCCGCCTGTGTTTTCAGCAGAGTATTCTGAGCAGCAAGTCTGTCCGAAATCTGTTTTTCGAAGGAATCCTGCCCTGCGGCAAGCCTGTCGGAAAGTGACTTCTGTTCGGAAGCGAGCCTTTCGGAAAGCGCGTTTTGTTCGGTATTCAGTTTTTCCGAAAACGCTTTCTGTTCTGCGGAGATTCTTTCCGCCGCAGCTGTCTGTGCCTCCGCAAGGCGGGAAGCGGTTTCGCGCATCGAAGAAGCAATGCTTTCATTTAAAGCATTTTTAAATCGTTCATAATCATTCTTTGTTTGTTCGTTGTATCGATAAAGTGCGTCCGAAAGCTCCTTCAGCCTGTCCTGAAGTCTGCGTTCAAGCTCCGCCGAGGCATTGCCGACGGCAGAGTTCATTGCGGCGCCGACCGCGTTTTCCAATTTGCGTTCAAGCTCTGCGCGTTCACGTTTTTTTGCATTCAGCTGCCCAAATAAAACAACAGCCGAAACGGTTCCCGCCAACAGGCTGAAAACCGTAATGATGAGCAGGATAATGAATTGAGTGTTCGGCATACCTTATTCTCCTTTGTTTTCCTCTGTTTTGAATTGTTATCCGCCGCACGGTTCGGTTCACCGATGCCGTTTGCCGGCAAATTATTAAACCCGCAGCTCAACAGGCAACCCGTTCTGAGCCGCCCGCCGGCGCGGGTTATATAAGCAGTCACTTGTTTAAGCTGAAGCGGTGCAGTTGAATGAATCGACCGCTCAGCCTTGGTTTTTAATCAGCCTTATCAGTCTTCATCGTCCTCCTGCGCGCGTCTGCGCGGTGCTTTTTTTGCGTTTCCGCCGTTCTTGCGCTTGTAAATTTCAACAGCGGCAAGAGCAATGATCGCGATAAGCGCAACTGCCGCAATAATGATAAGAATACTGTACCATACTTTCAGCGCACTTCCCGTTTTTGTGAGCATTCCGTCCAGCTTGCTGCCGATATTCGGATCGTCAACGACCGTGACCCCGCCCGTTGCCGGCGGTTCGTTCGGAACGGTGCCTTCGGCATCGATATATTTTGCGGTCAGATGCGCCTCAAACATGTGCGTGTTGCCCGAAGCGTCAAGAGCCGTCAGGAAGAACACAAGATCTCTTTCTCCGCCGACGTTAAGATCGATATTGAATGACTGTGCGCCGGAGTTGGGTCCAAGAACGGCAATCTTGTGGATTTCATAATCCAGTTCTTTTTCGGTCAGGACAACATCGGTGTAGGGAGTGCTTCCCGTGTTTGTAACGGTGAAAGTCAGCCCAATGATATTCTCTCGATTGAGTTGCGTGCGAACTTCCGCGCGGAACTCAAGGCCGAGAGTTGTCGGATCGATGTAAGGGCGAACAGTGTAGCTCTTTGTGTTGTCCTTAAACACGATGCCGGACGAATAAACGCCGGTGATGTTGAACACAACATAGCGAACGGCCTCGGGGTTTCTGACGAAATATTTAATGGTTTTCGACTCACCGATTGCAAGGCTGAAACCGCTTTGAACAACGGTTCCGAGATCGTCCGTAACGGTGAGCGAATTCAGGCTCTGGTTACCGTTGTTGGTCAGATACAGTGTAAATTCAACGCCCTCCGGTGTGGGTGTGCCGATTTCGACCGTTTTGGTGAGCTGCGCATTTATAAGGCCGATGGTAAGCCCCGAAAGCGTTACCGACAGGGCATTTGTTGACCCCTCGGGAACAAACGATACAGTCGGTTTGCTCGTTACGGTTGATGTGCGCATTGTGTATTCATAAGTGAATACGCGGCTCTCTCCCGGGGCAAGGCTGAATGCGGGAAGCATTGCCTGTGTACCGGCGACATTCTTATCAACAAGGATAATGCTGTTGAGATTCTTGGCGCCTGTGTTTATCATTGTATATGTCAATTTGACAATATCACCCGCCGAAGCAATCGATTTGTCAACGCTGCGCGAAAGCTTAAGATAAGCCGTATCCGCACGGGAAATGACAAGAGTCAACTCACGCGAACCTGCGGTTTGGGTTGCCGTATCGAACCATGCAATTGTAAAGCGCAGTGTTTCGCCGATTTGTTCCTGGGCAACGTTCATCGTGCCGGTAAATGTGCGCGATTCCCCCGCGGGAACATCGGAAGTGTTGAAAGAAACGCCGTATGTGTTGATTATTGAAACATTTGTGTACACACCGCCGCCGGGCTGAGTTGACGGCTCGGGTTCGGGTGTCGGCTCGGGTGCCGGAGTGGATTCCGACGGTTCCTTTATCAGGGAACCTGTTGCGGTATCATCCAACCCCTGTCCCGCAGCACCGCCCGGGTTGCGAAGCGTGATGCTTACGGTGACCTGTCCGGGACCGGACAAAAATGCGGGGTTTGCCGAAATGCTTGCCGCGTCCGTTCCGTTTTTTGCGGGCAGAACGGTGATTTCGGCGGAATTGCCATGAACAGTCTGCGCATTTGCGGCGAACCCCGTTGAAACGGGAAGAACAGCCGCAAAAGCGATCAGTGCAGCGAACAAAGCGGTAAATATTGAAAATTTCCTTCGAGTCAATGCTTTCTCCTTATCCCGAACAATGCAGCAGGCACTGTCGGCTCATGCGCTGCGGACACAGAATTCACCCGCCGGCGCATGTACATAAAATATCTATCGTATTATACAGCATTTACCTCGATTTGGGCAAGAGTTTTTATTAAAATTATATTCGACTTGTTTTTGCTGTCTGTTTTTATCGGCTCCGCGATTCGGGCACGAGAAACCGTGATTTTGGCACCGAATGTGTCCCTTCGGCGGAAAAATGTGATTTATTCCCGCACTCATTGGCAAACGGGGCTGAATGCTGTATAATAGACAGCGGAATGGATACTCTCGGCGCACCGCTTGCCGGCGGCAGAATTAATGTGCAGTTTTCGGCAGTTCTTAAGCGTCAGCAGCAAAGCCTCGGTTTTCGCTGCTTCCGATATCGATTGATTTTCGGGAATGCTCTGAATAATCGTTAATCAAAAATCAGGGGGTTCCGTTTTTCCAAAACTCAGAACGGAGGAATCACACACTATGACCGCAACAAACAACGACCGCCGCAAGCCCGGCTGCTCAGCCGCGGCAGGATCGGGATGCGGAAGCATTTTCGCCGGCTTTTCCAAAAAAACTTCGACATTCATGCGTGTTGTCTGCTTTATTGCAGCAGCAGCTTTTCTGTTCTGCTTCAGCGGATGCAAGAACAATAATAACGACAAAAACGGTGTTCCGAACGACA
>OGXQ01001296.1_pt1 | contig 19205 bp, 19 predicted proteins | sample 1576291 | NCBI WGS metagenome assembly OGXQ01 (sample SAMEA3541575, study PRJEB24748) | human gut metagenome | biome: human gut; feature: human-associated habitat; material: faeces | place: China | collected 2012 | reverse complement strand
TTAGTTTCTAACAATAAGAATACTAAGCGAGTTAATAACATATTACTAGCATCTACGCCGTGGATGTCTTGACGACGTCGTAGAAGTTCGGGTCGGGGCAGATGATGGATATCTGCGTACTTTCCTCTTCGCTGAAAATATCAGGCTCATTGGACTCCACATACCCGTAGGTGTGAACGTTCAGGTTGTCCGTTTCAATCTCCAGTCGAACCTGCTTCTTGATCGGAAAATATCGATACGTGAGCAATCTGGAGTCTTCAATCGTCGGGAACGGATACATCATCAGGTCAAGGACGATGTTCCGATTTTCCCGGCGAGAAGAGTTATAGACGCTGCCATCCATGGTGGCGACGTCAGAAGTATTGATAGTAGCCTTAGAGGGGCCAAGTCCGCTGATCTCTCGAACGATGAGCCCCGATTTCTCAGGGCGCATCAATTCGAGGACCAAAGACTCTCCCAAGTGATTTGTCACCTTGAGAGATTTTATCATTTCTCGTCCACCACCTTCTTGACAGTCGCCAGCTGGTTCTTGGTCTGCCTGTAAATATCCAGACGAGACAGCGCCTTAGGCGAGTAGTTGTTTTGCGTGAAGTTGTTGACAATCGATCTAGCAGTCCCCTCCTCTTTTCCAGATGAACCAGACGGGGGAGACTTCTTGGATTCTTTGAATCCCTCTTGTACTTTCGCTGCGATTTCCGTTCCGGTTACAGCGCCAGACATCATCGAACTCATCTGGTCGAGTCCTTCGGAGAATCTGCTTAAATCCATAATCGGAGTGATCACGGGAGCGTCCTCATTCTCCTCAGACAATAAACGATCGACAAGCTCGGAAAGAGCAGCTTTAAGCCCCGAAGCGAACTTCGAGCCAAGCTTCTTTCCAATGTTGTAGAATTGCTCCTCCTTTGAAGAGAGTGCTCTCTCGCAAGAAGCAGCAATTTCGTCCACGACCGCAGTGATGTTCCCGACTCCATTTTGAAGTCCCGAGCCAAGAGCGTTCGCGTACATTGTTCCCCACTGAGTAAAGTTGGTCGTAAGCGAACCGAACGTCGACTGTGCGGTATTACTGTACGCCTGCTCGACAGTTCCCATTGCGTTTGTTACCGTATCGGTCACTTGCTGGTTCATTGCCTTGGCGTCCAGATCGGGATTATAGCCGGTTCTTTGAGCCGCGACTTTCTTGAGCTCTTCCAAACTTACCCCGAGCGCCAGCACATTGTCCTTGTTCTGCTGAATGAATTCAGCGTACTTTTCAAACGCGGCCTGGTTTGTTTCGACCTGGGTTTGCTGCGTCTCGGTGAGCTCTTTTGTAAGCTCTGTGTACTGATTGTGAAGGTCGGCGAGGTCAATCTGCTCCTGGAGGAGTTTGTTATACGCCTCCTGGGTCTTCTCGGACTGCTCGCCGAACGTATCGAGGGTCACCTGGTATTCTTCCTGAGCGAGTTTTGTTTTCTCGTTCTGGAACATGATCTGGTTGTTGATGTTCTCGAGCTCTTTCGCCGATTTCTGAACGTCGGTTGCGGTGTACTCGTTCTTCTTCGTCCAGAGCTCGTAGGTCAGATCGCTCGTGTTGAGGTTAAGATCGACTTTATCAAACTCCTTCTGGAAGGCGTCAACGATGTTTTGGGCCTTCTTCTCAGCAGCCTCTTCCGCAGACATGTCCTCCGTAATGCCTTCGGCAATGCCCTGGACAACTGGTTTGCCGACCTCATCCCGTGTTACCCCGGAAGGAGAATTGATATCTAGAGGATCTTTAAAGCCGCCAAGAATATCGCCCGCGAGCTTATTGGACGCCTTTACCGCATACGAGGCCATTGCCTTGATACCGTTACCGAGACCTTGTACTACATACCCGCCAATGGTATAGAATATACGAGAAGGCGAGTTGATGTCCAGAGCGGTCTCGACTGTAGTGCGGACGCTATCGGCCAGCTTCTTAGCTTGCCAAACAGCTTTGTAGTTCTCTTTCGCCATTCCTTGAATAAGGCCAAGAACGACCTGTTTGCCAGCATACTCGAATTTCGGGTACTGATTGGCGATCGTTTTCGAAACATTGCTGAGCAGTGTCTCAAATGTTTTATTCACCTGGTCTTTTCGCTTCGAAATTGCTTCGATGACCGAGAGCATGAGCTTTCCGACAGCGGTATCGATTTCGTCGTCTGCGCTTTTAAACGCCTCAACGAAACCTGCAACTCCATTTTGAGCCAGATCGATAAGCGCGTTCGCGAACGTCGAAGTTTTGGATACATCCATTCCGGTTATGGCCTTTGTGACGCTAACTACTTTCGAAATCTCAATCGTAGCCGCGGAAAGCTTCTTTGTATCGATACCGGCGATGGAATCGTAGTAAGATTTAAACGATGGGCCAAATTTAGCCAACATCTCTCCAAATTCGTCGAGCCATGTTTCATTTACTGTCGCTTTATTTTCAGGAAGGGCCTTCAGAACTGTGACTAGATCCATCGCAGCACTGGCAGCATACTTAACGGCCGAAGCGTCTATTCCGGCTGTGTAATAGCTGAATGTCGCAAGGCCGTGGCCGAATTCGCCAAGCTGAGAGGCGAAAGACGTAAGGTCGTTATCGCCGGTAAAGAACGAAACGAGTCCTCCCATGTTTGGGATTTCCGAAGCCATTCTAGCAAGCGCAGTACCTGCTTCTGCGGCATTCTTTACGGCTTCGGGCTTCAAATGTTCCACCTGGTTTCCAAAGCCTACAATAGCTCTTCCGAAAGACGCGAGGCGTCCGCCGAAAGTGCCCATGTCGTTTTCGCCGGTAAATAGGGATACGAGTCCACCCGTGTTCGGTATTTTTGCAGCCATTTCGGCGATAGCTACGCCAGCATCGGCAGCCGCTTTTACTGCTTCAGCGTTTACTCCGGTCACGGCCAAAGAGAACATACTGATGGCCATACCAAACGGGACAAGTCCTTTGGCAAATTCTTGCATGTCATTTTCGCCTGTGAAGAACGAAACGAGGCCTCCCGTGTTCGGTATAGCAGCAGCCATTTCGGCCATCGCCTTTCCGGCCGCGGCAGCATTGGCGACGAGATTGCTATCGATGCCAGATATGGCAGACGCAAAACTCTTAATGCCTCTTCCGAACGGCTCAAGCTGATTTGCAAAGTTGGTGATGTCAACACCACCAGTAAGCCAGTCGGCAATACCGCTAAGAATATCGGCAGCGGTCAGGATCAGAATCATCTCAGCGATCGTCTTAATGCCTTCTGCAGCTGTAACATCTACCATTTTGACGCCCATGAGGAATGGTGTCAACTTCAGCATGAACAGCGAAAGATCGTCGGCTATGCTGGGAAGTTCGGATGTGATACCGGACATGAATCCGCCGACAATTCCGCCAAAGAACGAACCAATTCCGGTTCCAATAGCTTCTAAAATCGGAATGCCCTTATTGATAAAGGACTCTAATTGCGGAAAATAGGTTACGAGGGCTCCGATTCCAGCGATCAGTGCGCCTATGGCAAGGACGACACCGTCAAATATCAAAGCGCCCTTAAGTGCAATCGGTCCGACAGCACCAAGACCGCCCATGAGAAGGGCTACTCCGCTCATCGCTACGAGAAGAAGCGATAACGCCCCGGCAATTTCCATCGCCGAGTCTACTTCTAGAACTGACATGGCTGCGATAATGGCGGCCAGGCCAGCAACGGCAAGAAGCATCGCTCCGAGTGCCAAATACGCCTTGGGTGCAACATTGCTAACGGTACTGAGGATAGCCATAGACGCTGACATAGAGAGAAGTAGCACGGAAATGGACGCTGCTATGCCAATAGTATCTTCTACAGGAATCAGCGAAAGAAGCGCTATGACACCGGCAAGTAGAACGACGACACCGAGAACGGTTACGATCGATTTCATGGACGTTTTTACAACCGAAAGGGACTGTGTCATGACAGCAAACATACCCATGAGTATTCCAAGAGCTGTTGCTGCGGATATGAGTCTCTCCGGTTTGATAAAGGAGAGGGCGGCCACAGAAGCTGCAAGAACTGCAACAGCGACCGTCATAAATATAATTTCGTCCTTTGCGCTCTTTGCGTGTTTGGTCGCTATGATCATTCCGGCCATGATAGCAGAAAGGACGCCAACGGCAACGACGCCTTTTGCAAGGTTCGGAATGCTTATCAAGCTAAGCAAGAGCGAAACGCCAGCAAGAATACCTACTGCGACGGAAAACGAAATCAGCGTGAGAGATGCCTTTGCGATCTGCTGACCCTTGTCCAGCTTCATGGATTCTATAAATATCTTCATGAAAATTGCAAAAGCGCCTACCGCGACTACGCCCTTTGCTATCGACTTCCACGACAGTCTTGAGATCAAAAATATAGCAGCAGACATGAGCAGTATAGCCGCGGAGACCGCCATGAGGGTTCCGCCGACTTTTATGATGTCTTGCTCTTTTCCGACCTGCAAGATTCCGACCAGGGCTTTAACAAATACTGCATAGAGAGCGACAGCCACAACGCCCTTGGCAAATTCTCCAATGGTTAATGTGTTGATCAACTTCATGACCATGACCATAAGTCCAAGAGCTACGGATATGGCGATGAGCGTTCCGCCAACCTTTGCGATTTGTTTATCGCTTCCATAACTAAGCGCCAAGACCATGCCTTTTACGAACAGACCGAAAATAATCATGGCGCCAACGCCAACTGCTATTTCTTCCGGAGATAAGAGAGATAGTAGTTTCATGACCGCGCCCATCAGAAGAAGGGACACCGATATAGCTATTAGCGTTCTACCGACCCCTTTTACGGACTTTCCAGCCGCGCTTAAATCGGAAAAACCAATAATTACAGCCAGCATACCAGCTATAATAACTGCGAGCATGCCGACCGCCTGAAATGCTTTTTTGCTGTCTATACTTTCCAATATTTTTAGCGTTGCCGCCAAAAGGAGCAGGGATGCAGATATACCTACCATTGATGCAGCGAACCCCGCAAAGCTTATGGCTCCCTTACCCCCAAATTTGCCAATGGCAGCGGATAGCAAAGCGAGAATTCCTGCAAGTGCGGCCATGGCAAATAGCGACTTCTTCAGCTTATCCTCGTCCATCATACTCAGCAAATATAAAGAACCGACAAGAACGACAATAGCCAGTGCAAATGATTTAAGTGCCGCCGCTCTTGCTTCCCACAGCTTGCTTGCGCCCCACTTCTTGAAACCTTTTCCGAAGTTTGTGAGGGCACTCCCCACTCCAGAAAGAAGATCTCCAAAACCTTCCAAGGGAGCAGCTAGGGTTTCCACAGCACCCACAAGCTTCTTAACAGTGTAAAGAAGCCCAACACTTATGCCGATAGAAATTACAGAAGAAAGATCCGCATCTTTGATGAAATTTATCACCATGTTGATGATTATCTTGATCAAACCGAGAAGTGTAGACGCCACACTTTTTATACCGTCAATGAAACCGAGAATGGTGTTTTTGCCGATATCAAACATCACAGTTGACGGAGAATGAATACCGAGAAGTTCTTTCGCTTTGTCAATGAGGCCGGTAACAATATCCACCATGATTTCGGGGATACTCGTAATGCCGTCCTTTAGACCTTTCTTGAAACCTTCTATCGTGTCTTCGCCAACCCCAAAGAACTCTTCAAGAACGTAAGTGAACTCCTTGACAAGATTTTCTATAGTAAAGAATTGTCTAGTCTCATATATTAAGTCGCCAATATTAGCAGTTACATCCAAAAGATTCGTTCCGAATAAATCGAGCAACCCATTGACGAGCTTGAATGCAAGTTTAAAACCGCCACCAAGAAAAGTAGTGACAATGTCCAAAATAGTGAATAGACCTCTAAAAGTTCGTGTCACTTTATCCGCGGTGTCTTTACTCATGATAAGCGACTTTGTGAACTTGTTAATGTTTTCAACAATCGAATATATCTGATCAGATGTTGCGGGCGGAAATACATCGCCCCATGCTTTTTTGACTGCGCCTATCGCTTTCGAGACGGCTTTCAGCGTATTTTTCAACGAATCGAAAAGAAGTTCTCTTCCGCTTGGCTTCGCGATGTCTTCTATCAGCTTACTTATCGGAGAGTCTGCATTTTCCATTTCATAGGAAAGCTGACGGATTGCTTTTGCCTGGTCTTCGGTATAGCCGACATTTTCCAGCTGATAAATGGACATTCGATGTATGGTGTTTCGAAGAATGTCGGAAGATACTGCGCCTTTTCTAAGTGCAGCTTCTACACTTCCGTACTTTTCGACCATCGCATCGACATTGTATCCGGCGTATTTGGCGGACAGCTCCAGCTCAGCGTTGAAGTCCTCAGTCTTCAGCGTGAGCTTTTCCATCATCTGACTCCATTTTGAAGTCATAGCGCCTTTCAGGAGCTCGTTACGAGCATTGGATGCTTCGTTGATGATCTTTCCGAAATAGTCAGATAGCTCGGTAAGTGTCTCTTTAGCTTCTTCGTAGTCGCCAACGATTAGCTGCCACGTCTGGGTCCATCCGGACTGAGCTGCTTCTTTCAATGTGTCGAACAGCTGGCTAAAGGTTTTTACTTTTGTGGCGGCATCCACAGCAGTTTCGGCAAGTTTCACGATGTCTTTTGCTTGCTGCTCCGTGTAACCCTGTGCGATAAGGTCAGCTTCTGTGTAGGCTCCCGATATCTGACTCAGAGTCTCGGTCAGGACATCAGCAGTGAGCCAACCCTCTTTCGAAAGAGTTTCTCGGAACGACCCCCACTTCGCTATCATTTCATCTACATTGTATCCGAAGTTAGCAGCTGTTCGTTTCAGAGCATCCTGGAATACTTTACCACCCATACCCGCGTTCACAACGGAGTTCCAGTCCATCAGCTGCACTTTTCCCGAAGCCAACGCCTGAGAAAGCTGATACATCGCTGTACTTGCTTGCATGGAGGACGAACCAGAAATAGCTGCCAGGTTTGCTATACCCTTGATGGATGTAACTGACTTATCCAGTCCGACGCCTGCTGCGGTAAAGGTACCAATATTTCTGGTCATCTCTGTGAAATTGTAAATTGTCTGATCGGCGTATTTGTTCAGTTCGTTCAGAGCAGAATTTACCTTATCCAGAGTTGCTCCCTCATGCTGAGTATTTGCCAGAATTGTCTGAACAGCATTGATCTGTGTTTCGTACTCCTGAAAACCGGTAAGAATAGGATCAAGAGTGAACGCCTTAACAACCGTCTTTCCGGTCTGTATCGCGGAGTTCGTTATGTTTGCCATAGCGGTTGTCGCTGCCACCTGCATAGCAGAGAATTTCACAGCGACAGCATCCGCGGAAGACGATAGGCCGGTCAGATCGACCTTCTTGATCGTCTTATTCAGAGTCTCCAAACCTTTCGTAGCACCTTCGAAGCGAAGTTTTGCTTTCAGACGCTCGATAGTGGACATACTCTCTTTGACGTTGTTTTCGAATTGCTTGTTGTCGAATTGCATCTCTACGACGCGTTCTTCGACTACTTTCTTGCTCAAAGCCTCTTAACCTCCCCCCACGCACTTTCTAAAATGGAGTCAAATACAGGTTGGATCGCTGGATTTATGTAATCGCGACCCTCTACCCATCCGCCATCTCTTGTGCCGTGACCGTACTGAAGAATTATGGCTATCGGAACTCCATTTTGAATGTTTCGATTGTTGAAGGAGATGCGAACTCTACCGTTTTGTCTCTCTACGGTGTAGTACCAGGACTCGGATGTGAGGCCAGTACGAAACGGAGTCGCAGCAGATAGCGCTCGCACACCTTCTTCGCCGTATTTGTCAAAGTTCACTTTTTTCAAAGCGTTTTGCAAACTGGCGAAATAGGTCATGGTCTTCTTGAAATCTCCTTTGCTCTTGACCTTTATCATCCGAGTCCTCTCCTGACTTAGCGGTCGAACACGCCGGCCCGGTCCAGGATCACCAGTGTGCGAAGCATGTTGTGCTCGACGTTGATCTTGCCGTCGCCCTCACCAACCATCAGGCCTTTGTTGATGAGCTTGTCCACGGTGGCTTTGCCCCAAGCAGGGGCATCTTCTCTTTTTGTGTAGATGACCATTTCTTCTTCCTCCTCGTCGTTAGATGTGAAATCGTGCTCGATGCCGAAGCCTGTCAGAACAGCGTCGGCAATGGATTTGGCGATGGCGTCTCTTCTGGGTACATAAATTGCCATGTCGTCGGGGTCGTCGATGAAGCAAACCTCGAGAAGCGCGGACGATGTTCCGTTCTTCTTAGCAGTGTTGATCACCGCGTAGTTGTATCGTTTGACTCCTCGATTTCTGAACCCAAATTTGGAAATGTTTTCGCAAATTTTGGTTTCGACGCCGACCGATTTTTCGCTGGTCGTGACGTAGCATTCAGTGCCCTTTGTTTTTCCGTCAGAAGTTCCGGCGATAAGGGCGTTGAAATGGACCTCGAGAACGTAGTCGAACGCCTTGAAGTTTGCGATGGTGGAAAGGACGCCCTTCTTGTAATCGTGGTACGCGTTGCGCTCTTTCGGATACTGTACGACGGAGCAGTATTTTCCGAGGTACTTCTTGATGAGGTCGGTCATCGCTCTTGTCTCATCTGCCTCGCGATACTGTACGCCGTTAATCCTCGAAACTGCGCCAGGATCGCTACTCCCGTGTCCGGAAATCAGCAAAATATTCATGACTTCACCTAACCTTTCGTATGATGCATTCGTCTTCGCATGTCATTTATTTCAGAATTTCGCTTCATGATATCGCGCATGTTGCCCTTCTTGGGAGGGGTGTTCTTTGCATTAAAGACCTGAATCAAAGCCATAAGCTTGTTCAGATGCCAATTCTCACATTCTTTCGGGATTTGGTAAGAGAGCATCCAATAGTAAACAAGCTCTGACGTGATCACATCTTTCGGCTTTCCATTTTCTCTCTTGGGTGAGGAATTCAATACGATCCTCGTTGCAGTCATCGGAAGCGAAATATAATTGTCAATCTCCTTGAGTTGCTCGGCGCTAAGCGCCTGATAAACATGGTCCGGATGCTCGTCTAGGGACATGCACCGGATGTAATCGAGTATCTCTTCTGCGGATTTTTCTTTCTTCGTAAGGAACGCTTTGTTCCACTTACTTTCCCATTTTGAAATAGATAGGAGCGAATGCTCCAAACGAAGAACCGTCTCCTCAACGTATACGAATTCGTTGGTTTGCTCATTCCAGAATTCTGTTCGAGGCATGGTTAATTGGAGCATTCGCGTCCTCCTTTACTCTTTCACAATCGCAAGAGCAGCTTCTTCTTTTGCTCTCTTTTCCGCAGCTTCCCGAAGCTTTGCGGGAACCACGCCATTGATGAATGCTGCGGCAGCTTCGGAATCAGTCGCAAGCTTCATGTAGAGCTTATCGTACGCAGGGGTCTGCATGAAAAATTCATAGAGATTCTTACCATCTCTCACCTTCACAAACGCCCTGCCGTCCTGGCTCTTTTCGCCATACGTCTGGCAAATGATATCTTTGAAAATCTTGATGAGGGAAGGAGTATCCTGCGTCTCAATGATTTTGTTGACGTTCTCAACAAACCCACCGGTGATTCCGAGCTCCATTTCTGTAATCTCGGATTCGGTGAGGTTGAACAGGAAAGTTTCAGTTCTTTCGACGCCGTTGTAGTCGGTATAGGTAATAACTTCTTTATGCATGTTCAGCGCGTCCTTTCATATAAAAATAGGTATAAGGGAGGGTACACTAAGCACCCCCCCTCCATTTTGACTTATTCCCCGGGAGTCAGCAGAGTAACGATTTCGTCGGGGAGAGGCAGACGAGGACCGTCGCCGGAGGCAGAGCCGTACAGGATGTCTTCCAGTTTACTGAGCTTTGTGGGGTCGGCGGTGGTGGAATCGATGGTCACCAGCGAAGTGGGCTTGCGACCGGTAACATTCACAGGAGTAGTAGTGTACTCCCAAGAAAGTTCGATTGCCTCCGGGCTGTCACTGACAGTCTGGTACTGACGCTCAGAGGGAGAAGCTTTGGCGCCATACACGATATGCAGCAGATAGCCATGCGAATCACCTTCCGTGTCGTTTCCCTTGATGGTGCGATAGCAGAGGCCGAAAGTCTTTCTTGTCTGCTGGCTGATGGATGCGCCTTGTACGATCTCGACGGATCCATCGCATTCCTTCCATTCCTCAGGGTAGGTGTAAGCGGTGATAGAGCCGCCCAGTTCCTCCGCGGAAAGAAGAGAGAGATACTTAATGTTGTCGGCCCAGATGGCTGTGGCTTCGCCGCCGCTGGGGGTTTCGGATACAGAAGAGAGGCCGTTCCACGCAACACCGGTGGGGTACGTACCGCCAGCATCCTGCGGATAAAGGACACCATGGCTTACACCTGTTTCATAAAAGCGTTCGCCCGTATTATCCCATTCGAGTCTAGGCATAGTTTTATTCCTCCTTTATATGGTTATTGTGAACACATCATGGTTTAGGTTATCGGCTACATAGCTGCGATCATATGTGCAGCACGGCAGTTTCGATACCTTCTCTACAATTTCGCTGTCGGGGTTTTTGTCAATCACTATCACCTCATACGAATGTCTTTGATGATAGACGCCGTTATCGGCGAATGTATTTTGGATGTCATTTCGACGATATCGTATCGCGGGGTATCTCATTTTATATGTCGGAGGGGGCTGAAAGTACACATTTGCACTTCCGAGAATATCTTCGAAAGTCTTATGTAGAGTTAGTCTACTGGCCATTGTACACGCCCCCTAACGACAATATCAAACGAGGATACTGAACCGAAACGTTTGAAATTTTCCATCTAGTGCCGAGATACTCGGCGCATCGAATGGCGTGGAAATTCTCCATAGCGTAGGGATCGGCCAAGATACTGATTTCATCGGAAACGGCAATGTTGTCGTTTGCCCCATCTCCTCCCTGCAACTTTCTGGAGCGTCTTAGAACATCGCCGCAATACGGTCGTTCAATGATAGACTCGTGTGTAACTCCCGGAAGCCCGTCGGAATACTGAGCGAAACCGATTTTACCAAAGAACTTGGCCATAAAATCCCTCCATTTTGAATTTATTCGTCGCCTTCGTAGGATGCAGCAGCCATAGCAGAAGCCTCGGAAGACTTCAGAACTACAGCAGTAGAAGCACCAGTCGCAATCGCGGTAGCGATGGTGACCTCCAGTTGCCCAGAGTTCTCTTTCCAGAACACGGGGGTGTAGTACGCGCTTTCATAGTGAATGATAGCGCCTTTGGACAGAATCTCGTGCAGGGTATCCTTGTCGATCTTCTGGGTGTGCGCCTCGTCCATGTAGACATAGGTGTCGGTATGACCGTAGAGCAGAGTATTCATGACATACTTCTGCTCGGCGTCAGCGTAGATATAATGAGGTGTTGCCATTTTTCATGCCTCCTTTCTTATTCGCCGATTTTCTCTTCCAGAACGATGGCAGAGTAAGGCTTAACCAGAGCGCCGGAGCACCGAGTTTCGATCAGGTACTTCTGCTGGTTGTAGTCGATGTCGAAATCTTCGAACATGTTGATGGCGCCACCCTTGTCTGCGCCGATGTTGTAGTCGACCATGTTGACAATGATGCCCATCAGCTTGCCGTTGTCTTTGCCGTTGACGCCTTCCATGACGGGAACGGTAACGATTTCACGTACGCGAAGCTTTCTGGCCAGGGCAGCCTCGTCGGCATACAGAGTGCGGCCGATACCATCTTCCAGGAGCAGCATTTCGGTCAGCATATCCTCTGTGGTGAACAGAGAGGGCTGACCAGAACCCTTGTAATCTTTTCTGGCACGGATTGCAGTCTTGATGAACTCCTTTGCCCGGACATCAGGGGTATCGGCAGACTGCACGTTCACCTTGGCCTGGATGGTAAAGAGTTCCTCGTCCTTCATGATGGGACGAATATGCTCCTCACTGATCTTGTCGTCGCTGGAAGCAGGTCGGCCATCACCGATCAGGATTGCACGAGCGATTTCCTCGTCCAGCATTTTCCGCATCTCGCCTTTCAGCCAGCTCACGACGTCGAAGTCGGTGATGTCGATCACGTCGTCACGATCCATCTTCTGCTTCTTGTAAACAGTTGTGGGGGTGGTGGCGCGCTTCAGCAGGCCGAAGACCTCTTCCTTCTTCAGCTTACCTTTCATGTAACCCTTGGCCCGGGCGTCATCCTCGGTGATGTCGGCAAAGATGGACTTTACCCGAGAGAACGGACTGTGATGCACGCCGTTCATCACCTTGGTTACCCAGCTCATGTCACGCTGGATAAACTCGGGGGTGTTCTGCATGGTCTTGGCGTCGGGGTACAGGTACTCGATCTGATCGATGCCGTAGGTTTCGGCATGCTGCAGGAAACTCTCCTTCATGCTGCCAAAGCGCTTTGCATCGCCGATGATAGCGTTCATGGCGTCATGCATCAGAACGCCGTCGTCTTTCTCGTCTTCCTTCTCAAAGAGATGGTGTGCCATCTGGTCTCCTCCTTCGTCGTCATCTTCATCTTCATCTTCGCCTTCGGCAATAGCGCCGATCATGGCGTAGACAGCTGTTTTCTGCTTGTCCGTCAGCGTGTTGAATACATCTTCAATAGTTTCTTCGCTGTCGGGTTCTTCTGCGTGGGACAGGACGCTGTTTTCTTCCTTCATGTCTTCCTCCTCAAATACTCCATGCTGGATGCAAATATCTTCGTCATCGAAGCCTCCCATAATGGCTGAAATACCTTCTTCGTCCGAATGGGCGAGAACCTCATCGATAACAGCCTCGGGATTGGCTCCCGCAAGAACCAGGCTTACTTCGCGGATAATTCCGTGCACCACGTTTGACCCGGATTTACGAATTTTATTGGCCAAAATGGACATCGAGCCAATGTCGCCATTCTTCAAAGCAATGCGGGCCATCTGTCCGGAGTCGCCTTCGTTAAGCGAACCGTACGCATAAACGCCCTCGGGACGACACTTCAAAAGCGCATGGCCAAGAACATTTTCGATCCGGTCATGCTGATGATTCCATACAACAGGAACGATTTTTCCATCGCAGTCGTCGAAAGCGCCCGGTTTGATTGTTACACCATCAGCACATTTGACATTTGCTTTGGTCGCCCATCCGCAGAAATCATACTCAAATTTCTTCCCCATTTTGACTATCCACCTCCTCTGTACTAGGTTCGCCCTTTGTAGTGGGCTCGTTCAAGTTTTTGTTTCTGAGCTCGTCCGCCCTGGGATCATTGGACGGTTTGAAACCTATCACCTGACGGAATTCGTTGGATGTTGCAACTTCGTTTCTTGTGAACTTATCGACAAGTTCAGCGAGCTGAGCGACAGGGACAAGTTTGAACGGGTCGTTGAAGAACTCGATCGACTGTCCTTGCGAGCGGGCAGTCTTCGAAAGGAATGTCCTTTTCATCGCACCGGTAATAGCAGAAACGATGACCTCTATCGTTCGATTCTGATAGTTCAGCATGGTCGCCTCGTCGGCCGTACCGTCAAGAACGGTTGCGGAGGTGCCGAGCTGACTGTAAAACATGTTTGTCAAGTATTCGATCTGTTTCATCAGATTGTTCTCGACAGGGCGGTTCAGCTGAGTGATCTTCTCGGTCGCGTCAAGGTACGCAATTCCGTATTTCGTACCCGTGAGCTGCCGCTCTAGGTCTACTCTACGTTCTTCCGCCCTCTTTCGCTGAACATCTCCCCTTATGGTGTACGGAAGTTGAACGATCATGTCCAATTTTCCAGAACCACTTTGTTCATCGATGTAATCCAAGAGGTTCAGTTTCCGAATCAAACGCTGAAGGGTGGAGTTCGGCTCGTTCATAACTGAGTAAAACGGGTTTTCCACGATGGCGACCATAGACTTCGGTAGGACCACCTCTTCCCTTCGACCGTGAATATCATCGTAGATCCGAACTCGCACGGAATCCGTGTACCACTCTACGATTTTACCAGTTCGCATGGTGTAAATATCGTAGGAAGATGATACTTTCGGATTCGAGCTTGTCGATATCGGAACGATCGCAACGCAACCGTCATCGAACATGGACATAACCACATCCTGGATGAACGCTCTAGCCGACTGGTCAATATTCGCCTCAAGTGAGAGACAGTTATTCAGGCCGCTGTCGATTTCGTCCAAAAATCTACCGTTTTCGTCAAGACGAACGTGGCGAATTTTTATTGCAGAAACATCCAGTGCGATTCTGTTGTATACGGAGTTTGCTATCGAGCGTTCATTTCCTCTTGTGAACCGAGGACGATCCGGTCGGCTGCTATATGCAACTCCATTCATAGGACGATAGTCGGACCGATCAAGAAAAGCATTCCAGCCTCTCCGTATACGCGTTACAAGATTGTCGGGCAATAGGCTCACCCCCCCTTTCCATTTTGACTTTACGGAGGACCTTTATCAGTCCAGAGTCCAGGGCTCGCCTCTCTGAATGGCCTCGGTTGCCTTCTTGTTGTACTCAGCGAACTGAGTGCCGATCTCAGCCTTGTCCAGGGCAGCGTATTCTTTGCAGAACTTCTCGAAGCCTTCGACACCCTCCAGGGAGTAGCTCACAGGCCGACCATTGTTGTGCTCGTTGGCCATCTGAGAGGCCATGTTGGCGGCAACGCTGATGTCATTGACGTCGTTCGCCCGGCAGATCTGCAGAATTGTCTTTTTGTTCTCGATGAATACGTTTTTCATAGTTTTACCTCCGTTAAAATAATGTTAGGATTTTTTACCTGTCACGCGCTTCTGGTTTTGGTACTTGGCGCGAACATCGCCGTAGGCTCTCTTTTCTTTCCAATAGTAGTGGCCACCAGATGCGAAATGAGATGCGGCGCTCACCGCAGCTGCTGCCGGGATACCGACCACGCCAGCTCCGGATGCGATGAGACCAAGACCGGCAGCCCCGCCGACAACTGCAGAAAAAGCTTGCCGCTTCACATATCTCGCACGAGCGACTCTGTAGCGACCAGCATTGACTTGCTCTTCGTTAAGGCGGGCCATCTTTCGATCAAGAACCTGCGACTGCCTTCTATACTTCGCAAAGTTCCTGGTCCGCTCCTTACGGTAATAGGTTCTTGCAGCCGAGTTAGCAGCATTCAGAACTTTAAACCGCTGCGGACCTTTGTCCTGGGCGTAGCTTTTTTTGGTGGCTTTGATAGATGCTCTTTTCTCGGAAGACTTCTTAATACGTTTGGATACGGCGTTGCCAAGTTGCTGAGCAGTTCTTCGAACTCCCCATTTCATGCCCTTTACACCGTAATGAACGAGTACACTTTCGTCATTTTCGACTTGAAAATATGGTGTCATTCTACATCACTGCCTTTCTATTTCAGCTTCTTTAGGATAGAAGCGATTTTCTTTTTTCCTTTTGATATGGCACTTTTCGAAGCTTTCGAAATGGATTTTTTTCCAGATTTAAAGAAGCTTTTAATCTTCTTCTTTCCAGAATCGACAGCCCGTGAAATCTTGCCCTTCTTGACTATCACCTCTTCGTTCTCAACCACTTTCTTTTTGCCATCGGATGTACGAATGTGAGTGTAGCGTTTTACTCTGGTGGTTTCATCAAACCAACTATCGTTTTCGCCAGCTTTTCGTTTACCATTAGGTTCTCCGTCGGTATACCCCCACTTCATACCCTTTGTTCCTTTGTGAGCAATCACATCGGATTTCATTCGGATACGGTAACCGTTGACCATGTAAAGTTCCTCTCTATTCAAATGAATCTTTGTGAAGTTTGTATGCCACAAAAGCATCCATCATTGCTGCGACAGAGTCTATTTTAGCCTCGTGCCTTTTCTTCAATAGTTTTCTGTTTCCGTTGGTGTCCTCCATCACAATGCAGTTTCCCATCGTGAACGACATAATACTCTCGTCAAATAGGAGCTTTCTCTGCTCGGAAAGTTTTTTAAGCTCGCCAAGCGGAACAGACTCAGTTCGAACACCCTGTATAACCTTCTCGATTCCGAAAGGTCCATTTTCTCGTGCCCATCTCTCTACAAACTCGGTAGCGTTGTACGGATCGTATCCAAACGCTCGAACGTCGTAACCGGAGTTTATAATATGCCGATCGAGATCGTCATAGACATCCGTCAAATCGAGAGTGGTCCCCTCCAAAACGATCAAACTCCCCTCGCGCATAAACTCTTCGTACTTCAAACGAAGAGCCATTGGCAGTTTCATCATCGTATATGACGAAATATAGTTTCGAGTTTTTACTCCGAATTGTTCTCCAGAAAGGGGAAATAAAAAGGTGAAAGAACAGAAGTCGTCGCCTTGCGAAAGGTCCACGCCGAGAGCGCATGGAAGGTTCCAGAATTTTCGTTTTCGATGAGGTTGGGTTTCCTCATACGTAAAGAAATAGGTGTAACCTTCGAGCGGTATACCAAAACGCTTAGCTAGAATATCGTTTCGAGCAGCAGGAGCTTTCTCCGCTCTTTCGACATCCAGCTGATACGTCTCGTATTTTACTGTTCGACCAATGTTGGGATTTGCCTTACGCCATGTTTCGGGTTTTCCGACTTCCTCTATGGAGTCTAGCTTATACCACCAGATGGAGACATGCGGGTTCACATACTCCCCTTTTAGGATGTCCATCAACTCCATTTTGATCGAATCGCCGATGCCATTTCGGACGGTTCCTTCCGAGCTCATGGCGAAGATCAAGTAGTCGTCAATTTTGGACGCGCCCTGTTCAATGGCGCCAATAGGATCTTCCTTTAGATCGCCAGAAAGCCACTCGTCTACCGTGGCGATCTTGCATCTCAAGCCCTGCAAGCTGTCGATGGAAAGAGGTCGAACCTCCAGAAGAGAATTCGTCAAGAATGACTGAATGCCTTTCTTTGTCGGGGCAAGCTTCTTCCGATTCAGAGGAGATCCAGTTGTATTCTGCATGCTTCCGTCTGTCAGGAACTTAAATAAATCCCCTCTTGCCCGCATAATAGCGGTTCTTATCGGATTCATGATCTCTTCGGCTTGACGCATAGTCGGAGCCACCGTTATCTGATGCGTGGTGGAACCATCGACAGTCAAAAAGTAGGCCTGCATAAGGGATGCGTAAAGAGACTTTGCGGCGCCTCTTCCGACTATCAAAAATTGCTTGTGGGTTAAGCGTCTTTTAATCTGCTTACGAACGTAGTGCCCACCGATTCCATTCGGATTGGGCTCGTACACTGTAAGTTCCTCAAAGTAGAACCAACCTAGTGCTTGTTCGCCCCACAACTTAAAAGTGTCAAGAAGCTCTAAATCGGAGCCATCCGTAAGGGTCATTTCGTTCTCGCAAAATCGGACCCATCCCTCAACCGCTTCGTCGTCATAGTATACGCCAGGATTAGCAATGAGGTCGTCGATTCGATTCATCTCCATAGAGATTTCACGATTTACAGGAATTTCCCCTCTCAGAACAGCATCGCGAAAACGGCCATAATACTTCGGAACCGCGGTGTTAGAAAGTGCCATAATTAGCTAGACCCTTCTTTGATAGATTTGAGAACTTCCATGAGTTCTTTCTTAATGTCGTCAGAGGAAGAAGATTTGTTCTTTCCGTCCTTATTCTTTCCATCATTGCTCATTCCGAGCAACTGCCTTCCGACTTTAGTCGTGTAGTCCCGCAAGAGATTCTTTCCTGTTTCTGTGAGGGCAGGAGTAATCACATTGCCGACGATCTTTTTCCCAAGGGTCACTTTTTCCGGATTCAAATCGCGATATCGACGCTCCAAGTCAAGCCTTCTAATCGCCGAGGTTAGCTCTTCGTCCGTCATTTCAGAAACGGACTTCTTCTTTGGTTTTGCTTTTTCGGCGTTTTTTGAAGTCTCCTCTTTTTTGTTTCCAGAAGTTTTTTTCACAGTCTTCTTGAAAAAAAACGATGTCTTCTTTTTGGTGTTCTTAGGAGCTCGTTCTCCTCTCGCTCTTGCAAGCTCAGCAGGAGACCTCCGAACTCCCCATTTCATTCCGAGAACGCCGTAGTGGACCAGAATATCAGCCATTGTCATCACCTCCTTCTTTAAAGCTCGGCAGCATAAATATTCGCCACTCAAGCTCGGCAATACTTTTGTTAAGGGCCTCCAAAACGAAAGAACTTGAAGGAGGGTCAAACGCCACCCGAACCTTCTGCGATACGTAGGTCTTCACGACTTCGTACATTGGGTCATCTGGAATAAATTCGCTCCATTGATTACTGGAATCGACAACTCGGAAGCCCCCTTCGTTTCCTACCCCGAGCTGCTGAATCGTTGCAAGGGCCATGTTTATGTATCCGATAATAGCCTGATCGAAGTGTTCGTATTCCGGCATTATGCCAAGTGAAGTTTTTACCGTCTCGAGTATGCTTTCCACATTTTCACCTCCTTTCTATTTTTTCCAGGGCGAAGTATCGTTCTGATGACGTTCAAACGACACATCGGAGATAGGGCGTTTTTCTCGCCCATAGTGTATCGCATTGTGTGTTTCATGTGATAATAAGATTAAATATTCAGGATCGTAAATAAAGGGAGAATGCGATTCTATGTCTTTCATAGTAATCGCATTCATATGATGAATGATAGGACGACCGATTATCATCCTATCTGGGACGGCTAGGTCGCAGCCGTTGTCTCTAAGAATAATTTTGTTTCGTATAGCTTTCCATTCTTTAGTATGATAGAGACGCTGGGAGAAATATCTCTCCCATCCAAAAGTCGTGTTACCGACTGATCCTGCTAAGAATAAATACTCAAATCTCTCTTCGAAAGTCTTAAGAGAGATGAGTTCCGAATATGAACGGAGTCTACTTGCCATTAGACTCACCACGATACTGCTGCATGGCGGAAATCGCCTTGTTCAGTAGGTCCGCGTTCTGGTCTGCAGCGGAGGCGTTCTTCGTTTTGGCCTCTGTAAATTTGATCTGCTTCTTGAGAAGCTCTTTCTCGAGCTTTGTAGTAGTCGAACCGAGCTTAAGGTAGTGCGTTATTACCTGTGAAGAGGCTGTTCCGTCTCTAAGTTGCTTCTCAGCAAGGCGAACAGCGAGATCTATCATCTTATTTTCCTGCGCTTCGTCGGTAAGTGCAGGCATTCCAGAGGACTTTGAGGACTTTCTAGCCAACTTATAAACACCTCCTAGCAACATTTTGTATAGTTTTGCGATGGTTTCTCATATTTTTAGACGGCTTTTTACCGAGCTAAACCTTGTTGATTTGATGGATCTACCGGATATGGCCGTTGAAAGGAGTGAAGACAGCCCGCCAACTCGGAAAGCCGTCTAAAAATATGAGAAAAGTTCCCTGAAAATATCCCCCCGGAGAATTTTCAAAG
>OGXQ01001276.1_pt1 | contig 19331 bp, 21 predicted proteins | sample 1576291 | NCBI WGS metagenome assembly OGXQ01 (sample SAMEA3541575, study PRJEB24748) | human gut metagenome | biome: human gut; feature: human-associated habitat; material: faeces | place: China | collected 2012 | reverse complement strand
TATTTTGTGTATATGACCTATTTAATAACAATGTATAATTATGATGATGAATATATTATAAACTGTTTGGGATAACCAAAGTTTGATGAAATATCTATGGATGTGATTAAATATGGGGATTTGTCCGAATTGTGGAAGTTGGGTTGATGAAGGAGACATATGTCATGGCTGTGGTGCCAGTGGTAGTTACATTACTTCAGAAGATGAAGATGAAGATGAAACATATAATCCTCCTGTTGAAAGCAGGGCAGACAGATTAGGTAAACAAGCATGGGATTTATATCTTGATGAAAACTATGATGATGCAATTTACAAAATCAATCAGGCATTAGATTTTGATGATAGACATGTTGAAAACTGGAATAAGAAAGCTATTATTCTTGAAGGCTTGAAAATGTATGCAACATCAGAAAATTGCTACAATAAATCACTGGAATTATCCAAAAGAAATATGGTTTATGACAACAAGGCAAGAATGTTATTTAGATGGGCACATAAATTACTTGAAGAGTCAAAAGATATTCCCGACGGATCCAATAAACTTGAAGAAGCAAAACAAAAATGCATTAAAGCAATGAAAGCACTTCCCGGAGAAAATAGTGAAGAAGATATTAATCAATATCTACGATTATGGGACTCAATAAATTTCTATATTGGCTATGAAAGAAAATTCAAAAGAAACATTGAAACATTAAAAAAATATGATAAATCAGAACTATTTACAATAACTGGAATAAACTATTATAAAAATGATGTGCAATTTAATCCAGGTTTACCTTTGAAACTTGTCAAGGAACCTGATAATGAATTTGATAAGGATGCAATTGCAGTATATGTTGAAGATAAAAAAATAGGGTATGTTGCAAACAGTGATTATACTAAATATAAATTAACTTCATCTGCATCAGAACTGCAGAATAAAATTCCGGATACTGCTAAAGGAAGCTATTTATTTTATTTAGAAAGATATGTGGAAATACAGTTTCCTATTGGAAGAATAATTAAATGAACTGGAAATAAAATTAATATTTTGAATGAAAATTTAGTCCATTAGATTAAACGTGTTTGTCCTTTTTTTGAGATTTTTTTCCAGTTATCAATACTTCTTTAATATTCTTTGCAATTTTTTGCATTATTATAGTTGGAACAGCTTCTCCAATACATTCTCTTATATTTGCTTCATTTTCCTTTAAAAATTGTTGTTTTTCTTCTAATGGTAAATTATTTAATTCTTCTTCACTTAATTCAGACCATTTAAAATTATTAGGAATATTCATTAATAATAATTCACGTATTGAAAATACTCTATCATCAACTGGATGGACTGTATTTTGACTCGCTAGATTAGCCATATAAGTATGCACACAAGGACCAACTTTATCCCAACATTGTCTTGTATATTTATCACCATGTTTGTTATTATGAACAACAATTTCTCCATCAACAATTTTATGGGGTCTTTTATTAATGTCTTCATTATCAAATGCAGATTCACCTTCGGAAATATCATGAATCCATACTCTCATATCTTCTCTATAGGGCTTAAAATGATGATATATGTCAGAAGAATCAATTTCTCCCATTTCATTCAGACTAGATAAATTACCAATGACTTCAATAAGAGTTTTGGGTTCTTCTATGGTGTTTTTCAATTACTACGCTAACAAGGACATCAATAAGATGCTATGAAATGTGTAGCTAAAGATAAGGTTGATCTTATCAATAGTTACAATAACATATTAGTTCTTGAGTAATCCATTGTCTTTTAAATATTCAATGAATTCCAAGATGATTTTTGTTTCACGTTGCCCAATATCAGTTTCTGAAAAGTCAGTTACAGATTTTGAAAGATTAATTAATTCTTTAATAGCTGTACCTTCTTTTTTACCTTTATTTGTTGTGAATCCTTGATAGTATTTGATTTTATCAGAGAATCTATAGTCTGATGCCCTAATGTTAATTTTCTTTTCTAAAATGGACTTGTTTCCTAAACTTTCCATATTGTTTGGATTGGTAAGTCCCTGTTCTATTTTTTGACGATTCCTAGGGTAAATATGTTCTATCTCTATTGTTTTTTCTAAAGGTAAACATTCTTGTTCTGGTTCTTGGAATGCCCACCAGGTTAACATAGATTTTGTTATTGGCCTTTGGTTTTTAAAATCAAAGTTCCTAAATTTGTTCTCAAGTTGTTCGGGACTAAATAAGAATTCTTCAAATTTCACTGGTTGTTTGTTAACAATATTTATCATTTCAGGATATAGTGGAGTTCTTAATGCATTAACACCAGGATTGGTAACTGCATATGCCCAGATAAAAGCAGTAATCTTACTTAAGAAATTATAAAACTCATTATCATCAAGCATTCCTTCAGCATCTCTATTAGCTATATAATAAACTGATACGAAGTATGTCCACATTCCGTTTGGTGCATAATTTAAAACATATAATCTTTTAAGCACATCTTCGGAAAATCTTTCTACATTTTGATCATATATGTCATTCCAAAAGTTAGCTAGGTCAATTAAGTTTTCAAATGTTTCATCATTTTTTAAAAGTTTATATCCATCTCTTTCATAAAATTTACGCAAAGCTTCTGTTGTAGTTTGTTTAATACCCTGTTTTGCTCTTTCGTAATACATGTACCTGGTGAATATTTCATCTAATGCACTACCTGATGATGAAGGGAATATTGAATTACATAGTACTTCTAAGGCTTTCCATTTTTCAATGAAGCTTTCTTTTTCACCTTTATCAGAATAATACTTGTAGAATTGTGCTTTGAATATGTCTGCATCAGATAATGGTTTTCCCCTATCATTTAATGTTGAAAAAATTCTTAATGCAGTATCTTGGGATTCTGCTTCAATTGGTAAGAGAATACAGTTTTGCATAATTCTGAGGGGCAATAATGGAGTATAGCTAACATATTCTTCTGTGAATTCTTTTATTTTGTCTTGGAAGAATTTATAGTTTTTAGCATAGCTGCTTTTTCCTTTTGTTACATCGCCGGTTCTTAATATTTCTAAAAATTCATCTTTATCTTTATCAGTTGCAACTTCTGAATTAATTTTTAATTCTTCTGTATTTACATAACCAAATTCATCGGTCTTCCAGATACATGCTTCAATTTGTTCTCTTGTTTTTTCAGATTTATCATCTTTCATGTTCTTGAACTTGTCATAGAATGCACGAAGTAAAAGCATTAATGTGGTTAAACGTTGCTGACCATCAATTATTTCCATGTCTCCTTTATCATTTTTAAAAGTGACAATTGGACCTAGGAAGTATTCATCACTTTCACTATCAAAGTTATCACAGTTATTTTCTGGAAATGAAAAGTTGAATAAGTCTTCCCATAATGTTTGACATTCATCTTCGCCCCATGCATATGGTCTTTGATAATCTGGAATTAAAAATTTTGTTTTTTTAGCACTGAAAAGTTCTTTAACCGTTTTCTGGTCAATATTTAGCTTTGACATATATGGCCTCCATACTTATATCTTGTTAATAATTTATTTTTTAAATTTAAAAATTTAATGTAACAATTTTTTACATTATTAATTTTATTTAATTGAGATTAATATTTTAACAAAATATAAGTTGAAAGCAATAATTACTTTTTAATCCAGTGATAATTTATTATATGGTAATAATTATGACTGAAAACCGATTTAGAAAATATGATGAACTTGAAGATGATGAAAAAGAAGTACTTGATGCTTTCAGACAAATCTGATTATAACAAATTTAAATTATACTCTTACAAAGTTGAAGACTTAATAAATGATTATGAACAATTAAAACAGCTCCGTGAACAAATTCAAGAAAAATATTTTTCAATTCATGAAGAACTAATTCGTGATGAATTAATTGAAGACGAACTTAATGCAGCTATTTGGGGAATCACAAGAGAACGGGAAAATGAAACTTGGAACTCTGAACTAAAGTTACTGAGTGAAATCAAAACTAATTTTGATATTGCAATTAAAATGATTGATTCCGGAGAAGCTGAGCGGATAATAATAGATGATGGGAATAAATAAAATCCTCAATTTATCACAAATATCACCACGCCAAATTCCTAAAAAAGTAGACTTTTTCAAAAACTTTGTTGATTTGAAATTTTTTGATGAAAGTTAGTTTTGAATTTTTAATTCCGTTTAAAAATAGTTAATTTTAATAAATAGTTGGAGTAAAGTTTTTATCATGCCCAATCAAAAAACATTTATTCCAAATAGTATTTTAGATGTTAAACAATATATATTTTGCGATTCTAATGATGGATTAATGCTTTTTGATCCTCGTTTTGTGAAAATTTTTAAATCCTGTCAAAAGGCTTTAAAATCTTTTGATTTAAGTTTTAAGAAGGATGTTCCTTATTTTAAAATGAGTTTAGCTCGATGTCCATATTGTGGAACTCGTCATGTAGTTAAATATGGTTTTACAAAAAGAACATTGGTGTTTAAAGAAATAGGTAAAACTAATGTGAAAGTTCAGCGTTATATTTGCAAACGTTGCGGTAAAACCTTTCAAACTGATTTAACAAGTCTTGTTGATAAAAACAGCAATTTTACGAATGAATTGAAAAGTGAATCTGAACATTTAATTTCAGATTATTTGTGAAACTTGAAAAATGTTTGTAAATCTTTTAAAAAATTCTTTGGAATCACTGTTTCACACCAAACAATTGAAAATTGGTTATTTGTTAATGAAAACATTTTAGAATTTGATTTAGGTCGTTGCTCAGGTTATTATGTCTTTGATGTAGAAGGGATAAAAATCAACAGAGAATGGAAATATAGTCATACATTACTTGATTCCATTTCTAATTGTATTGTAGCCGATGCAATTTACGATACTGAAGATGAAACAACTGTTGAGAAGTTTTTAAGAGAATCTACAGCAAATAAAAATAAAATTGCAATCACAACAGATTTAGATAAAAAATATATCCAATTATCCAAAAACTAGGTTTCAAACACCAATTATGTATTTTCATACTAAAAAAAGTTTAAATAAACAATTAAAAACTTTTAAAGATAAAAATCGCATTTCTGACGAATAATATCAAGAATATCACAAACAACTGAAAATAATCAAAGATTTATTCGATTTAAATGACTATGATGAATTTAAAAATGAAGTACAGTCTTCAATTTATCGTAAAGATGATTTTCATCCAGTTATTTATAAAATAATTAGAAAATTCATTTTTCCAGATATAAAAGCTTCATTTATCACTTAAAAGATAAGAAAATTGAAAAAACAAGTAACAAAATTGAAAATGCTTTCCAAAAAACAATGCCAAAATCAAGAAAACGAACATTAAGACCAAATGAGGAATTTTAAAACGAATATATCGCAGAGATCTAATTTGGAACCAAAATCGAAAAAACGATTTTGAAAATCAACAAAGTTTTTGAAAGAGTCACTGATATTAGATACTGAAAATTCACATCCGACAACAATAACAGTCAAAGGAAAGAAAATAACATTGCTATTGATAGAATCCAGTATATTAATTGATAGCTCTCAAATAGCTAAACTGTTTGATAAAAAAGAAAAGACAGTAGCTACCAAAGTTCAGAAATCCAAACTGGAGAAATACGAAACGAAAAACGTTAAACTTTTAAAAAATTACGGGATGATGACTCCTGATGCAGTCAAGCCAAAGCCATTCTATGACTTAAGACAGATTTTGGAAGGACCTGCTTATTACTATTTCAAAAAGGAAGATGAAACCGATCTGATTGAAGTCATCATAAGAGTAGCTATCGGAAAGCACCGTGAGTGGATTCATAATAATAACATTGATATTTAATTATCTTTTACCTTCCAGCTGTTTAATGGATTTGATTAGGTTATCAAAATCAGATTCATAATTTCTATCCTGATCTATTCTAAATTCTTTATATTCATTTATTGCATGAGTTAGCTTCAATAGATGAAACTTTGCCTTTTCCTTCCAATAAAGGTAATTGGCTTAATTCCAGATATCCGTAAAGTAATGTTTTCCAGTCTTTCATGAATGTTGGTTTTTGGGAATTGGCTCTTGTTTCTGCCAATGTTAAAAAACCGTCAACTAATGTATTCAAGGAATCTATTTCCATTTCGTTTAAGTAGTTTTTTGAAATCACTACATCTGCTTGCAATATTTTTCCATGGGGTGCGTCTTCCCATGTTGTGAGTCCCATGTTAATCTTATTTTTGTCGCTGCGGGATTTTATGATTTCGGCAGCAGTTTGGCCGGTTATGGCAAACAGGAGCATGTTCTGCACTGTGGCAAGAAATCTTTTGTTTCATTGGCATCCAGATTGTAATCGGCGCTTGTTGCATACAAATCAGTAATCTTTTGATTGAATCTTTTCTCTGAAGATCTTATTTCACGAATTCGGGAAAGTAAATGGTCAAAGTAATCCTTTCCAAATCTTGTACCTTTTTTTAATAATTCATCATCCATTGCAAAACCTTTTACAATATACTCTCTAAGCACACCTGTAGCCCATTTACGAAAGTGTGTTGCCTGTTTGCTGTTTACACGATAACCAACAGAGATTATGGCATCCAGATTGTATAATATCGGTTGTGTTTTCGCATCGGAGTTTATAATAACGATTCCACTATTAGTGGAATCGTTCGGATTGAATGTGACTTCTGATTTTACTAACTCCCCGGACTCAAAAATATTAGTTAAATGTTTGCTTATGGTTTTGATATTTTTACCAAACAATTCTGCCATGGTTTTTTGTGTAGTCCACATTGTGTCATTTTCTGAATCAATAATTACATTTATGGCTACTGCTCCGTCTTCACAGGCATATAATCTAATGTTTTTACAATTTCATTATTCATATTATAAACTCCCGCATTATCTAAAATTAGTATAATAAGTAGGTTTATAATGTATATAAAAGATTAGAAAGAAAGCATTCGCAATGTAATGGTGTAACAGGAAGAATCTCATTTTTTGTATTTTACAGTGAAATTCTATTTTAATCTATCAGAAAGACCAAACACGTTGATAGCCTGGACAGAATTATAAAAACAGATCCTGAAAGAAGTTTCACTCTTTACAAAGATATAAAAAATAGAGTTTGCAAAAAAATATTATCTTGAGAATAAAACAATTCTCTGATTTCTGATTTCTTTTGCAAACTCTTTATCTTCCTGTGTTGGTGCCTCTTGCATTTCTTTTAAAACAGCAATTGCATCTTCACATTCAAAAACAGGAGTTTTTGCGATAGGTTTTGCCATGAAATCACCTCTTAGAAAAATATTTAATTTGTATTCTTACTTTTATTATTAATCATTTAAATATTATCTGCATCTTCAGTTTTAATAGTTCCAGAGGTTTTAAACAGATTGCTATTTTTAAACTCGAATGCCGATTTCCAACATATTACTTTTTTTATATAAAAAATATAATAAATAAGATAATGCAAATTATAATATATGGCGGAAGATAATATCAGCTGGACAAGTTTTTGCCAGGCCATGAACTCAATAGCATCTGGTTAATCCAGAACAAAAAGAAGTACAAGAAGTATGACTACTACCAGATATTGACATTGAAAGGTAATTGCAGCGATGTTGAAAAGAAAGCCAAGACATTAGGAACAGATAAGCTGGTTTCAATGTATACAATGGCCTTGCTTAAGGATAACAGTTCTTTGGATTTCCTTCCAAACTACGTAACACTAAAAAATGGAACTCAAATTGATAACGCGGAATATGTGGACATGGCAATAAGAACAGAGGCATATATCAGAGCAAACGGAAGGCTTCCTGCAATCGTTTACAGAATGTCAAAGCTTCCGGATTACAGTGACTCAGCAATGAAGCTGTTTATCAAAACATTCAACTACAAAGGAAACACCATTGATGAGGCTTTAGCCATTATAGCAAAGAAGAATTATACAGCAAATACTTTGATTCACAAAAGACAGACAAGAAAACAATCAATGATGCCAGTCAGGGTAAAGGTTCCAACTGTGTGGACTGGGGACAGGTGTATTACAGAATAGCTAAATCTTTAGGTTATGATGTGCAGTTTGTCCATGTCAAATGCAGAGTATCCGGAACCGGCCAGATCAGATTGAGACTGAGACATAAAAAACATACTGGAGGAAACTGGATTAACAGAGATCCTGCTGCAGTAGCCGATTCAACTTCAGGAAATGTCAGAGCAATCTGGTGCGAAGACGGATATCTCATAGCATATGATCCATCCTGGATATTCCCCGATTTGTATAGCAGTTAACGTTAATATTAACTTTTTTTCTTTTTTTGCATTAATATCATCAATACACTATAATTTTACAATTTAAAGTCCATAAAATTCTTTAACAAATTTTTCAAATTTACAATTTATCCAACAAATTTCACCACAAAAATAATTCAAGCAATGATTAATTAAATATATGTTTGTGTGATTAACATCAATAATTTTAATCAATACTCTGATTTAATTTATGTCATAGGATAATTCAGGTTAACTATGTGGTCTAATCTATAGTGAAACTTGAATCAGCGTTATTTTATTAACTTTTTAAAAATTTAATGAAAACTTAATTTTTCAATCTGTCCCAAGATTTAAGAAATTAATTAAATTATAGAAATTATATTTGAAAATTAAATTATATTAATAGCTATTTTAATTAAATGCATTAGAGTATATGAAAAATCGAGTTTTGGTCATGTTTGATTGGATTAAATCATCATTTTAGATTAATTGATTCCTGTTAAAAAACCTTTATAAGCAAAAATATTTCAAAATAATAACCATGAAAGCAAAATACACGCATAAATTTATTATTTATAATAAAAAACGAATTGAAAATAACTATAGAGGATTAGTGGAAAAATTAGCTGAATTTGATAACGAAGCTATACCAAAGGATTTTTGGAAAATCTGAATGATTTATCGGATCTATTTTTAGAAAAAAGACAGGAATTTTATCTTAAAAATCCAAGTAATATGTACACCATTGATGAAATTCTGCATTATAGTGAAGAAACTAATGTTGAAACAAATAAAGTTTTGGCGTTTGTAAATAAATATATGGAATTTAACAGTATAATTGTTGGAATTGATTATTTCAATGGTGAAGATGAATATATTGAAAAATATTATTCTCATGAAGATGTAGGTTATTTTGGAGGTCCCTCCTGGAATTTTTATGTTAAATTAATGCTAGGATATTATTATGGAATATGGGGAAACAAATTAGACATCTTTCTAAAGGATATAGGTCTTGAAGATATAATATAATTAGAGGTGAATCATGGTAGACTCATTTTGTGGGGGAATAAAAGCATCCAATTACAGACATGTTCAAAGAATTTACGAATTGGAAGACATTTCTGAGGATGAAAAAAATAGATACCTCAATGATTTAAAAATGAATAATCACAAGATTTATTCTGAAGTAATTGAACTGAAAAATAGATTAGAAAAAGATATTGTTAATGTTAAAGAAGCTTTATTATTTGGCCAAGAACCAATTTTAAATACTAACATTAACGAGATTAATTCATTGATTAATAAGTAAATTTAATGTATTTGAACTAAAAAATATATAACAAGTAACACACAAGGTGATTATTTTGAACCGAAGAATTGGAATATCACAAATGTATAATTTGGGCTTTCAACACTATCAAAGTTATTTCATGTTTGATTTATCTAAAAAAGAAGCTAAATTAATTTCACAGGGAATTACACAAGATAATAGAAAGGATTTAATTTATACTAGTGAAGAAAATGATAATATTGCTAAATCATTTATCATTCCAGATAAATCTTTCAATTTGACTAAAGACCAATGTAATCAAATTGAATTGGAATATGAAAAATTTGGATATGATAGTGATGACAATATCAAGGGAATCTGGAATTTAAACGATATTTTTATCAATAACGAATATCTATCAGATGAGATTAGTTGGCATAATAAAGAGTATGTAAACAGGTTTCCGGATTCATGGATAGACTTCGGAAAACTATTGATTGAGATATTGGGATTTGATTTATTAAATATTAATCAGAAGGACTTGATTACTGAACTTCATTATGATATTGGATACGATGGAGTATACGATAAAAAGAACAGTGATAAATTAAAATTAAAGAAAGTTAATTTTCATATTTCTAATTTAAATGATTTGTCCAATGCATTCAATTTCACAATATCTGATGATGATGAAAGATTTTCAAAAGTTTGTGAATTACTTGAATATTATGGTGTTTATAAATGGTATCACAAAGATCTCAATGAGAATATCGCAAAACATGATGATTTCAATGATTTTAATGGCAATTCATGGTTTTTAGAACTGATTTTTGAAGATGGTAAAGTTTTAAATTTAAGAGGCGACAATGCTTATCCTGACACTTATATTCATTTAGGACAAGCTTTATTAAATCTAAAGAAAGATTATTTGAAAATTGGCGAAATTAAAAATAAGGAATCTTTAACGTCATTTGGCCAGAAACATTTATTGGATGTCAGAAATGAAATTAAAAAAATTCAAATATCTTATAAAATTGATTTTGGAGTTACTTTGCACAACAGATTTGAAATTGACTGCATAAATCAAAAATTAATTCCAGATACACATTATAATGTTGATTATAACCATGATTATGATTTGGAGATATACAATTTATCACTTAAAAATGTCCCTAAAAAAGAATTTAAACTAGATTCAAATAAATTAAAAGATTTTTTAGACGAGTTTAATCAATTAGATTTCATTGGATCTAAACATCATCACTGTTTATTTTTACATGGAAATTTTGAAAATTCATTAGAAATTACATATCCTACAGGTGAAGTTTCTTATGACTTTAAATATAATCCTCAAACATGGATTCAATTAGGAAAATCCTTAAATAAATTAGTTGGATTCGATATTTTAAACATCAATAATTCAAAGCAGGCAATTACAAGCTTACATTATGATTTTAAAAGAGACGGAGTTTATGATAAAATGACTAATAAAAAATTAAAATTAAAATCATTGTCTTATCGTCATGGCCCGGTTTTACGTTGGGGATTTTCAAAATATAATTTTAAAATTGATTTTGATAGGAAAACATTAATGTGTTTAGGTCAGAAAAATCTTACTGGTACTGAAATTAAGCTAATTTTTGATTTAATAGAGGAATATCATATTTATCAGCTTGATGATGAGAAATATTGGCAGAAACTAATTTATCATGAGTGGCCAGGGCTTGATGGATATAATTGGCGTTTAAATTTAGTCTTTGAAGATGATAAACATTGGTCTATTGGGTGCAGTAATGATTATCCAGATATATTTACGCACCTAGCTTTTGAAATTATAGATTTAACAGGTAAAGACATGTTAAATGTTAGATCAATCGGTGAAGAAGATTTGAAATTATATAAAAAATATGGTAATGACATATTAAACGGGTGAAAACATGAGATGTGTTAATTGTTTAAAATTTTTCGATGATTTTTATGGATTCTGTCCTTATTGCGGACATGAAAAGATATATTATAATTTATATCCTTCAGATGATGATAATAAATTCAAATCAGAATTATTTAATCGACTTGGGGAGAGATTAGTTAAAGAGTTTAAAAAAGATGATGCTTTTAATGCATTTAATGAATCTATAAAATTCAACAATGAAAATATTTGTGCTTGGAAAAACAAAGCAAATCTCCATAATGATGATTACTGGGAAAACTACACAAAAGCAATGGACTGCATTGAAAAAGCATTAGAAATAAATCCAAATGATTTGGAAGCCCTAGTTTTAAAAGGAAAAATCTTAAAAAACACAGATAAAGAAAAATCAAAATATTATTTTGAAGACATTTTAGTTAAGTGTAATGGTAGTAATGAAGAATCCCTAATTGCTAAGGGGGATGTTTTGTACGAGTTAGGCGATTATGATTCGGCAATCACAGCATATACAAAAGCATTAGATATCAATCCCTTAAATTCAAAGACATGGGAGAAAAAAGGAAAAGTTCTATGTTATAATGATAATAAGGAAGATGGAATTAAATCTTTAAGAAAATCACTTTTATTGAATCCTTATGATATCAAACTTTGGAGAGACTTGAGGTTGTATTGTGGAGATTTAGAATCTGAAATACATGAATGTGATAACGCATTATTGATTTTTCCAAAAAGCGAATATGAATGGCGATGTAAAGCAGATAACTTAAAAAGCATTGGAGACTATGAAAATGCAATAAAATGTTATGATATGGATATGGAAGTAGAATATCATAGCACTATGGATAATAGCTATATTTCACAGGCAGATTGCTTTATAGAATTAGAAGATTATGAAAATGCAATTAAAAGTCTAGATAAAGCATTAAACATCTGGCCAGAAAATTTCACCACCATTAAATCAAAAGGCGATTGTTATTTTAATCTTAAACAATATCAAAAAGCATTGGAATGTTATGAGGTTTTAATCAAAAATAAGAAAAATTGGTATGATGTTGAAATTTCAAAAGGAGAAGCATTACTAAAAATTGATAAAAATCATGGCATTGCATATTTTGATGAATTACTCAAAAAAGAATTAAGCCTATTTGATAAAGCAAAAATATATCTTGCGTTAGAAGATTATGACCAATCATTAAGGTATATTAATCAAACAATAGATAAAAATGATTCTCACAGTTATAATCATTTATATTCTCTTAAAGCACAGATATTATATAAAATGGGAGATAAACAAGCTGCTCTTGAATATTTTAATAAATCAATTGAATATTACCCAACAGAATTTGCAATAATCCATAAAGCACTTATCTTAGAAGAACAGAAAGAATATAAAAAAGCAATTGATTGTTTAGATGAAATATTAGAAAGTAAACCCTACGATAAAAAAATCATTTCTAAAAAAGAAGAACTTCAAGGCAAACTCCGTGACATGTGAACATAGGATTTTTGAAGGTTTAAGTAGAAGTTCTGTCAAGGACTTTGGGATTTAAAAGAAGAAAAATTATAGAATTAATGAGCATTCTTTTCATTCTAAATTTTTAACTATATTAATTAACTCCTAACAAAATAAATTGTGTCATCATAGTTACTTAAACAAAAATACTAATGCAAATATTATGTACTCTCCCAAAAAAGACAAATGACTCATGAAAATAATTGATAATAAAAACTTTTTTTAAAAAAATACAATAGAACTATAGTTAATTAAGGTATCTAATGATTAAGATTAATCTAAAATAAGTAAAAATAAATATTAAAACTTAATAAACTCCAAAAATCATTGTAAAATTTTGTTGCCCGTATACTCTGCAAAATATTTAGTACTTTTAGCTCTCTAATTATAATATAAAACTAAGAAGTATATATATTTTTATTACTTTTATTTTTACCCCCTATTTAAAAAATTATATTACTTTTTTTAAAGATTTTCAGTTATATAAATTAAAGTATCTATAATAAAAATCAACCTCAAAGCAACAATTTGATTTGCATCAACAACACCTGTGTGAGCTATTCCATTTCTATTTACTTGTCCAATATCTTCTTTAAAATTTATTTTATCGCCTAATGGTTTCAATATTTCAGAAATGAATTTTATATTTGCATTATTTAAAAATTTTTTCCATGAATCTTCATTAGTGTATTGATTCAACTTATTTTCTAAAGATTTTCTTAAACCACCAAACATTTTATTAACACCTAATTCATCCCTTAATATTCCTTCAAGCTGCAATGTTAGAATAATTACAGCAGCTTCATATTTTCCATTCATATAATTAAATATTGCTTGTTCAATAACAGTTCTTCGGATATCAGATAATCTCCAACCATTAACTTTCTCTATTATTAAATTAGGATCATCATAATAATGATTTAAGAAGAATTGGTTAAAATTTTCATCACCCATTTTAGATAATTCTTCATAATATTCTTTGTCGATTGTTGGAATAATCCACCAATCATTAAAAACTATTTTTCTTATAAAATCTAATGTGAAGACAGATTTTATCCAATCATCATCACTTTCACAAACATATGAATATAATTCTCTTACAAAGCTCTCCTTTTCAATAATGATTAAATTCAGATTAATATTTGCTAATGTTTGCATAGCTGTATTTGCAATTAAATTAATTTGATTCCAGTTAATTAAATTAAAACTTTCATGAACTCTAGTTAATGCCTCACTTGTTAAGGTAAGTTTTTTTATTAAATCTATTGGAGGCATCGTTTTAACAAATAAATCAAATTGAGATAACATTTGACTTTGGAGGCTCATCATTTCTATGGTTTGATTAATTATTGGAGAATCATATATTCGCATAACTTGATCAGAAACCCTTATAAAATCATTTAAAGAATTGTTAATTAAATCAATAGGGATATTATTCATCGCAATCATAATTTGTTTTTCATGTTCTTTTTTTAAAGTAATATAATGTTCTTCAAATGAATTTAAGAATTCTTTTTGAACATTATTAGTTTTTGTGTTAAATTTTGGAAAATACCATTCATTGTTTTCAACAAATTTTAATAACACTTCATTTAATTCATCATCAGATATTAAAAATTCCTTAAATGAATAATCAGGTTCTATGATTAAATCATAAACAAAATTTTTTAATGTATAGTCCGGATTTTCAATTAAATTTACCAAATTTTCACCGATTTCATCATTCATTGTAAAATTATAATCAATGTCCATAAATGCCACATAAATCTTAATTTTGGAAAATAATATTTGAACGTAATATCCCATTTATTAATCATTAATTTTTAAATTTAATTTAAATGCGCATATTTTAAGCAATGCTAAAATCAATAAATTTGCATTACCCAAATAATAATCTCTTTTTTTCATTAAAGAATGGGCCACTTTATTTCTTAAATTAAGTCCAGATTTATCTATTAGCAAATATTTTAAAAAGAAAAGATCATCTTCAGAAATTAAATCAAAATTCCCATATTCCAATAGCTTATTTAAAGATTTATCTTGAGTTGCCCCATCGCCGGTTGGTTCTTTAATAACATTATCAATACTATAAACTAATTTAAGCATCCCCTCAATTTTTAAAATTAATGAATCAATAGTTAAAATAAAGTTAGGTTGTGGGATATTATACAAATAAATTAATTCCAATTCATAAAAATAATTATTAAATATTGGGATAATCATCATGAAATACGGATTTTCACCAACATTCGGGATTTCACCCCAACCCAACCAAGTTTCTTCTTTTAAGAATTGTAAAACAATTTTTGGAGATAATTTTCCTTTAAAATATGCAGTATTGATTATTCGTGTAATGAAAGGCAAATAAAAAATTGAAATACCCCAAGAATAATATTCCATAACAGCATGATTATCTTTTTCTTCATCCGATACGATTTTTTCAATGACAAATCCATTTTTATCACGTAAACTTTTTGAAAAAGCATGCAATAACGGAAAATCTCTCTTGGATTTTTCAACAAAATCTAAGCTGCCTTTATGATGCTTCGTTAATTCTGGATCATTCATCAAATATTGTAAAATTTCATTAGAACTACAATTTTCAACAATGCTGTCAGCATAATCAAATACTCCGTCCATTATTTCAGAATAATTTTCTATTTCTTCAGAATGTCTGAAATATTCAAAATCTGCGGGAAATTTTTCGTACTGTTTTAATAAGGTTTCTGCTTTTGAGTTTTCACCGGCTTTCTTATAATTTTCACTGGCTAAAATGCAGAAATCTGCTTTGATATTTGCATTATCGTTCTGATTCATGAGAACTTCATACATTTTACCAATTTCTAATCTCCAATTGTATTGGGAGTTTTTATCAGTTCTCTCACCTAATTCAAGAACATCAATAGCCCCATGAGGATTTACTGAACTAATATTTTCATAAATATTCCAACAAATTGTATTTAAATTAGTCACTTCTCTGAAATTCTTTTTTTCATCTAAAATATGTTGGATTAATTTACAAGGAATTAAATAAATTTTATTATTCCAATAATTTTCATTATTTATAATTTCAATTATTTTATTTTTAATTCGGGGTTTATTATACCCAAATTTAAATGAAAATCTATAGGAATTAATTATTGTTGTAACATAAAAACTATCTATTGATTTATTTTCAATAATCTCATTTTCTACATCATTAATAAATTCAAAAGACGAATCCGAACATATTTTGGCTTTATCAATATGAGGATCTTTATTACATAGTATAGCTGAATATCTAAACTTAAGGAACTTATTATTTACTGAATTCATTCTATTTTCAATGTATTTAAAATCTTCTTCAGATAGATTATTTAGATTAGGAATCGTAACCATTTTTCCATCATTATTTTCAATAGTGAATACCCCTTCAACATTAGCATCAATTATTCTAAATTCCAAACAGATATGTTCACACTTAATGGCTTTTTTAGTTTCTTCATTAGCAGCCTCTTTTAAAAATAAATTAATCCTCTTTTTAATAGTTGAATAATTACTTGAATTTATTGTTTCCATTAATTCATACATATCTTCTAAATTTTTAAGTTTTTCCATATAATATCACCAATTAAAGACATAGAAGTTTTCAAGATGAAGATAGTTTTTGATTATTATACTAATTTATTCAATTATATTATTAAACTAGTTTTGCTTGCGAAAAAAATTAATAATTATTTTCATTGATTTTTACTAATAGTCTACAAAGTTTACAGACTCTTTCAAAAACTTTGTTGATTTGAAATTTTTTAATGAAAATTAGTTTGTAATTTTTAATTTTGCTTAAAAATAGTTAAATTTAATAAATAGGTGGAGTAAAAGTTTTTATTATGCCTAACCAAAAAACAAATACTCCAAATACTATTTTAGATGTTAAACAATATATATTTTGCGATTTTAATGATGGATTAGTCCTTTCAGATCCTCGTTTTGTGAAAATTTTTAAATCCTGTCAAAAGGCTCTAAAATCTTTTGATTTAAGTTTTAAGAAGGATGTTCCTTATTTTAAAATGAGTTTAGCTCGATGTCCATATTGTGGAACTCGCCATGTTGTAAAATATGGTTTTACAAAAAGAACATTAGTATTTAAAGAAATAGGTAAAACTAAGGTGAAGGTTCAGCATTATATTTGTAAACGATGTAGTAAAACATTTCAAACTGATTTAACAAGTCTTGTTGATATAAACAGTAATTTTACGAATGAATTGAAGAGTGAATCAGAACATTTAATTTCAGATTATCTGGGAAGCCTGAAAAATGTTTGTAAATCATTTAAAAAATTCTTTGGAATCACTGTTTCACATCAAACAATTGAAAATTGGTTATTTGTTAATGAAAACATTTTAGAATTTGATTTATGGCGTTGCTCGGGCTATTATGTCTTCGATGTATAATGGATAAAAATCAACGGAGAATGGAAATATCGACACACATTACTAGATTCTATTTCAAATTGCATTGTAGCCGATGCAGTTTACGATACTGAAGATGAAAACACTGTTGAGAAGTTTTTAAGAGAATCAACAGCAAATAAAAATAAAATCGCAATCACAACAGATTTGGATAAAAAATATGCATCAATTATCCCAAAATTAGGTTTTAAACATCAATTATGTATTTTTCATACTAAAAAAAGTTTAAATAAACAATTAAAAACTTTTAAAGACAGAAATCATATTTCTGACGAAGAATATCAAGAATGTCACAAACAACTGAAAATGATCAAAGATTTATTCTATTTAAATGATTATAATGAATTCAAAAAGGAAGTACACTCATTAATTAATAGTAAAGATGATTTTCATCCAGTTATTTATAAAATAATTAGAAAATCAATCTTTCCAAGATATAAAAGCTTCATTCACCACTTAAAAGATAAACGAATTGAAAAAACAAGTAACAAAATTGAAAATGCCTTTCAAAAAACAATGCCAAAATCCAGAAAACGAACATTCAAGACCAAACGAGGCGTTTTAAAACGAATATATCGCAGAGATCTAATTTGGAATGACAATCGCAAAAAGGATTTTGAAAATCAACAAAGTTTTTGAAAGAGTCTGAATTAGTACGTATCCACCCATTTGTTGATGGAAATGGACGTACCAGCAGACTTATGGCAACATTGATTTTATCAGTTCATAAATTTAATATCAATAACTACTTCACTTTAGACGAATATTACAATCAAGATAGGCGGGCTTATGTTGATGCACTAAACAGTGCCGATAAAAACCATGATTTAACAAATTGGCTGGAATATTTCTGTGGCGGAGTATTATACTCAATTAATAAAGTTAAATCAGAAGTGTTAAAATTAGCTGAAATCACATCAAAATATGACAATACCATTCAATTAACTCCAAATGAAATTTCTGTATTAACACTTCTTGAAGAAAAAGGACATATTCAAAATAAAGATATCCGGGAGAGGTTAAACATTACCCCTCAAGCCAGCTATAAGATTATTAAAAAATTAAAAGATAAGGAATTAATAAAAAGTAGGGGAAACGGTAGAAATACAAAATACCTATTAAAATAAAATCTTTAATAAAACATGAATCATCAACCTTAATCATCAACCATCATAAATTTTTTATTTTTAATTAAAACTGTTTAAATCACCAAATAAGTAATTTGATGAATTTTAAAAAATTAATCATCAACCAAAAAATATATTAATCACCAACTAACAAATATGTTAAATCAAATGTTATATTATGAAACATTCTCATTTTAACCAATTATTATATTGTTAATGTCCATATTAGAGAAAAGAATATACTTTTTAAGAGATATTCAACAAGAATATATACCAAAAAAATACATTATCACTCCCAAAAAAAAGACAAAATGGACTCAAAAATTATTACTGATAAAACTCTTTTTATAAAAATAAGAAATAATAACAATTAATTCAACAATTAAGTAAACCATATTAATTTAAAATAAGTAAAAATAAATATTAAAGCTTAATAAACTCCAAAAATCATTGTAAAATTTTGTTGCCCGTATACTAACTCTCTTGAATCATCGGTAGAATACCCTTCCCTCCTCGAGTAACCCTCGAAACGGGCAGCCTATCTAATGCTGGGTTTCTCCTAATCACAGACAGTATCAACTTTCCTCATAGAAGGACCGAAGGCATCAGTCATTAAAAAATGATACGGCAATAATATTTATGTATAAAATAATATTTAACCATTTCTTAATTCATTGAAAAAACAAATAAAAATAAATTAAGAAATAACTAAAACAATAAAAATAAGTAAATTATAATAGAATAGGCTTGCAGCGAAATGAAATTCCCATAGAAAACCATAGTACACAAACAAAACAC
>OGXQ01001270.1_pt1 | contig 19374 bp, 17 predicted proteins | sample 1576291 | NCBI WGS metagenome assembly OGXQ01 (sample SAMEA3541575, study PRJEB24748) | human gut metagenome | biome: human gut; feature: human-associated habitat; material: faeces | place: China | collected 2012 | reverse complement strand
GATACGATCGTGTGGCTGGTAGAGGGGGGAATGCAGCAGGATGCGGTAGATATGATCACAAGCCTGTCTGTTTTTTTCCGGACTTCTCTTTCTAAGGGAAAAGATATTATTCCGTTATCTGAGGAGGAGCGTCATACGTTAAGTTATCTGGAGATTCAGCAGTCAAGATACAGGGATATTATGGAATTTGAGATTAATATTCCGCCGGAACTGGATGAAGTGATGGTGCCGAAGCTTACTTTGCAGCCGTTAGCGGAGAATGCTCTTTATCATGGAATTAAGAATAAGCGTGGAAAAGGTAAGATTCTTATTGAAGGATTCAATCTGGGAGATGATATGATGCTGAGAGTGACTGACAATGGTCAGGGAATGACACCGGAACGTCTTTATGAAGTACAGGAAGCCATCCGCACCGGTGAACGTGCCGGGTTCGGACTTGCTGCGGTGTCAGAGAGAATTGCACTTTATTATGGTCCGGGTTATGGACTGAAGATTTCTTCTACAGAGGGAGAAGGTACGGTTATGGAAGTGTATATGGCGAAAAAAATTAACCTGGATAACAATTCAAGAACAGTTTTATGGCCTGCTGATAGAGACTTACGAAGATCTGCCAAATAATGGAATGTATGAATTATGTCGACTAATGCTGAATTGTGCAAAGTGAATATAAAAGAAAGTTGATAATTTATTTCTGTATTTATAATGCACAATAAAAAATCCAACTTCCGCAATAAAAAAATAAACTTTGTATAAATTATGAACAAAATATGATAGAAGAATAAACTTTTTGCGGAAAATATTCTATGGAATTTTCCTGGATTTTTACTATAATAAAGACATCTTAAATGAATCGGGAGGATTTACAAAATGAAGAAAAAAATCGTGTCAGCTTTATTAACAGCAACAATGGTATGCGGTATGAGCGTTGTTCCGGCAGTGGGTGTAGCAGCAGCGGACGACACAATCACAGTTGGTTTCTCACAGGTAGGTGCTGAATCTGACTGGCGTACAGCTAATACAGAATCCATGAAATCCACATTCAGCGAAGAGAACGGATATGAATTAATCTTCGACGATGCACAGCAGAAACAGGAAAACCAGTTAACAGCAATCCGTAACTTCATCCAGCAGGAAGTTGATTACATCGTACTTGCTCCTGTAACAGAGACAGGTTGGGATACAGTTCTCCAGGAAGCAAAAGACGCAGGAATCCCTGTAATTATCGTAGACCGTATGGTTGATGTATCTGATGACAGCCTTTACACTGCATGGGTTGGATCAAACTTCAAACTTGAAGGCCAGAAAGCTATGGCATGGCTGGATGCATATCTGGAAGCAAAGGGACGTGGAGATGAAGAAATCAATCTTGTTGACATTCAGGGAACTATCGGTGCATCTGCTCAGATCGGACGTACACAGGGATTTGACGATGCAGTAGAGGCTCATGACAACTGGACAACACTTGCACAGCAGTCAGGTGAATTTACACAGGCCAAAGGTCAGGAAGTTATGGAATCTATCCTGAAACAGAGCGGTGATGACATTGATGTTGTTTACTGTGAGAATGATAACGAGGCATTTGGTGCAATTGATGCGATCGAAGCAGCAGGCTACGAAGTTGGTGGAGAAGAAGGCCAGATCCTTGTAATGTCCTTCGATACAACAAACGCTGGTCTTACAGATACATTAAGCGGAAAGATCACACTGGATACAGAGTGTAATCCATTACACGGACCACGTGTACAGGAAATCATCGAGAAACTTGAAGCTGGCGAAGAGGTTGACAAACAGGCTTATGTAGATGAAGAAATGTTTGCAGCTGATGATACAGTTACATCTATCAAAGTTGACGACGCTGACTATGAAGTAACAACTATTACACAGGACATCATTGATGGACGTGCATACTAATTATTAGTGTAAATCCGGAGCGTGGTTCATAATTCGGAGAAACCCGGGTTGCGGACCACGCTACCTTTATGCCATGAATTAACCCGCTTTGCTGAAAAAAATTCAGCGATGAGGGGTAAAAACCAGTATAGAAAGCAGGTGGAAAGATTATGGAACAAAATGTAGTATTGGAGATGCGCGATATTTCCAAAAATTTCACTGGCGTTCGTGCCCTTTCCCATGTGGACTTTACCCTTCGTAAAGGTGAGATCCACGCACTGATGGGTGAGAACGGTGCAGGTAAATCAACACTGATCAAGGTGCTGACCGGTGTTCACGAATTTGAAAGCGGTTCTATTCATATGGCCGGAAACAGCAATGCAATTGTAAATCATTCTCCGCAGGAGGCACAGGCAAACGGTATCAGTACAGTGTACCAGGAAGTAAACCTTTGCCCGAACCTGACTGTAGCCGAGAATTTATTTATCGGTAGAGAGCCGAGAAAGATGGGAATGATTGATTGGAAGCAGATGAATGAGCGCTCAGGAAAGCTTCTTGAGAGCCTGGACATTCATGTGCCGCCAACACAGATGCTGGAGGAGTGCTCTATTGCTATCCAGCAGATGATCGCAATCGCACGTGCAGTTGATATGAAATGCCGTGTGCTGATCCTGGATGAGCCAACCTCATCACTGGATGACGATGAAGTTGAGAAGCTGTTTGTACTTATGAGAAGACTTCGTGACGAAGGAGTAGGTATTATCTTTGTCACCCATTTCCTTGAACAGGTATATGCAGTCTGCGACAGAATTACAGTTCTTCGTAACGGCGAACTGGTAGGAGAATATGAGACAAAGGATCTTCCGAGAGTTATGCTGGTTGCCAAGATGATGGGTAAGGACTTTGACGACCTGGCAGCCATTAAGAAGGAAGGCATTTCCACGGTTAAGGAGGAAGTGGTCATCAGCGCAAAGGGATTGGGCCACAAGGGAACCATCAAGCCCTTTAACGTGGTACCTGCCACGGGCTACGAGGTGGCCAATGTGGTGGTGGACGGCACCGATCTGGGCCCCATCTCCTACTACACCTTCGAGCGTGTGGGTACGGATCACACCATCTCCGCCACCTTCCAGAAGGCACAGGCCGGTGGGGAGATCGCCATCTTCAGCGTGCTGACCACCGTGGCCGGCGAGGGCGGTGCGGTTCAGCCTGCGGGCCAGACCAAGGTCGCCACCGGCGAGACCGTGAACGTGACCTTCGTGCCGGATGAGGGCTATCAGCTGGCTTCCGTCAAGGTCAATGGCCGCAAGGTGGAGGTCACCGACAACACCTACGCCCTGACCATGGATCAGAACTACGCCGTGACGGCGGACTTCGAGGCCATCCCCGATGTGCCGCAGGTGATGTTCGAGAACGATTTCGAGAGCGTCAGCGGCGACAAGTTCCCCTTCCACGGTTGGACGGTGAAGGGGCAGGATACCAACAGCACATGGAAGCAGTATACCTACTACAACTGGAAGAGCGAGGGCAATGATTCCAAGCACGCTTACATCACCAACGACTGGGATGGTGCACAGGATGAGTACCTGATCTCCCCTGTTGTGGACCTCTCCGCCACCCGTGACGGCGTTCTGACCTTCGACTTCGCCTACGGCGAGTACGGCATCAAGAACAAGACCTTCACTGCTACGGTGGAAGTTTCTACCGACGGCGGAAAGACGTGGAACGCGATCTGGAACTTCCAAGACAGCTATACCGGCCAGCAGGCCAGCAACTACATCATTTCCGGCAGCGCAGAGGTTCCCGTGCCCGCCGAGTACAATGTGGCCGGTGTCCAGTTTGCCTTCCGCTATGTCCATCCCAATGAGGACACTATCGGCCAGCTGGCCATCGACAATGTGAAGCTGATGGCTGTGGAGACCGGCGAGGCTGCCCAGAAGTACACCATCGCCGCAACTGCCGGCGAGGGCGGCTCCATCACCCCCAATGGTGACGTCTCCGTGAAGGAGGGTGCCTCCCAGACCTTCGCCATCACCGCCGACAACGGCTATGAGATCGCTGACGTGCTGGTGGACGGCAACAGCGTGGGCGCTGTGGAGACTTACACCTTCGACGAGGTGAAGGCCAACCACACCATCTCCGCTTCCTTCAACAAGACCGCCACGGGCGTGGAGTTCGACAACGACTTTGAGCAGGACGAGTTCCCCGGACACGGCTGGACGGTGAAGTCGGAGAACACCGGCTGCACATGGTATGCCGGTACCAACCGGAATCTGAACACCACCCGTCAGGCCCGTATCGACTTCGACTACTACGAGTATGAGGGTTACGGCATCGGCGAGGTGCAGCCCATGGCTGCCGGCAGCGGCAAGAAGCAGAATGAGTATCTGATCTCCCCGGTGGTGGATCTCACCGGCAAGACGCCTACTCTGTCCTTCGATTATCTGCTGTTCAAGTACATGATTCAGAACGACATTGCCAAGTTCACGGTGGAGGCCACCATCGACGGCGGCCAGACTTGGACCACCATCTGGAATGCTGCCGATCTGGATGCTGTCAGCGGCTACTGGTTTAAGGGTACGGCGGAAATCGAAGTACCCGCCGCCTATCTCACCAGCAACGTACAGTTTGCCTTCCATTTCTACAAGACCTATGCCCAGTACACTGATAGCGACGGTATGTTCGCCGTGGATAACGTGAAGCTGGTCACCGGTGATGAGGACCCCTGTGCCAACGGTCACGCCTATGGCGCCCCGGTGTGGAGCTGGACGGATGATTTCAAGGCCACCGCCACCTTCACCTGCGCCAACAACGCCGCTCACGTGGAGAACGTGACAGCCACCGTCACCAACGCCGTGACCACCGAGGCCACCTGCGAGACGGACGGCGTTCGCACCTACACCGCCAAGGTCACCTTCGAGGGCAAGGAGTACACCGACACCAAGACCGAGGTCATCCCCGCCACCGATCATGCTTACGGTGAGCCGGTGTGGAAGTGGAACGATGATTTCACCGCTTCTGCCACCTTCACTTGCGCCAATGATGATTCCCACGTGGAGACGGTGAACGCTGCTGTCACCAATGAGGTGACCACCGAGGCCACCTGCGAGGCCGACGGCGTGCGGACGTACACCGCCAAGGTCACCTTCGGTGGTAAGGACTACACCGATACCAAGACCGAGGTCATCCCCGCCACCGATCACGACACGGAGCTGGTGGGTGCCAAGGATGCTACCTGCACCGAGGACGGCTACACCGGCGACGAGGTCTGCAAGGTCTGCGGCGTCACGGTGAAGCAGGGCGAGGTGATTCCCGCTCTGGGCCACGACTACAAGGATGGCAAGTGCAGCCGCTGCGGCGCTGAGGAGCCTACCACTCCCGTGGAGCCCGGCAAGCCCGGCGATTCCGGCAAGCCTACCACGCCGGAGAAGCCCGCTGAGCCGTCTCAGCCCACCACGCCCGCCACCGGCGACAGCAGCAACATGACCGCCCTGTGGGTGGTGCTGGCTGTGGCTGGTCTGGGTATCATCGCCCTAGTGGTGCTGCTTGTCACCAAGCGCAAGAACAAAAAGGACTAAATCGGCCTGTTCCAACGAAAAAAGGCGCTCCGACAGTTGCCGGAGCGCCTTTTTTTCTGAACTTTCCGCAGCATCTTTTTACGGCCGGGGCTTTTCACCACCTGCTGGATGTGCTATACTGAATCCATTAACCTGTGCATCAAGGAGCCGCTTATGAAACGTGTCGCCAGTATTCAGGATATTTCGTGTCTGGGCCGCTGCTCGCTGACGGTGGCGCTGCCTGTGATCTCCGCCATGGAGGTGGAGTGCGCCATTCTGCCCACCGCCGTACTCAGCGCCCACACCATGTTCCCGGACATCCTCTGCCGGGACCTGACGGCGGATATTCTGCCCATCGCCCGATACTGGCAGAGCCAGCAGGTGCGGCTGGACGCCGTCTACACCGGTTATCTGGCCTCCCCCCGACAGGTGGAGGATGTCTGCCAGGCGTTGGAGGTGCTGGCGGGGCCGGATACCCTACGCTTCGTGGACCCGGCTATGGCCGATGGGGGAGCGCTCTACACGGGCTTTGACGAGGATTTTCCCCGCCACATGGCCCGCTTGGCGGCGCAGGCGGACGTGGTGACGCCCAATCTCACGGAGGCATGCCTGCTGACGGGAACCCCCTACCGGGAGGACTACGACTTGCCCCGGCTGCGGGATATCCTGCGGAAGCTGGCGGAGCTGGGCCCCCGTCACGTGGTGCTGACCGGCGTCCCCTATGGCCCGGACAAACTGGGCGTGCTGGCCTATACCCCGGCGGAGGATCGCTTCTTTGAATACGGCAGCCGCCGCATCGATGCCCATTTTCCCGGCACGGGGGATCTCTTCTCCTCCGCCTGCGTAGGTGCCCTGATGCGGGGCAAGCCGCTGGAGGAGGCCCTGCGTTTGGCGGTGGATTTCACGCTGCTGTGCATCCAAGTCACCTGCCGGGATGAAAGCGCTCCATGGTACGGGGTGGAGTTTGAAAAAGCGCTGAGGTATCTTCCAGAGCTGCTGGAGCGATAAAAACGGGAGGGAAAAGCCATGTTTCGAGACATCCGGAAGAAGAAAAATCAGATCAGCACGGAGGCAGCGGAGCAGCTTCTGATTCAGGCCCGCCGGGGCGTTCTGGCCGTAAACGGCCGGGAGGGCTACCCCTACGCCATCCCCATCAACTACTATTACGACCGGGAGGCGCAGAAAATTTACTTCCACGGCGCCCGTGCCGGTCACAAGGCGGAAGCCATCCGGGCCTGCGACAAGGTGTGCTTCACTGTCTACGGCGGCGAGACGATCCGGGAGGAGGCGTGGGCGCCGTACCTCCGGAGCGTCGTGGTGTTCGGCCGGTGCCGCCTGCTGGAGCAGAGCCCGGAGACTATGGCGCTGCTGAAGCGCTTCGCCATGAAGTATTACCCGGAGGAGCAGTTGGCAGACGAGGAGATCCGGCAGGATGGCGCTGCCGCCCAGCTCTTCGAGATCGAGATACACCACCTCAGCGGAAAAGAAGTGCAGGAGAAGTAAGCATATCCTCCCCGGTATGCAGCTGCCGGAACCGCAAAAGAAAAACAGCACCCGCGGGCCCAATGGGTCTGCGGGTGCTGTTGGTGCCGGTGACCGGACTCGAACCGGTACGCTGTCGCCAGCGGTGGATTTTGAGTCCACTACGTCTACCAATTCCATCACACCGGCAGAGGAGACTCTACTATTATAGCCGAAGCGGCGGCGGATTGCAAGAGTAATTTTCCCGCCCATCACTCCGTAGCTACGGCCAACAGCTCCGGAACGGTGTCCACGATGCACCGGGCGCCGGCCTGCTCCAGCAGCGCCCGCCCCCGGAAGCCCCAGGCCACTGCCGCCAGCGGAAGTCCTGCCCGGTGAGCCATCTCCACGTCTACCTCGCTGTCGCCCACATACAGGGCGTGCTGGGCATCCACCCCCAGCTGCTCCATGGCGCTCCACACCATCTCCGGTGCGGGCTTGGAGGGGATACCGTCTCGCTGCCCCAGTGCTGCCAACCCCGGAAAGAACCGGGCCGCCAGCGTGCGGGTGGTCTCATCCGGCTTGTTGGATACCACCGCCAGCTTCAGCCCCCGTTGCCGCAGCTGCTCCAGCAGCTCCGGGATGCCTGGATAGGGGCAGGTTTGGACGCAGTTGTGGGCCTGATAGTAGGCCCGGTACTCCGCCAGCACCTTCTGCTCCTGAGGATATCCCTCCGGCAGCGCCCGGTGGATCAGCGGCCCGGCACCGTTTCCAACGAAGCGCCGCACCTCCTCAAGGGTTCGCAGAGGCAGCCCGTGAGCCGCCAGCACGTGGTTTACGGCGTCCTGCATATCCGTCAGGGTGTCCAGCAGGGTGCCGTCCATGTCAAACAGGATCGCATGATATCTGCCCATGGCCGCCCTCACCCCCGGATCAGGGTGGTCAGACCGGCGTGGGCGGCGGCCTGCTCCGCCTCCTTCTTACTGTGGCCCTGACCCTTCCCGATGGGTTGCCCGTTCAGCAGCACACGGGAGGTGAATACCTTGGCGTGGTCCGGACCGCTGGCGGAGACCAATTCATATTGCAGCGTCTGGTTGCTGCGCCGCTGCACCAGCTCCTGCAGCTCCGTCTTGTAGTCCCGGCGGCGCTCCTCCACATCCGTCTCCCGCTCCTTATCCAGCAGGACCCGGTGAATGAGCGCACGGGCCGCCTCCAACCCGCCGTCCAGATACACGGCGGCAAAAACGGACTCCGTGGCGTCCGCCAGAATGGACGCCCGCTGCCGGCCTCCGCCGGCCTCCTCGCCCTTGCCCAGCTTCAGATAGGATCCCAAGTCGAGACTCTGGGCCACCTCGTGCAGACTCTCCTCGCAGACCAGTGCGGCCCGGATGCGGGTCAAGTCCCCCTCCGGCAGATCCGGGTGCTTGCGGAACAGATAGTCCGCCGTCACCAGACCCAGCACGGCGTCCCCCAGAAACTCCAGCCGCTCATTGCTATGAATGCCCAAGCTGCGGTGCTCATTGGCGTAGGAGCTGTGATATAAAGCGCCCTCCAGCCGCTTCCGATCCTGGAAGGTATAGCCCAGACGCTCCTCTAAAGTACGCATTGCATAACTCCTTTCCGGCCGGAAAAGAAAGCCCCGTGGACAAACTCCAACGGGGCGTTCTTTCTTCACGGTCGTGTCAGCTCATCTTATTGTACAGATAACGAACGCAGTCACCGACGGTTTTCAGCCCGGTCAGGTCGTCCTCGTCGATCTCACCGACGTTGAATTCTTCTTCCATGGCCATTACCAGCTCCACCAGATCCACAGAGTCAGCGCCCAGATCATCCACAAAGGAGCTGTCCATGCTGATCTCGTCAGCATCAATGGCGAACTGTTCAGCGATCAGATCCTGCATCGTCTTGAAGATGTCTTCCATCGTCATAAGATGATTCCCCTCCTTTCGGGTATCGCTCTGAAAGATAATACGGCAATTACCGCCGTGTGTCAACACCTTTTCTGTGAATATTTTCCCGAAGTGGAGTTTATTCCCGTTCCACCTTCATCAGGGCCACATTTTCCTCGATATCCCTGATAATGCCGCTGCGGGCCACCTGCACCGCCTGCCCCATGGCGTTTTCGATGGCCTCGGCGTTGGAGGAGCCGTGGGCCTTGATAACCGGCCGGGAGATACCGATGAAGGCGGTACCGCCCACCTTATTGGGGTCCAGCCTGGCCTTGAAGGCGTTGAGCCCCGGCATGACGCACAGGGCCGCCAGCTTGGTCAGCAGGTTCTTCTTGAACATGGCTTTCAGAGCGCTTCCGGCGAAAGAGCCTACGCCCTCCATGGTTTTCAGCAGCACATTGCCGGAGAAGCCGTCGCAGACGATGACGTCGCACCCGCCCTTGATGGCCTCCTTGGCCTCAATGTTGCCGATGAAGTTCAGGTGTCCCGCCGTGTGGGCCTCCCGCAGCCAGCGCAGGGTCTCCTTCTGGAGATCGGTGCCCTTGCTGTCCTCGGTGCCGATGTTCAGCAGTCCCACACGGGGCCGCTCTACCCCAAGCACCCGGTGGGCGTAGTAGCTGCCCAGATAGGCGAACTGTACCAGATATTCCGGGGTACACTCGGCGTTGGCGCCGCAGTCGATGAGTACCGCCTGACCGGTGGTGGTGGGAATTACCGGGGCCATGGCCGCCCGACGGATGCCCCGGATGCGCTTGACGATGAGGGTAGCGCCGGTGAGCAGAGCGCCGGTGCTGCCGGCGGAGACCATGGCGTCGGCCCTGCCGTCCCGCAGCATGGTCAGTCCCACGCCCATGGAGGTGTCCTTCTTCCGGCGGAACACCGTGGCGGGGTCGTCACACATCTCCACCGTCTCAGTGGTGTGGACGATCTCCATGCCCTGGGGCAGCGTCTTTTCGCCGCAGGCCTCCAGCGCCTGCAAAATAGCGGTGGTGTCGCCGGTGAGGGTGACGTCCACGCCCCAGCGCTTCTGACCGGATAGCGCACCCTTGACGATCTCCAGCGGGGCATTGTCGCCGCCCATGGCGTCGATGATGAGCTTCATGACAGGATCTCCTCCTTCCGGGCTTCGATGATGGCCAGCGAGCGCTGGCTCAGCTCGGCATTCTTGTTGCGCTTGCCCTTGACCCGGTGGTCCAGCGGCGGGATGATGCCGAAGTTGATGTTCATGGGCTGGAATACCCCCACGGTCTGATTGCTGACATACAACCCCAGAGCGCCGATGGCCGTTTCCTGCGGGAAGTCGATGGGGGCCTGTCCCTTCAGGCGGCGGGCCGTCTCCACTCCCACCAGAAAGCCGCTGGCGCAGGACTCCACATAGCCCTCTACGCCGGTCATCTGTCCGGCAAAAGCGATACGGGATTGGGACTTCAGCCGGTAATACCGATCCAACAGCCGGGGGGAGTCCAGATAGGTGTTGCGGTGCATGACGCCGTAGCGCAGGAACTGAGCGTCCTTCAGAGCGGGGATCATGGTGAATACCCGCTTCTGCTCCGGCCACCGCAGGTGGGTCTGGAAGCCCACCAGATTGTAAATGGAGCCGTCGGCGTTGTCCCGCCGCAGCTGTACCACGGCGTAAGGCTCCTTCCCGGTCTTGGGGTCCGGCAGGCCACGGGGCTTCAGCGGCCCGAAGCGCAGGGTGTCCTCACCCCGGCGGGCCATGACCTCCACCGGCATACAGCCCTCAAAGACCTGCCCATCCTCGAAGCCGTGGACCTCCGCCCCCTGGGCGGTGGTCAGCTCCTGCCAGAAGGACAGATACTCCTCCTTGGACAGGGGGCAGTTGATGTAGTCCGGGGTACCCTTATCGTAGCGGGAGGCGAAATAGGCGCTGTCCATATCCACGCTGTCAAAGCTCACCAGCGGAGCGGCAGCGTCGAAGAAGTTCAGGGTGGTTTGCTGTCCGTCTCCCAGCAGAGCCAGCAGGCGGTTCGCCAGAGCGTCGGAGGTCAGCGGCCCGGAGGCCACCACCACCTCACCCTCCGGCAGCTCCGTTACCTCGCCGGGGACCACGGTGATAAGCGGGTGGTTCCGGAGCTCCTCCGTCACCATCCGGGCAAAGCCCTCCCGGTCCACTGCCAGAGCGCCTCCGGCGGGGACGGCGGTGGCGTCGGCGCAGCGGAGGATCAGGCTGTCCAGTCGCCGCAGCTCCTCCTTCAGCAGGCCCACGGCATTCTCCAGCCCCGCTCCCCGCAGGGAGTTGGAGCAGCAAAGCTCGGCAAACCATGGGGTCACATGGGCGGGGGTCATCTTCTCTGGCTTCATCTCCCGCAGGGTCACGGGAATGCCCCGCCGGGCCAGCTGCCAAGCACATTCGGAGCCGGCCAGACCGGCGCCGATCACAGTTACAGGCTCCATTTATTCCTCCGTTTCAGCGTCAGCCTTCTTGGCGGCAGACGTGGTAGCTTTCTTAGTAGCGGCCTTTTTGACCGTAGTGGTTTTCTTGGCCGTCGTTGCTTTCTTGGTAGTCGTGGCTTTCTTAGTGGTAGCCTTCTCGGCCGCCGCCTTTCTGGAGGCCGTCGCTTTTTTGGCTGCGGCCCTCTCCACTGCCGTGGATGCTTCGGCAGCCTCCTCCGTAGAGGGCTGTTCCGCAGCGGCCTTCGCCACGGCAGAGGCAGGCTTTTTGCTCGCCGCCTTGGCCGTGGATTTTTTGGCGGCGGTTTTGGCCGTGCCGGTTTTCTTAGCGGTGCTTTTCTTTGCCGCAGTTTTCTTAGCTGTGGTGGTTTTCTTGGCTGCGGGCTTGTCAGATGCCTCCGTTTGGACAGTTTCGGACGTCGGCTGACCGTCCGCTGCGGTACCATTTGTCCCGCTTTCCGTCCCATCGGACGCAGCAGTCCGCTTGGGATAGCCTCGCTGATCCTCCGGCAGGAAATTTTCGCACGCCGGGTTGATGCAGAAGGGACGCTTGAACCCCCGGCCGGATTTTTTGAACATGGTGTGGCCGCAGACAGGGCAGTCGTCCTTCACAGGTACGTCGAAGGTAACGAAGGAGCAGGTGGGGAACTTTTCGCAGCAGTAATAGTTATACTGCTTGCCGGATTTCTTGCTGATGCCGGTGCGCTTCATGAGCCGGCCGCCGCACACAGGGCAGCGGCCCGGCATCTCCACCACCAGAGGCTTGGTGAACTTGCACTCCGGGTAGCCGGGGCAGGCCAGGAACCGGCCGAACCGGCCGGACTTGATGACCATGTTCCTGCCGCAGAGGTCACACTTCTCCTCGGTGACCTCGTCGGGGACCTTCAGATAAACACCCTCCATGTCCTTCTCCACCTGATGGAGATTGGACTCGAAGCCACCGTAGAACTGGCGCAGCAGCTGCTTCCACGGCAGCTTTCCGGACTCCACCTCATCCAGCTCCTCCTCCATGTGGGCGGTGAACTTCACGTCCACGATGTCCTTGAAGCGGTCGCACATAAGGCCGTTGACCACGTCGCCCAGCGGCGTCATTTTCAGGTACTTGCCGTCCTTGATGACGTACTCCCGGTCCAGAATGGTGGACACCGTGGGCGCATAGGTGGAGGGGCGGCCGATGCCGTTTTCCTCCATGGCCCGGATGAGGGAGGCATCGGTGAACCGGGCGGGGGGCTGGGTGAAGTGCTGGGCCGGGTCAAAGCCCGTCAGCGTCACCACCTCGCCCTGTGCCAGCGGGGGCAGGGCGGGGGCCTTTTCCTCCTTCTCGTCGTCCCGGCTCTCCTCGTATACGGCGGTATAGCCGGCGAACTTCAGGCTGCTGGCGCTGGCCCGGAAGCTGTGGGCTCCGGCGCCCAGCTCTACGCTGACGCTGTCATAGACGGCGTTGGACATCTGGCTGGCCAGAAAACGGCTCCAGATCAGGCGGTACAGCCGATACTGCTCGCTGGTAAGATCGCTCTTGACCCGCTCCGGGGTCAGATCCACGTCGCTGGGGCGGATGGCCTCGTGGGCGTCCTGCGCCCCGGCCTTGGTCTTATACTGCCGGGGGGCGGCGGGACAGTAGCCTGCGCCGTAGCGCCCGGTGACGAAGCTGCGGGCCGCTGCCTGCGCCTCGTCGGAGATCCGCAGGGAGTCGGTACGCATATAGGTGATGAGGCCCACGGTACCCTCGCCGGTGATGTCCACGCCCTCATACAGCTGCTGGGCAATGGCCATGGTGCGCCGGGGAGTCATGTTCAGCTTCCGGGAGGCATCCTGCTGCATGGTGGAGGTGGTGAAGGGCGGGGCGGGGGAGCGCTGCTTATCCGTGCGCTTCACGCTCTTGACGGCGAAGGGCAGATCCTGCACCTCCGCCTGAATGGCGCTGATCTCCTCCTGAGAGACGGGCTCATATTTCTTGCCGTCCTTGCCGTAATATCTGGCCCGGAAGGGGACGCCGCCGTCGTTTTTCAGCAGGGCGTCCAGCGTCCAGTACTCCTGGGGGACGAAGTCCTTGATCTCCTTCTCCCGGTCTGCCACCAGACGCATGGCCACCGACTGCACCCGGCCTGCCGACAGGCCCCGCCGGATCTTTTTCCACAGCAGGGGGGACAGCTCATAGCCCACGATGCGGTCCAGAATACGCCGGGCCTGCTGGGCGTCCACCAGATCCTGATCGATCTCACGGGGGTGGTGGATGCTCTCGGTGACCACCTTGCGGGTGATCTCGTTGAAGGTGACTCGCTTGGCTTTTTCGTCGCTGAGGTCCAGCAGGTTCTTCAGGTGCCAGCTGATGGCCTCACCCTCACGGTCCGGGTCGGTGGCCAGATATACGGTGTCGCTGGCCTTGGAGAGTTTTTTCAGCTCATTGATAAGCTCCTCCTTACCCCGGATGGGGCGGTAGTTGGGCTCGAAGTCGTGCTCGACATCCACGCCCAGCTTGCTTTTGGGCAGGTCACGCAGATGTCCCATACTGGCCCTGACCTCGTAATCCGGTCCCAGATACTTGCCGATGGTCTTGGCCTTGGCAGGGGACTCCACGATCACCAGATTTCGGGCTGCTTTTTTTGCCATGTTCTTATCCTTCCTTTTTACAACCGGATCTCCACCGTGCGGACGAAGCGCCGTGCTCCGTGCTGCGTGGCATATCCGTCGATCTCTAATACCGTCAGGGCTGACAGCACCCGCCGAATGGGCAGGTCGGCCCGCTCCGCCACGTCATCGGTGAGCAGAGGGGCATCGGTGGTCAGCACCTGTAGGATGCGGATCTGATCGTCCGTCAGACCCGCCGTATCCGCCGTCAGGTCCAGTACCGGCAGGGCGGGGGGAGTTTCCTTCTTCTCCGGCTTCGCCGGGGACGATTCCTCCGCCCTTTGAGTGGGGAGACCGTCCTGCTCCGGCACCGGAGGAAGATTCTCCGGCGAGGGGCGCAGCCGGTGGGGGAACCGGCTCCGGTACCCCTCCAGAATGTCCCAGCCGCAGGTCACAAGTCCTGCGCCGTCCCGGATGAGGCGGTTGCTGCCCCGGCTGTTGGGGGCGTCGATGGGGCCGGGGACGGCGAACACGTCCCGTCCCTGCTCCAGCGCCGTATTGGCGGTGATGAGAGCGCCGCTGCGCTCCGGGGCCTCCACCACCAGCACCGCCAGACTCAGGCCGCTGAGGATACGGTTGCGGACGGGGAAGTGGCTGCCCATAGGCTCCGTTCCCGGCGGGTACTCGCTCAGCAGCACGCCGGTGGCGGCGATGTCCTCGTAGAGCCGCCGGTTCTCCGCCGGATAGACCACGTCCACGCCGCCGCCCAGCACGGCCGCCGTAAAGCCGCCGGCCCGCAGAGCACCCCGGTGGGAGGCACCGTCGATGCCCTTGGCAAGGCCCGACACCACCACGGCACCCTCCTTCGCCAGCTGGTAGCCCAGCTCCTCGGCGGCGGAGATGCCATAGGGGGTACACGTCCGGGTACCCACCACGGAGACGGCGGCCTCCTCATCGAACAGGGGCATCCGGCCCCGGCCATACAGCAGCACCGGCGGGTCATAGATGTTCCGCAGGCGGTCCGGATAGAGGGCGTCCTGCATGGTCAGCAGGAAGATATCCCCCTTGGCGCAGTGGGCCAGCACGTCCTCGGCCCGGTCTGTGGACTTGTCCGACAGCAGCGCCGCCTGAGAGGAGGACAGCCCCTCCACCGGAGGGAGATCCTCCGGCTGGGCGTAGTATATGTCCTCCGGCGAGGGGAAATGCTCCAGAAGCAGAAGCTTGCTGCGGTTGGTCAGCCCCGGCAGGGTGGTGAACCATACCCAGTATTTCAGAGCAGCCATGTGAGGTCCCTCCTTATCGCCAGCTCTCCCACAGCAGCACCGCTGCGGCAATGGCCGCATTCAGAGATTCGCAGCGGTCTGACATGGGAATACGGATGGTTTGATCGCACAGGTCCAGCACCTCCCGGCTCAGGCCACGGCCCTCACTGCCGATGGCCAGCGTGCAGCGGGTGTAGTCCGCCTGCCGGGCGTCCACGGTGTCCTCCCGCAGGGCGGCACCGTACAGGGGCAGGCCGCTGCGGTGCAGCAGGGCCGCCAGTTCCTCCGGTGTGTCGGAATAGATGGGGCGGCGGAACACGGCCCCCATGGACGAGCGCACCGCCTTCCAGCCGTAGGGGTCGGCGCAGCCGCCGGTAAGCAGCAGGCCGTCGGCGTCGAAGGCGTCCAGCGTCCGCAGGATGGTGCCTACGTTGCCGGGGTCCTGCACCCCGTCCAGCAGCACATACCGCCGGCCGGTGAGAGTCTGGGGCAGGGGAAGCTGGGGCAGGCGGCAGGTGAAAAGCACCCCCTGAGGGGTCTTTACCGGGGAGATGGAGGCCATGACGTCCTCCGGCACCTGCACCTGCCGGATGTGCTCCGGCAGCCGGGGCAGAGGGGAGATGGTCACCACGGCGGTGATCTCCGCCTGCCACAGCAGGGCCTCCTGCAGCAGCTTGGGACTGTCGCAGAGGAATTCCCCCGTCGCCCGCCGGTAGGCGGCGGAGCCGGCCAACCTGCGGATATGGCCCATGAGGGGGTTGTGACGGCTGGTGATATGCTCCATAGGGACTCCTTTCCCGGCGTTTTATGCACCGAAGGGTTGATTTGACACCTTATTCTAAAGGATTCCTCCGGTAATTTCAAGCCCTTTCTGCCGGGAAGGGCAAAAAAGAGGGAATTTTCCACGGAATATTCCCAAAAACTTCTTGACTTTTGGCGGATATCCGGTATAATAATTAGGCCTGCGTGTGCGGGCAAATCCTTGCTCTCACCGCAGCGTGAGGGCCATAAGTCCAAAAGGAGGTGCAAAAAGTATGGCTAAGATTTCCGCCAACTATGAGGTCGTTTACATTCTCGACCCGGCACAGGGTGAGGAGGCTATTGCCGCCAATGTGGCAAAGTTCCAGGCTCTGGCTGAGCAGCACGGCTGCTCCGACGTGGTCGTGGATGAGTGGGGCAAGCGTCGTCTTGCTTACGCCATCGATTACAAGACCGAAGGCTACTATGTGCTGATGAGCTTCACCAGCGCACCGGAATTCCCCAAGGAGCTGGATCGTATCCTGGGCATTACCGAGGGCGTGATGCGTTCCATGATCGTCTGCAAGGACGAGTAAGGGGGAAGCACAATGCTGAACAAGATTTTCATCATGGGTCGCCTGACCAGGGACCCGGAGCTGCGGCGTACTCAGAGCGGTACGGCGGTCACCAGCTTCTCTTTGGCCGTGGACCGGGACTATAAGTCCCAGAGCGGCGAAAAGGAGACCGATTTCATCGATGTGGTGGCTTGGCGCAGCACGGCGGAGTTCGTCTCCAAGTATTTCACCAAGGGCCGCATGGCCGTGGTGGAGGGGCGGCTCCAGATCCGTGACTGGAAAGACAAGGAGGGCAACAACCGCAGAAGTGCGGAGGTGGTTGCCGACAATGTCTATTTCGGTGACAGCAGACCCGGCGGTGCCGGTGGGAATAACGGCGGTTATTCTCAGGCTCCTGCCTACGGTGCTCCCGCCGGAGGGTATTCCGCCCCGGTGGGCGGCCCGTCCGATTTTGCCGAGATCGACGAGGAGGACGGCGATCTGCCGTTCTGATGTGCCAAGGCACATGAAATCTTTATAAGGAGGAATTTTCCATGGCTATGGAACGTGAAAATAGAGCGCCCCGTGGCAACGGCCGTAAGCGCCGTAAGGTTTGCCAGTTCTGCGTGGATAAGTGCGAGCATATCGATTATAAGGATGCCGCCAAGCTGCGCCGCTTCATCAGCGAGCGCTCCAAGATCCTGCCCCGCCGTACCACCGGTACCTGCGCTATGCATCAGCGTCAGCTGACCGAGGCCATTAAGCGTGCCCGTCAGATCGCTCTGCTGCCCTTCGTTACCGAGTAAGTTGGTCATCAAAAAGAGCCTGCCAGTTTGGCAGGCTCTTTTTTGTTCCAAAGTCGAAGGCTTTGGAACAGAGGGGGTGATTTGGCCCGATGGGAGATCAGGGCAGCAGCGCCTGAATTTCAGACAGACTCCGGGCGAAGTGGATGCCCCGCTGGCGCTCCGGGGAGGAGAGACCGGAGGCGATCATATGGTCCAGAAGGGCCTTCAGGTGGCAGTAGTAGCCGTCCAGATCATAGAGGATGCAGGGGGCGGACAGCTGGCCCAGCGATACCTGCGACATGACCTCCGTGATCTCCTCCAGTGTGCCGGTGCCGCCGGGGAAGGCGATGAAGGCGTCCCCCAGCTGAATCATTTTGGCCTTGCGCTCCGCCATGCTTCGGGTGACGATGAGTTGGGTCAGACCGTCGTATTGCAGGTCCTGTGCCATGAAGCACTCCGGCTCCACGCCGATGACGCTGCCGCCCTGCTCCAGTGCGCTCTGGGCCAGCAGGCCCATGAGTCCGGTTTTGGAGCCGCCGTAGACCAGTGTGTGGCCTGCGGCACCGATCCATGCGCCCAGTTCCCGGACGGCCTGCGCCAGATGGGGGTCGGTGCCGCAGCTGGCGCCCAGATATACGGTGATGTGCATAGGCGATACCTCCGTGGGTGATTTGTGTCAGTATAGCACGATATGGAGAGAAAAACAAGGACAGGCGGGAGCCTGTCCTTGTGTGAAGCGCGGGGATATCAGCCCCAGAGGGCGGTGAGCATGGGGATGATCTGCTTTTTCCGGCTCATGACCTTGGGCAGGAACAGGCTGTTGTCCTTGGGCTCGGCGGAGAAGGCGTTGCGGATGACGTCATCGCTGCCCACATACAGCAGCTGCGTACCCTCCATCAGCACGTCCGTCAGCATCAGGATCACCATGTCGTAGTGGTGATCCTCCTGATCGTGGCGCATGGCCTCCAGAAATTCCTCCCGGCGCTGGAGCATGCAGTCTGCCAGCGACAATGCGGCAGAGCTTTTAAATGAGCTGTCCATTGAATATAACCGGGTGCGCCAGGCTGCCATTACCCAGGAGATCACGGAAGTGGTAGGCGGTGCAAGGGCACAGCGGAAGAAGCGGAGATAAGGAGTAAATCATGAATAAAGGAAAGATCATACAGGTAATGGGACCTGTAGTAGATGTGGCTTTTGAAAATGGAAACCTTCCTCATATCCAGGATGCGCTGACTGTAATGAACAATGGAAAGCGTTGCGTTATGGAAGTAGCCCAGCATATTGGCGGAGATGTAGTCCGCTGTATTATGTTAGCTTCCAGTGAAGGTTTATATAAAGATATGGAAGTAGAAGCAACAGGACAGGGAATTGCTGTTCCTGTTGGTGAAAAGACACTGGGACGTATTTTCAATGTTCTCGGTGAAGCAATTGATAATAAAGAAGCATATTCACGCTCCATTGTTTCTTCCGTTTCCATCATGTAAGCAACCTGAATATAAATAATACGGTCGTCTTTCATAGCCACAAAATCGACCTCTTTATCACGAATAGTACCCACATAAACTTGAAAACCAAACCTGCGAAGCTCGATATATACCGCATTTTCCAACAAATATCCTACACCGTATGCAAAGCCCGGATATAAAAAGTTCTTAAATGCCAAATCATTCAGATAATATTTGCAATTACCCGCCAGAACTTCTTTTCCTTTAATGTTGTAACGCATAATAACAACTCCCTTCGGGTGATACTGTATATGATAAAACAGCTCGGCACTTCTTATGCCTCACTGATATTACCATTATTCTCTAAAGATAAAGGACTTATGTACGAATGGCCCGTCCTATATATCTTTATATTATATATATTCTATAAATTTCCCCAAAATCCTCTTTTTATTTTAAAGTTCTCAACATTTATTTTTTTTAGATTTATAAAAAATTTTTATAGAACTTTACATAATTCAATTTTATAAAATCAAAATATTTTTTCGTTATTCTGGACAAATTTAAAAATACCTAATTTTAGGGCATATCAGGCGGTATATTTTACCTGTTGAAACTTTCGGTATACAGACTATAAACAAGAAAAAATTGTGGATAATGTGAACAACTCTGTGCATAACCCTGTTTTTACGCATTTTTTCCTGTTAATATATCTGGGTACAAGCTGTTGGTAAAAAAATCATTATTCTGCAT